>Ga0214545_1007180_pt1 | contig 18857 bp, 8 predicted proteins | sample CNSS4metaG_FD_160064 | JGI IMG/M metagenome (GOLD analysis project Ga0214545, IMG submission 160064) | Root nodule microbial communities from cowpea collected in UCLA plant growth center, Los Angeles, California, USA - CNSS4 | ecosystem: Host-associated > Plants > Roots > Nodule | place: USA...
ATGAAGTTTTATATATCTAACAATTAAACAGCTTTTTCTTAAAATAGAGATGTTCATATGAACAGTTTTTTCCCTTCTTCAAACTTTCGATTAATGAAGAATCACTCCTTTTTTAATATCAATTACTAAGAATTTGGTCATCTATAATTATGATGGCCAATTAGTTGCAGAAATAAAAATGTACAGTAACTAATTTTTCAATTAGCTATTGAATCAAATTTTTTAAATTAAAAAAAAAATCAATTATTAAGTCGGTTGCATATAGAGACTATAGTTTTCCGGTAACTAATGAATCATACAATTTTTAAACTAAAAAAAAAGTTGATACTTCGATTGCAGATAGTAACTAATTTTTCTGTTACTAATTGACAAGAAATTTGTTAAACTTAAAAAAATTATTTGATTGGTAATTCGGTTGCAAATATAATTTGAATAAGATATGAATAGTGTTTAGTAGCTGATGGAAAAAAAATTAAATTAAATTAAATTAATTTTCAATAGCTAAATTAAGAGAAAAAGGTAAAAATATTTAGTTACAAATAATTTTCAATAAAGAGAGGTGAACGATGACAAATAAGCTAATTAGCCATACTTATTACTGAATAATTAGTAATTAGATATTCATAGAATAGAGAACGGAAAGAAATTTTTAATTGAAAAGCAAATTACTAAAATTGGCCCCTTCCATCCAAAATAATTAAAATCAGATACACAACAACAGATATAAATGATGAAAATAGCAAAAAAGAAACTGATGCAACTAATGCAGCCATGCAAATGGGTGAATTAAAATATGACTGAATTTTTCCAAATCAATTACAGTAGTGAAATAATGTATTAAAGTTATTATTTAACCAATCTTGACTCTATAACAAGATTCAACAGTTCTTCAAAGAAATTTAAGCTTATGAAAAATATACTTAAAAACACCAAAATAAGCTAGAGAACATTTGGAATCTATTCATAAAATGTTCAAAGATAGATGAATAAAATTGTTGTACTAATGGCACTTCCTAAAAAAATAAAGATCAGGGATATTTAAAAATTGGTGCAATCATATTAAAATACGATTGATCTAAGTATTGTTACGGGTAACAACAATTGTCCTGTGAAGGAGGCTGGATGAGCTGAGTCACAATCGAATCATGGTGTTTGAACTCATACGTTTTTAAGTAGAAAAAGTTACGTCCTGACTAACAATTATATTTTTGACCAAATGATAAGCACTCGATCCAACAATTGATATCAGAACTAAATTCATCAAACGATTCTTATTACAATGTTTCCGGCTAAAAAGACTTGTTTGACACCGATAATGGATGTTTTAGGACCATAAATTGGCACGCATGTTAAACAACCAAATATTTAGACAAGTGCCAAGTGAGGAAGAACCCAACTAAGATGCACATGGCTTCTTTAATGTTGAAGCGTGCATAGTCTCCTCTAATCATGTGGAAATTTATGATTTTTTTTTTCAATAAATAAAAGATATAACTTAGTTGGCATTGTTTTTAAAACCAAAACAACTTAACAGTCTCATTTTATTCTCATTTACTTTTTCAGCAATTTGTTTAATTGTTTTAGCCAAACACCTTGGTTTTCTCTGCACATTATACGTTTTTTTTATATGCAAAAACAAGATTTTTTTTTTCTGCAGTAGCAGACTTTGCTTTTTTAATTACGTGATGGCACAGAGTATAACATATATAACATATAACATAGCACGGGTTTTGTTTTAGATTAGATTTCAGTCCGGTAGCTTAATTTTGACCTTGTTGTAGCATGGTTTGGCCGAAATATAAGTTAAGATTCGATTTTCCGAGAATCAAATTCTGAATTATTATTTTTTTTTTTGCATTTTAAATTTGAAAAAAAAATCAGGAGGGGAAAAAAAGGTTTCATGCTTTCAAAATGAAGAAATATTTATTTTTATGGTTGGATTTTGCTAAATTATACTTTTAAAATTATTTTTTATTTTTCAATTATTAAACAATAGGAGATAAAAAGAAGAATTTAAGAAATGGAAAATGTGTAAGTATACGAAAGAAATAAAATTCAAATATGAAAGAAATAAGAAATAAATGTATAAGTATATTTAATAAATTTTGAATATGAAAGAAATTAAAAAGTTAAAACATAGGAATTACTTAACCATATACTTATAGATTTTTTATTTTCAATTTGTGAAAAAATTTAAAACAATTAAAAATTAAGGAATGTTAGCAAAAATGGTGGTTAGTTGTGTAGGAAATTAATTGTTAAGAATAAAGTAGTGTTTTTTTATTATAAAAGAGTGGTATTAAAATTTTGAATATTAAAGTATTTGTACAAATCTAATTAAATTGAAAAGGTAGAATTGAATAGAAGTTTTATTGAATGGACGAAAAAGAATACAAAAGTTTAATAGTTAACGATGACATATGAACCATCTAATTCCAGAGTTGTGAGGACAATCATTTATTGTGCGTCCTGGTATTTAAAGGTACTAACATTTTTGTAGATGCCTTCCTACTCTTATGTCCATCTTTAATTCTAGATTATCTGGATCGATCTTTTGTGTTCCTTCTGATGGCTAGATTTTGTTAAAATTGGGAGTTTTCGTAGATATGGTGGTCAATATTGTTCATGTCTTAGCTCCATCAAACATATAGTTATAGACTTTCATAGTTGTGTCTTAATTTTCACCCTTTATTAAGGTTATTGATGCTATTTTTAGCTAAGTTTTACAACATTTAACTTGCATTTTATGGTTTTTGAACTTATTCTATTGTGTTAAGTGGAAAAAATACGTCAAAAAACATTGGTTAAGATATTTTTATGTGATCCAAAACACCAAGAATAAGGGTGCAAAATTCATTATCATATCTTAATTTTCACTCTTCATTTGACGATTTTTTTTATATAAATAAACATAAAATACTTATAACATTCCATTAAAACAATATTACATTGATGTAATTACACAACATCCCAAAGCCTGACATATAGTCTCGCTTCTCAACTCTAATGAAATTAATATAAAAAAACATGCTCTCCATTGGGACTAACAGTGAATGCAAATGAATCATGTTGAACATCTTCATCATTCATTAAGAAAATGACAGAAGATCCTTCTTCAACAAATTGGAGAGGGATATGGTACAACAAAATGATCTAACTCTAGATCTCATGGTCCCAACAAAGGACTTCTAATAATCCTCTACATATGGCTCATAGTAACCTCATTTTGAAAATTACAAAAGACATTAAAGGAATTGAAAACATTCATCTCCTCAACAAAAATCATCTCTACTTCTTGTATTAACCAACTCCACAACTTCTAAATATATTACCACTATCCTTATTTATAAATAAAAAATGAAAAAAAAAAAAAAGCATTTAAAATATAATTTTTTTCATAAAATTTTTAAAATGAAAAAAAAAAACTTAAAAACTTCTTCACAACTAACATTAAGTAATTCCTTTACTCTTTTTATCATCATATCTATTAATAACTAACATTTTCGATATTTTTAAATAATTAATTCCAAAGTATATACGTTGATCTTATAAATATACATTCATCCATTCCAAAATACACATTTCATCTTATTATTAATTTTTAATAATTAAATATTAATAAATATTCTTAATATAAAAATATAACTAAAAGAAAATTTAAAAAATTAAATTTTACAAAATCCAGCCATAAATATAAAAATCATTTCATCTCACATACATATAACTTTTTTTTATCTTCCGAGATTTTACAAAACACTACAAATATTAATACATTATTGTTCCCCATCTTAAAATATTATATTACTTTATTTAAAATATATTATTTTTAATTAAAATTAAAACCAAAACAAAAATTTAAAAATCGTCCATCTCAGGAAACCGAATTCGACTGATTTTCAATAAAAGGGATGACAAATTGAAAGTCAGAAATGCTACTCTCCGGAAATCGAATTCTTGAAAAAAAAAAAAACGTGTTATCAAGGTAATTTATAAAGCTCTGTTTATTTTTATTTGGAAATAGTGCTCTGGCAGCAAAAAAACAAAAAATTATTAAACATGAAAAACAAATTGTACAATAACTAGTTTGGGCTTCTGAATCATGTGTAGCTTGTTTTTTCAATGTTTTCGTTGATAGTTTGTCCTGTTATATAAGACTGATCATTACTTTATACACAGTGACTCTTGTTTTTATACACATAAGTACCATAGCATTAATACACGTTATAATATTATTAAACTGAATTTTAAAAATAAGTTTTTTTTTAGGTGTGAAGCTATATTTTTGTTTATTTAATGAACCTTTAGCCCTAAAAATAGACATGACTTAACACGGTACGCAACAATAATGGATGGAATTACTATATCAAATACGTGTTATTACATGCAACAATCGACTAAGATACATTAAATAATCGCACCCAACACCAAAGACTATGATAACAGAAGCTGAGAAACTAAGAGGCTCGCATAAGTGGAGCCCTACAGTCACACTCGCTTTCTCTTATTCTGATAATGCTGCCTCAGTATGAAATCACCAAAGCTACTTGCTCGTTCAGAACCTGATGCTGCACCAATATTACAAAAACAAACACATGATTATTAAATATACGTTTAAGCGTGTTGGTTTTTAAGTCAAGATTTTGAGAAACTGTTAGTGATGCATAGATAGATTGAACGTACTCTGCACAGTTGGTGGAGCGGCTGATATTGTAAGGGACATTGACCTTGCAGACGCCAGGGAGTGCCTGAGCATACTGTTCGTTGATGTTATACTTACCAGCAGCATCTTTGAGACAGTTGCACACGGTTTGTTTGTCGGCGGCGGTGCCGGCGGCGCCCAGAATGTTCTTCACTCCGGTACAGCACTCCGGTGCGGCCGCTCCACCATTCATCAAGTAACCAAGGCACGGTGCCAGACTGGTTGTCACTTGGCCGCATGTAACGGCCTGCGCCACCATAGGTGCACTCACCACAGCCATGCACATTACGACCATGCATGCAACCTTCACGCTGGCCATGGTCGCAGAACAGAAACAGAAACAGAAACAACGTTTTCTCTAGAAAGGGAGAGAAGTGAAAAGTGTTGTGGGTGGTGAAGAGAAGTGGTGTGGTGTGGTGTTTATATAGTTGAGTGAGGGAGAATATGAAGAGGAAGATGGTGCATTATGAGAATTGCAATGAGATGATTTTGGTTGGTGGGCTCATTTCAATGACCATGTGCTTCTGTGATTCATGTGATATTGTTGTTGAATACGTGGCATGATGTTTGAACGATAAATTCAATTATTCGCATGACTAATTAATGTGAAGAGGTGAAGTGTTGGTACACGTGTCAAGAATCAGTGGTCCAAAGTAAAAGGAGGTTAGTAAAAGTAGGTTGCAATAACTGTTCTTTTCACAATCCCATGGTGTGTCAGCGGAGGCACGCAAATGGATCAACCCTACCCAACTATTTACTGTGTATGTTTGGTCAGATGAAGAAAAAAGAGAAATATTATTATTTTATGATTCATTATGTATATAAAATATATATAATATAATGTTAGAAACATAATTGATACTTAATAGATTATGCACACTTTATATATGTATTTCTATATTTCGAAGTGTGAAAAGTTCTTTTTTATACACTTATTGAAACTATTTTTCATCTTTCTGTTTCTCTTTTCAAAATCGGTTTCTCTGTTATCAATTTTTGTGGTTAGATTAAATTTTGTTTTTTACTAAATAACAGTTAAACTAAAGAATTTAAATAGTTAATTGTGTATCGATTTTTTCAACTTTTCTTATTATAAATTTCTTGAACATTTTTAGAAAAAAAACTTATAGAATATCTATTAGTAAAAAAATTATTAATCATTTTATAATATATTAGATTCTATTTCATGTAAATATTAGATTGAATGAGATTTGTTTTCTGGATGTTTTGGGTAATTATATACAGGTTTGGTATGTGGTAGGAATCATAAACAAATTTTTCATAAAAAAATAAAAAAATCACTTTTTATACCGGTTGAGGTCATACTTGGTGTAAAATGTGTAATTTTTTATACTGGTTGGAACTATAATCGGTATAGTAAGTCATTTCTTCTTACATAACTTTTCTTTTCCAAGAGGACTTTCTATACCGGTTTTAGAAATGGTATAAAAAATAAATTTTTTTATACCTGTTATATAACCGATATAGAAAGATCAAACTTTCTATACTGCCTGCATTTATACCGATACTGAAACCGGTATAAAAAGCCTTTTTTAACCGGTATAAAAGGCTTATTTTACACTAGTGAATACAAAGGTATTAAATAATGAAATATAAATTTCTTTTATAATTAATATAGTATTTATACATAGTATACTTATAAATACCTTATACAATCTTATGATTAAAAATTAAAAAGAAATTTGTTATTGTATTTTAAGAAATATAAATATATTATAATAAAATAAATCATTTTAAGTGACATGATCCTATATGTTTTTCTAATTAACTTTAAATATATAGTATTATTATTTAGTTTGATTTTTAATTTGAATTTCAATTTAAAATTAAAAGTGCAGAAAAACCGTAAATAAAATAAAAGACTTTTTATCATTTTAAATAAAGTTTATTGTATTTTTTTTATTTGTTTAGTTGGATTTTGAGTACGATAACATCAACCAAAATGAGCATAGTGGAGATATTCTCCTTTCTTAATTCATTGATTTTTTTTTACTCTTTTGTACTCTAAATAATCTAGATTAAAAAAATAATTTAAACTAATGATTTAAAAATTAAAATAAAATGTATTTTTCATTTTAAGTAAATAAGTTGAGAAAAAAAAACTCTTACGTATTTTATTTAATATTTTTTTTATTTGTGAAAAAATTAATTAAAAATTACAAATGAAAATTGTTTAAAAAGTATGTTTTTCATCAAAAAGACGAAACTTTCAAATAAAATATGAAACCAAATTGTTAAAAGTAATTTACTATTTATAATACGATAGAAAGTAATTTTACCTTTCTCTTAATAATTTTTCATAAAATTTGATGGAGACGGTTACCAAACCCCTTACATTTAGTACCTATTTTAAACAAGTGTAAATTGATCACTTACAAGGAGTACACTTGAAACGGGTTACAGTAAAAAAGACTTCATTTTCAATAAATGAATTCATTATAATTTATTGGGAAAAACCCAACTCTTTTTTATACATAATTTTGTGAACATGATTTAATATTTTCATAGAACTTGTTCCAGTAAGGGGAAAATGGCCGGATGATCCCGGCCAAGGTAAGAGAACCCTCATCCTCTGGTCCAATCGCGGGGGCTTCGATCCAGCGCGACGCTGACAGTCCAATAAGTGTGATGGTCGGGTACATTTCGGCCCTCTTGGCCAGTATATCCCGGCCCAAGGGAATGGCAGATTGAACATGTAATTATGGCGCAGAGGTACAGAGGAGCAGCGCGCAATCTCAGCCAAAAAGGAAGGAGTTGATATTTGACGAAGTACATACGGGCAAACTCCAAAAAGGAAGGAGTTGATATTTGAGAAGTACAGACGGCCAAACCCCAAAAAGGAAGGAGTTGATCTTTGACAAAAGTACAGACGGACAAATATCAGAATGGCAAGAGCTGATCTTTAACAAAGACACAGACGAACAATCTCAGCCAATAAGGAAAGAACTGATGCGTGCAACCTCAGTCGAAAAGGGAAAGAATCGATCCTCGAATACAAACGACCCACAAATAATAATAATAGGTCCATTAAGAAATTAGTATAAATTAAGCTCTAATGAACAGGTAAAGGTATGCTTTTCTCATTAACCAATTACACCTCATATCGATCATTTTCTGACTTGAGCGACGCAGTGCCTGTAGGTATCTCCACCCCCAGAGTGTAGACGGCAGGGAGATCCAGGAGGAGCCCAAGAAGGATCAGGAGGAGGTTCGACACAGAGGGTTCTTGAGATTGTCTAGTTCCGCACCGAAATAGTATCGATTAGGTACATAACTAAATTTCCTATATTAATGAAAAAAATAAGCACTTTACAAAAATTAAAAGAGAAATCTTATAATTAGAGATAATAATAGGTCAAGTTGGATATGGATAATGTTTATCCACAACCTCTTCTATCTAATAAAATTAACTCTTTTATTCGCCGATTACTTCGAATATCTTTATAAAAAATATCCATGAATTTATACTTGTGGATACTCATAGATATAAGATATTTTAATATTTTATTTTTTAAAATTTAAATAAAAATATTTAAAATGAATATTTAAAAAATAAAATTAAATAAAAATTGATTTAAAATGTAATTCAAATCAAATTACTCACTAAAATATTAATGTAATGCAAATTGAATGAGTTCCACTAATATATAAATTTTAAAAAAATAAAATTTATAAAAACAATTTATAGGTGTAAAATAAATATAAATATATGAAGTCAAACTTTAAATAATTATTCAATAATTAATATTTCTTTCACTAGTAACTTTATTTTAATAAATTGATTTTTAACAAAAATACTAAAATAAAACTCACTCAAAATAATTATCGAAGAAATAATATAAAAAAAGAGATAATTATAAGCGGATAGCAAGATATGTGGGTTGGATACCACCAATCCCATCAACGAACGAGTAATTAAATATCGTACATATCACTTGTGGGTATCCATTATAGATCTCCATTTAGTATTTGTCATGGATTTTACCCATGAGTTACGAATCTTTTTGTATTGTTTACCTTCAAAGTGACTACCAAAATATAAAATATGTGTTATAAATGAACGAGAAATTTGGGGGTAAACCATAATCACATTCAAACACATTTTGAAGATTTCCATCTACTTGAGCTAAACAACAAAGGTAACACTAGTGCAAAATTAGTTTTTTATACCTATATATTATACCTATTCAAATTCATTAGGTATAAAAAAGAGAGACCATAATAATTTTATGAATAATATGAGTTCTTTTATTCCTGTTGGGCCTAAAATAGGTATAAAAAGTGATTAAGTGACACTTTTAAATAGGGGTGGCAATCAGGTCCGGCCCGTCGGGCCGGCCCGCAAAAAAAATGCGGGGCACGCTAGGATAGTGAGCCCGCAGGCCTGCAGTGGCCCGACCCACATAAGCCCGCAACCCGTGCGGACCGGCCTGTAAGCCCGCATTAAAACAAAAAAAAAAAACTTGCACTTGTGTATATTAATTACTTTTTTATGGACTCTTGCATTAACGTTTCAAATTTTTGTTTAACTAAAAAAGACAAGTATTATGTATTTTTTAATGTGCTAAGATTTAAAGAATACATTGTGTATGTCATAGTATAAATATGAATATGATGAAGATGTTTAATTATCAATTTATTATCCAACTCCCTAAAGTCTTTACTTAATTTTGTGAACTTCTTAAAGTTTCCTAATTTTTAAATATTGAAAGTTTTATCATAAAAAATTTTTAAAAAAAATTAAAAAAAGTGGGCCAGCCCATGGGCCCGAGGCCAAGTGCGAGGTGGGCCAGTGATTGCAACCCACATAAATTGTGCGGGCGGGGCGGGCCAGCCCGCGATGTGCGGGCCTTATGCGGACCGAGCCTAAACGGGCCGGGCCGGCCCGCATTGCCATCCCTACTTTTATAATATTAAATAAGACTTTCTATAAGTATAATAGGTATAGAATATTCGATTTTTCTCTTACCCTTCCCACTTCTCAGTCATGTTTCACGTTTCACAGTGTGTTTGTTTCTCAAGACTTTCCTTTTTTTCTCTTTTCCATTTACTTCCCACATTGGGTCTCATCGTGTCCGTCCAATGTTCGCTTGTTGCTGCTGAGATCTGTTCGTGTTTGTCGTTTGGGTTGTGGTTCGTTGTTCGCTGTTCGCATTCGCTGATCATCGTTCTGTCATCATCTTCTCCATTCTCCTTTCCTTCATCATTTGCGTTCGCTCCTCCATTGGAGTTGATCTCCTATGTTCACGTTCGTGTTTTGCACCTCCATTGTTGTCACATCCAAGCACTATCACTATTCTCCTATTATTTATTGGGTATGCTGCTTTTGCTATGTTTGATGTTTCCATTTTTCCAATTTTTGCTAGGTTAGGTTGTTTCTGTAAAGATTTTAGGGTAGGTTACTCATTACCAATAAGTATTTGGTGCTCTGCAATATTTATTTCAGGTTTATACAATAATTCATATGGAAATCAATAATTTATACAAACCTAAGCCAACTCCTTTAATAAATAACTTGGTTTTTGTCTCCTCACAATATTTCAAAAGTCATGGTTATAGAAATGCATGTTGTTATTCCATATATGTTCCAAAGAGTGGTCATGGTTCTGTTATTCTTGATGAACTTGTAAATGGAGATATCTAAAGGATGGGATTCTTTTCATTTCTCAACCATGCCCAAGCTGCAAAATATATAGGAAAGTCTATATTAGAAGGAATCATAGAATAACATTTAGGAATTTCAACACAAGCAACATCTTATTAGTAAAACAAGGTCTAGTAAAAACTTGAAATGAAACATACATAATGCATATTGATTAAAAGTTAGTGCAGGTAGTGAAAAAAATCAATAAGAGAATACTACTCATGATTCTAAGGCAATATGATATTATATGAATTTAACTTGTAGTGCTCACGTCAACCGCAAACATTGTTGACTCTTGGGATATGGAAATATGTACAATTTATAAATCACATCTTAAGTATTTATCACTAAAAGGTTGTTGACTCAACTATTCATAGTGTAGATTTTCAATGACACATCTCCAATGGATCAAGGAGTCTTAAAGGAAGTTCGTGAGCAGTGGGTTTCGTTTCTTTTAAGTGTTTATATAAGATGATGTTAGGTGTTTTATGACTTATAAAGTAATTCGGTTTGGAGTAGTATTATATTTCATATAAACATTAGATTCTATTTCATGTAAATATTAGATTGAATGAGATTTGTTTTTTGGATGTTTTGGGTAATTATATACAGGTTTGGTATGTGGTAGGAAGCATAAACGGATTTTTCATAAAAAAAAAAATAAAAAATCACTTTTTATACCGGTTGAGGCCATACTTTGTGTAAAATGTGTAATTTTTTATACTGGTTGAAACTATAATCGGTATAGTAAGTCATTTTTTTTACATAACTTTCCCTTTCCAAGAGGACTTTCTATATCGGTTTTAGAAATGGTACAAAAATAATTTTTTTATACTTGTTATGGAACCGATATAGAAAGATCAAACATTCTATAACGCCTGCATCTATACCGATGCTAGAACCGGTATAAAAAGCCTTTTTAACCGGTATAAAAAGCATATTTTACTTTAATGGAATATGCTATCAAAGGTACTGTGGATCCTATCGAACCATATGAATCATATTGTTTTTAGGAATGAAGTACCAGACTATGAAGACAAAGACGGATCTTAGTTGTGTATGAAGAGGGTCATGGCCCCCCTAAATTTTTTAGGCTTAAATACAAATTTGATCCCTATTTCTGTTGTGTTTCTTCAATTTGGTTCTTATTTTCGTTTTATATTCAATTAGGTCTTCATTTTCATCAAATTTTGGTCAATTTGATCTTTTTTACTAACGGTGTTTAAATAATTAATGTTTTTGAAGAGTGCATGTCATGTATCAGCTCCTGTTTTTTTTTTTCAACTTTTTAAAATCTCTTAAAGTTTTAATGATTTTTTATTTTTTTATTATTTTTTTTAATTTTAAAAAAGTTATCCTCGTGTCAAGTCATAATTGTGTCGTGTGCCTATGCCCGTGTAACATGTCAGTTTGTGACTGTGATATTTCTTTTTGTTTAATTTAGTTCTTATATTCGTTATTTTTGTTCAATTCAGTCTCTATTTTTATTATTTTTCTTTGCATTTTAGTTCCAATTTTGGTTCAAATGAATCAATTTTGTCCCTTTCAAATTGATACCAAATTTAATATCTTTTATAAATATTATACTAATATTTTTTCTAAAATTGACATTTCTATTAATTATTTTTGAAATTTAATTATAAATTAAATATAATTCTTCGATTTAATTGTTAAATAGAATCCAATTATTTAAAATATTATTAGAATATAATTATTAAACGTTTTCTTCTAGTATTTATATTCTAAAATACTAATACTTTCAAAATTGACATTTAAAAATATTACAAATATTTTTAGAAAGTATACTAATATTTATAAAATTAACATTTAAATGTAAAACATTTTAGATTTTAATATCTAAAAGACAAAAATAAAATATTAAACATTTTAAATTTAAATGTCAATTTTACAAATGTTAATATATTTTTCTAAACATTTAATAATTATATTTTAATATTTTAAATAATTGAATCTAAGAATTATATTCAATTTATAATTAAATTTCAAAAATAATTAATAATGATGTCAATTTTAAAAATAAATATATAATATTTATAAAAAAATTAATTTGGTTCCAATTTAAAAGGGATAAAATTGTTCCATCTTGAAAAAAGACTACTCCGACTAAAGTGAATAAAAAATAATTAATGTAGAAACTGAATTGAACAACAATAACTAATATAGAGAATAAATTGAACAAAAAGAAATAATACAATCACAAACTGACATGTGGCACTAACATTGACATGTGTCACAATTGTTACGTGACACATGACCAATTTTTTTGAAATTTAATAAAAATTTAAAAAATCAAAAGCGTGACATGTGTTGTTTAAAAACACTAATTATTTAAGTATGGTTAGTAAAAAGGACCAAATTGACCAAAATTCGATGAAATGAGGACCTAATTGAATGCAAAACGAAAATGAAAACCAAATTGAACAAAGACAACGAAAATATGAACCAAATGTGTATTTAAGTCAACTTTTTAATTTTTTTACATTATATAGTATATATTATATCGATGGAAATTAAGTTAGGTAGATTTTTATTTCCTTTAAAAAATATAACATTTAATGTTAATAAATAATAAAACATAAAATTAAATACAATATAGAACAAACGAATTTATTAAGATATTTTGTATGTTTTCTCATTGTCATTTGAGTTTATAGATATTATAATTATCTTTCTTCTCACATGTTTTATTTTAATACCGAAAAAAAAAACAAAAAGTTAGACACAAACTTATTTTTTCTGGTCTCATTTCTCATATGTACATCCTCATCCCCAATTAAAAATGTGTGGTATTTCTCATACCTAATCAATGCAGGGATTTTCCATCAAAACGGGATGGGTTTGGGCAATACCCACGAGGACGAATTTATTTGTCATCCATACTATATTTTCTCATAAGCGTTTTTAATTGTGACTTGATTATCATAGATTTGTTCTTTAGTATCTATGTCTCTCAAATTTTTATTAGATTTTGATAAATTATTTTTTATTTTTAAACTTTTCTTTTAAATATATATATCGATGAAGAATAAAAGAATATATTCAATTTTTAGAAATGAGAAAAGGATCCTATTGAAGCATGATACTAAAAATCTAATTGTTGAATTAGAGGAATCATTTCCTAATATCCAAACAATTACATGTGCAAGTAAGAAGTTTCATATTAACTATTTGGAACACATAAATCTTGAATACATTATTTTTGTCTCTCCAAAATTTATAATCAAGATCCATCATTGTCTAAAGAGATATTTAGTATGATCCAAATGAGAGTTACGACATGGGTGAAACATAAAAGTACAAATTTCAATTTTTCATTCTCTAATTTTCTGTCCAATACAAGCCATTACTCGAAGAGATATTTAGTATGATCTAAGTGAGAGAGTTAGGACATGATTAAAACATAAAAATACAAATTTCAATTTTTCGTTCTCTAATTCTCTGTCCAATACAAGGATAATTGTACAGGACTCTTGGATATATGGTCTAGACTTTAAAAGTATAAAGTGATTGGTTTTTTTCTTGTAGGTGCGGCTTTAGTAACCACATTCTACAATTGAGTTCACGTGTACATATTGAGTTTTGGTGATATATCTGCATGGAGAGCTGGTGTAGGAGTTGTTTATTAAGGGATTCATGGACATTTTTATCCTTATATGTATATATAGTGTGCGAACGAAAGTTGTGAGGGGTTAATATATTGTGTTAGAAAGTAAAATACAACTGTAACGAGTGAATTAATAATTTTATGAATTCATTCCATATTGATAGAGCATTGAATAAAGTTTTTTTTGGAAATTTATAGGGAGATTAGTAAGATTTTGGTAGATAATGTTATTTGATTGTTTTTTGATATGCAGTGTATATATTCTTCATAAAATAGTTAAAGCATCCCAAGTGCTCCACTATTAATATATTTTTTTGCAAAAAAAAAAAAATCACTAAGATTGATCAAAAACAAAAACCTCACATGATCAAGAACATGAGTTACGACGAGAAATAAACATTTTTGTATTCTTGTTTACATGTTTTGTAAAAGGGTTATATTAAACCATCATCTTATATATTCAGTTTATAAACATATAATATTCTTTTGTCGATAAAAGAAATTCCTTCTAAGAAGAAAAATAAGATAAAAAATTGAAATTAATTTCTCCATAAATTAATTTATAAAAAATTATAACATTTTAAAATGTATGTGGGTGCAGAGGAAATTATAGAGGTGCAGTAAGAAGCTGCATGAGGAAACATATAATAGTTGGTGCATGTATTTGGGATAAAGACAACAAAGTCCCATCATTTAAAGTTTTTTGTGTTGGAGAACATGGTTCATCATAACGAATGGGCTCGTATTAGAACTAAAAATACAAAATGAAAATGGAGTCCAGTTTGGAATAATAAACTCCCACCATAAACTAAATCCATAATTGATATAATACAACACCCAAAAGTTTTTGGTTAATAGGGTTGAAAATAAGGACATATTTCATCGTACTCCAAAAAATCTCGACCTAGTCTTATTTTCAGTACTTGAAAAAAATTATTTTTGATATCGTCATTTAAAAAACACCTACACTACGCCGTCTTTAATAATAAAATATTAAAATAAGATATTGAATTAAAATATAGATTATATTGTTTAATAAAAGAAGTAATAAACTCTTTTGTCAACAAGAAGTAAAATTTTTTAGGGTTATCAATCGATCATCATCCTTACAGGATGTGAAGTTTTTATTTTATTATCATCTTTATTAGATAATAACTGTATTAACACATACTCAAATATTTATTAAATAATTATTTTATCAAAAAATAAATGTAAAAAATAATTAATAGGATATATGTTTTTAAATGTCAAATTATAGTAAAAAAAATTATAACTATATAAATCACAAAATATAACATATAATAATGAGACATGAATCAATTCATATAAAATTAACACCGTAAAATACTAAGACTAAATATTTGTGACTTTTTTTTTTTATCTGTCACTCAACTTTTACTTTTTCAATTTTATTTAATGTGATCAACTATACTTTCACTCGTAACCGTCTCTTTCATGGGTATTGAGTTCAATTTTACTTCATGTTTTTACCACAACAAAAAAATGCTTGTCCGATCCCTCTATTTATATCAACATATTTTTTCAATCTTAAATGTTGTTAGGTTTTTATCACAATAAAACAAGTTTTGTCTCCTTCAAACTTAAAAAAAAAAAAAATTGTCATATTACTATTACAATTTTATTACGAGATAAATTAAAAAGAAGAATTACCAAAGACAACACCTTTTATTGTGGGGCTTTTGTTCCCTTATTTATAACTCAAGTTAACTTTCTCATTTCTAACAAAATTAACTCAGATATTTTAATGATTTGAAACAAAAATAAATATAATATATATATATATATATATATATATATATATATTTTATAACTAATTTTAAGATATAGATGTTTAAATTAATTCATATATTCTTCATTCAACATTTGAACGAATAATATTCATAAATATTATTATCCTCTTGATTGACTCTCTGTAATCATCCGCCCATCATATCTGAGGTATTTATCAATTTTCCATTTTCAAATAATGTAAAATATCCTTTTTAAAAAATTAAAATAATTTATATATCATTTAAAAATTATTTTTTATGAATTAATTTATACACAAGATAAAGTTAAATTGTAAAAATTAATCTAAACTTTGACTTAATTGGTTGGTTCTTAAAGTAACCAACAATATTCAAATGATTGGGACCAAAAGGATCGCCTCATCGCTTGATTTGCAAAGAATCATTTTTGGAGATAAGATGTCATGTAAGAGATCGTACTTAAGCAGCATGTTGAAATAATGAAAATTGAACCTATATTTTCAAAATAAAAATACAAAATTTAATAATAGAATGATTGAATTTAATATCTCAAATTTTAGTAAAAATTGAAATTAATTTTTCTTCGAAACTTTAGACTAATTTAGTGTCTCATCTTTAAAAATGTGGGGATTTAATCTTTTTAACCAAATTTTGTTAAATTTATTTGACATTTTCAAATGCATTTTATGATAGTATTTGAGTTATTTACACAGTTTGAAACATGTTTCAATGTTAAACATTTTTGCTACAATTTTAACTCAAATACTATTATAAAACACATTTGAAACGTCAAATAAACTTAATAAAATTTGGTTTGAATAACTAAATTCACGCATTTCTAAAGTTATGCGACTATATTGGATCAAAGTTTCGAAGAAGGACTAATTCCAATTTTTGTTATAAATTAAGGAACCAAAAATATATTTAACCCTTAACTATATGTATAAAAAATCTGCTTTCATAGGGTGTTTAATGAGTTTGACTATAAAAGGTCATGGTAGATTTTGTCATTGATATGAAACGAAATAACAATTTTAAAACCTTAGATTTTTTAAATTGACAAGTTTTCTCTTTTTTTATATTCATAAGCATTCGTCTATATAAAGTGAAATAGCAAATGGCAGTGTTCCTATGATTTATATATAATACTACTGATCTTGGTTGAAAGTTCCACCTCGACTAGAGATAATAAGTGAGGTGCAAACCTCACCTTTCAAGTCGATTTTGTGAGGTTGAGTTAGACTTAAACTTCACTTCTAACATGATATCAGAGCCATTGTTAAAAAAAAAGAGTCTATCATAGCAAGATTTCTTGGACATTCTGTTTCACTAGTTATGGGACCGCTAATGGACCACCCATTAATTTATAGTTTCACGCACGATATGTATATATCTCGGGGCGTGAGAGGGTGTGTTGAAAGTCTCACATCTGACTAAAAATAATAAGTGGGATACAAACCTGACCTGATTTTGGATGATATATAATGAAGTTTTGGATTAATTTTTTTTTATTGATAAATATTTATAAATTTTGTATAAAAAATTAGTAGATTGCATGGTACCTTATATTCGAATTTTAGGATTTTCATTTTAAACAAAACTTATAAAGATAAAATATTAAAAAAAAAAAATATTCATTTCTTTATCATAATTATTGGACATAACCAACCAAACTCACTTTTAATATTCTTTGCCAAACTCACACTTTGCTTTTTGAAAATGGAGCCAAATAAAGTAAGTTAATTAACGAATGAGGTGGATCCTTTTTCATAGAAAAAGCAGATTAGTAAGTCTCATGAATGAAGAAAAGCACACCAATCACAAATTAAACAAAGAGCTTTTGCATCCCAAACCCCACCCTAATGTGATTGAGGAAGACATTTGGACATTTAATTTAATGTCATGTTGAAAAAGACTGTAAAATAGTTGAAATATGAGAATAACAAAAAAATATGAAAATAAGAATTGGCTAGATGATAAAATATACTTAATATAAATAATGGATTCTATTTTTCCTTTTTGTTTTCTTTGACTTATTATCTAGGAAGAAAAAAAGAAAAGAACCACCACTTGCATTATATAAAGAATCCACTTTATTAATGCAAATTGAATGGCGTATTTTATCATTAATTTATCATCATTTTATGAATTTTATTATTCTAGTTTTATTACCAAAGTTTTCGATTTTTTCAAGTTACTGTTTTGTTAAGTTTTTATCACAGTAATGATACATCATAAAAAAAAATATAAAAGATCAAAATAATATCTTTTAACACTAATATTTTGCAAAATGATATTTTTTTTTATCTTATTCTATCTTGAAAAAAATTTAATGATATGTTATTATTTTTGTTAGAAATTTAATTTATGAATAGGATAAATTTGGATGTTAAAGTTCATACAAAAAATCGATAAAAAATGTTTGAAAATAAAATAATATTTGATGATAAAATTAAAATATTAAAATCTTCCACGGTACAAATAAAATTTCTCTCTCAAAGTATTTCATTTTTGTGAAAAACTTCTGCTATCACTAGTGTGTTTACTTATCTATTTTCCTTATTATTTAATCTGATGTGATAATTGGTGTATTTTTTTCTTTTTTATTTAGGCCTTTCAAAATTATGGATAATTCAAATTTCTTAATCACAAGATGATTGATTGATGCGACTGCATTGTTAACATTTCAATGAAACTGATTGGTGAGATAGAAAAGATACAGTGTCTAAGTATTTGTTCTTCGTTTTTCTACAGAATTTATGGGCCTAAATTTTCTAGATGAGTCAAATATTACAGCTGGAAGAAAATTATTTTAATTTTGGAATGAACAAGAACACTTATTAAGAAAATGGTGAAGAGTGGAGAAAAATATAACACCACTTGCATGCAAAGAGAATCAATCATTCTCATTCTTTTAATAATGCAACCTATAAACGATAACGTGGTTTTCAAAATTACGAGTATTTTCAACTTTGGTGAGAAATTTTTATGAAGTGGAGAACCTAATTGATTTTGATTGAAGGCTCCTTTTATCTTTAAGAATTCAACTTAAAATAGGTATCTCATCAATCAATATATATATATATATATATATATATA
>Ga0214545_1007187_pt1 | contig 18850 bp, 4 predicted proteins | sample CNSS4metaG_FD_160064 | JGI IMG/M metagenome (GOLD analysis project Ga0214545, IMG submission 160064) | Root nodule microbial communities from cowpea collected in UCLA plant growth center, Los Angeles, California, USA - CNSS4 | ecosystem: Host-associated > Plants > Roots > Nodule | place: USA...
CTTTTAAACTCCAATATATGTTGGATGGTGATAAAAAAATATTCATGACAATTACATTAAATTTTTATATTGTAGTAAATAAAAATTATTTATACAATTATATTGAAAATATTAAAGTATGATTGTAATGAGTTAGAAAATAAAAAATAATTAGATAAAATTTATCGAAATAGTATTCTATATGATGAAAATAAACAAAAATAAAAATATTAAAAAATTAACAAATGTGTGTCTTAAAATAATTTGGAGATTATTGGAAGGAATTGCACAAAGAAAAACAAATGTATAATTAAGGGTATGATAAGACGAAAAACATCTCAGAGATCTAAGAAAACTTTTCAAATATCAACATATATACTCAATGGTTGAGAAATAACAAAAAATGTTTTAGCGAAATAAAAGAGTTCTTCAAATGAAACAAAAATTAATAATAATAAGTATTTTTTTTTATATTACCTAGTAAATGAAATGTTTATGCTATTAAACACTTAAATTGAGAGTATTAAATATTTTCATGTGAAAGGAAAATATACAATAAAAAAATATTAAAAAATAATAGAAATATTCAAATGTTAGACCTAAATTTTTTGTAATTAACATACATCATTTTCACATAATTACATAAAGGTTGTGATAAAATAAAAAATATATTGGAGATGCGAAATAAGTTTCATGGCAAACTAAATATTTAGAAGAAATAAAAAATAAAAATCATCCTCATTTAAATGATTAAAATATTTACAATTAATTAAGTAACCCTATATATATATATATATATATATATATATATATATATATATATAGGGTTACTTAATTAATTGTAAATATTTTAATCATTTAAATGAGGATGAGGATATGGCGGGGACGGGTATTATGGCGGAGATATATTCATCCCCATCCCCATCCCCATACCCAATTGAAAAAATCGGGGATTCCCCATACCCATACCCATACCCATACCCATACCCAGTCAATGCGGGGATTCCCCGTCAAAACGGGGACGGGTTCGGACAATACCCACGGGGACGGGTTTGTTTGCCATCTCTACCTATATCGTTATATGAAAAAGAAAATGATTTTTTAATAATTAAATTTTAATAACTTATTTTTATAATTTGATGTGACATTTTTTAATTTTTTAAGTGATCTTCTATTTTTTATTTTTTTATTTTTCTATATTTTTAAACTAATTAGAAAATGTCACTTCTAAAATGAAGTTGTAAAAGTTTAGTTTTATGATTTTCCCATGTGACAACTATCGAGTTACTGATTGTTTGTGGGTAGCAGTGTGCCATAAGCAAAAAACTCTAAACTCTGAATATAACACCTCACCTTGCTTGTACAATAGAACTCAACTTGGACATACTTTGAAGATAAATATTGGAATCTTGCACTCAATCAAAAACCGTGTTATGTGTTAGGTGTTCTTTCAACACAATCATATGAATCTCTCTCTCTCTATATATATATATAATGTTCCATCATGAAGAATTTGCCCACAACTGGGAATTTAGCGAAGAGATGGGTAGACATAGAGGTTTGTGGGTGTCTCTTGTTCCATTTGGATTTGTCTTGTTCTTTAGTTCAGCTCTGATTGGAGTGCCTAGTGCCCTTGGCTGGAGCAAAGAGGGTCATGTCATGACATGCCAAATTGCACAGGTAAAATTTGAAATTCAATTCCAATCTGTTAAACAAGAACGCACCTCACTTGGCCAACACCACAACACAATCTTGGTTTTTGATAAATAGGCACTTTTAGAGGCTGAGGCATCAGAAGCAGTGAACCGTTTGCTACCTGACTATGCCAAAGGTAACTTATCAGCCCTTTGCGTGTGGCCTGACGAAATCAGACACTGGTACAAATATAGGTGGACAAGTCCTCTTCATTTCATTGACACACCGGATAATGCTTGTTCCTTTCAGTATTCAAGTAAAGTTAAACACTTCTTGTCATATGTTCTCATTAAACCTTTGAATTATGCTATAATTTGTTGTCGTTTGTTATCATAGGAGACTGCCATGATTCCCATGGGGTGGAGGATATGTGCGTTGCTGGTGCTGTCAAAAATTTCACTTCTCAACTCATGCATTACAAAGAGGGGATATCCGATGATCACCGATGTAAGGAGTCAAATTTTGAAAAAAAATATTTTTTTTCTTAATGTTTGTATGTTCTCCTTGATGGTTTCATTCAATGCCTTTAGTTTTTGTATCTTACAGATAATATGACCGAGGCGTTGTTGTTCTTGTCACACTTCATGGGAGATATTCATCAGGTATATGTGACAAGCTTTTCAAAGTCTGGTGAAGTTTCTTAAATACCGTTCTACTGTTCCTTTTAACCAAGCTTTTTGGGCACTTGTCTTTTAAGCCAATGCATGTTGGATTCACCACTGACGAAGGAGGAAACACGATAGAACTACGCTGGTTCAGGCATAAATCTAATCTGCATCATGTATGTATGATGTAACTTCAACCTCATCTCCATTATGCAGTCACAAATTACTTGTATATGCATTAAACTATTGATTTGGTTGTATGTAACTAGGTGTGGGACAGAGAAATTATTCTCACTGCACTAGCAGACTATTATGATAAGGATGTGAGCCTCCTTCTCCAAGACATTCAGAGGAACTACACAAATGTAAGACTAAATTGTTGATTAAACACGTGAATTCTTTGATTGATTTCAAATGAAAAGAAAATATTTTTGTGTGCTGTATGCAGGGAATCTGGGTAGATGATATTTCATCTTGGAAACATTGTAATGATATCTCTGAGTGTGTAAACGAGTGAGTTCTTTCTCTGTCACCTTCGGCTCCAACTTTCTCTTTTCCTCTTGCTGTTAATAATCACAGTCCTCAATTTTTGGAATCATATAGTTGGGCCAAAGAGAGCATAGAAATTGCTTGCAAATGGGGTTACGAAGGTGTCAAACCTGGAACAACTCTGGCAGGTAAACATTTCAGCAACCAGTTATTTAAGGAAATAGTTAGATGCTAAACAGTTAATTCATGAAACTGCAAGCAAAGTCATTAGAAAGTTAAAGGATTTTGTGTGATGAGTTTGTGCTGGTGATGTTTTTGTAGATGATTACTTTGACTCGAGGATGCCATTTGTTATGAAACGAATTGCTCAAGGTGGAATTCGATTAGCCATGATTCTAAATAAGGTGTTTGTTGCCTCTGAAGAAGGATTTACCTACAGCAGCAACGTTGAAAGATAGACACATAAAAAGTTGTTTAAACTTTGTCAATGGGAACTCATCAATAGCTTAGTTTCTTCAGAATTGTTAGTCATTAGCCCATTGCATTTCTAACTATGACCTGCCTCTATTTTAATAACTGAAGAATGTGCCAGCCATTGTAGATGTAAGGACCCGTATTTTTTCTAAAGTATTAATTTAATTTTATATACATATATATATATATTTTATTTATTTTTAATATATTTATATATAAAAAAAAAAAAATATATATATATATATATATATATATATATATATATATATATATATATATATATATATCCAAAATAATAATAACAATTTAGAAAATATATATTTTTTCATAAGAGAAAATAAATTGGCCGTAGAATGACAAGTTTACTGAAAAACAATGTTAAGTTAATAACAACGCATCAATAATTAAGAGAAATAATAACAATTAAATTTTATTTCCCTTGTTAAAATCGAACTGGACGCAAAAGTATAGACACGTCATAATTATCCAATAAATTTCGATTTAGTTTCGATTTAGTTTAGTTAACCGACGTTAAAAATAAATAAATAAAATTATTATAATTAATAACATTAAAATAAATATATTTATAAGTTTAAAAAAAAATGAACTAAATTATATCATTGAGATAATAATCTTGAATAAATTAAAAATTAAAAATAAAAAAAAAAAAAAAATATATATATATATATATATATATATATATATTTATACTAACGAATACATTGTCGTGTACCCACATTTTTTTAATTTTTATAAAATTAATAATATTTATTTTTAAAATAGTTATTAAATAAAATAACTGTTAAAAAAAATTTAGAATAATGGTCAAAATAAAAAGTTTAAAAAAATGTTAAAGATAAACTAATTATAAAATAATTAATTTTTAAAATAATATTTAAGAGTAAACTTAGAAAATGAAAAGTGAAAAAAAAAAAAAGAATGTTATAAATATATACGTATGTATATATAAGATTTTGATCTGAAAAGTATTTTATGAAAGATATCACAAAGTAAGTATGAATAAACTTTAATATAGTATTTTACTTGAAATCTTAGGCTTTTTGGAAAGTTAAAAATAAATTAAATAAATTTATTGAATAGTTAAGTTGATTGAAAATATTGTGTAAGATGATTTTTTTTAATAGTTATATTTGTTGTGTTTGATTTTAGACTTACTTTTATTTTCATTACTGGTTATAAGTGTAATGATAGTGTAAATGAATTACCAGATAAGGAATTGCAAATGAATAGTAATCAAATTTACAATTTGGAGAAAACGTTATTTTATATTTTTGAAGAAATTTTATATTGTAATACATGTGAAAATTTATGTAATAATTTTAAACAACATATTTTGAATTATGTTCTGATAATATTTTATTTGGACTTTTGCATTTATTTTGAAAGACTCGTTTTTTGTGAAAGAACATACATTAAATTTATTATGTTAAAAAATAAAATAAATTTAATTAGTAATTTGCTTCATATATTTAAAAATATTGTGGGTCAAGTACGGGACATACTTAAATGGATCTGGCTGTCTACATTGTCATCCTAGTTAAACTAATAATAATATTATTTCAAAGTGTTTTATATCAAAATTTAAGTTATTCTCTAAGTTGAGATCTGTAACATCCTCTGAAGTTTGACATATCACCTTCTAATTTTTGACACATAACATCTTTCAATAATGGTGATTTAATTTACTCTATTTAACAATTGTTGAGTTTAATTGAGTAAAAAATATATAGTGACCGATGTAAATCATAAACCTATATTCAAAAATCAAATTCCTAATTAAACAAAAGTTAATAAATAATTAATATAAATAGTACGATGCTATGGTATAATTTCCTAAAGCAAAATAATGAGTTTAAGGGGAAAAAAAGTGTTGATAAGCATTATAAATATAAAACAAATTTATATGATTTGAGAGAAAATAAAATATAAAGTGGTGTTTTTTCTTTTACGAGATTTGATAGTGTAAATGAACAAAGTAAAGTTTATAAAAATTGTAAATGATTTGATAGCCAGGAGGGATAAAAAAATGTTTTAATGCATTAAAATATACAATTACAATTTTGTTTTTATTGGTAAATGAATACAAAATAAAATGTATTTAGCTAAAATTAATGGAAAACAAAATGTAAATATTTTTTTAATTAAAAAATTTAATTATTATAATAAATTATTAATAAAATTTGTATGTTATTGTTTGAAATAGTGGAAAACAAATTTAAATTAAAGAAAAAGGAAAAGTATAATTGCATACGTATGAAATCATTTTAAATGAAAACACAAATTTTATTTTCAAATCATTCTGATTCATGTATTGACTTTCTCTCAAATCCATCCATTATAAATGAGCAAATCTTGGAAACTTAGCAAAACGTATTAAAAAAAACTAAACTCACTAGTTTTTAGTACATATATATTTTTCTAATTTTCCACATTGATATTCTTTTAAAAAAAATAAACTCAAAGGGTTAAAAAGGCATGAATAATCTGAGGAACGACAAAGTTTCATTGGGACAGGGTGATCATGGCCCTTACAATTTTTTTTTTCTATTATATATTTATTAACTATTTTTAATTTTTTAAAATATCTATAATATATATTAAAAAATTATAGAAAGGTAAATTATGTATCTTTCTTTTTATTTTACAAGACATAATATTTAATGTTAATAAATAATAAAACATAAAATCAAATATAATAAATAATAAAAATATATATTAAGATATTTTTATTTTATTTCACAAATTATTATGATTTCACACTTTCATGTGTGTTTTTTTTTTATTGTTTTGAAATAATAAAAATAGTTAAATACAAACTTATTAATTATGCTTTCATTTTTTATTTGTTCTTTTTTATTCATGAAGAAATAAATTAACCCCCTCGTATCACTTGATATTTAATTATTTGTTTAATAGTTGATGTTATTTTTTATCACATAAGCCTTATATTCATTTTTTTTATGATTATGGGAGAAAAATGATTGTACAATGTGTTTTTTCATAACCATCTTTTAATCGAAACTTGATTGTCATTAACTTTTTCTTTTAGTAACTCTTAATTTTTTATTTTTTAATTAAATTATGATAAATTATTTGTTAATCTTAAACTTAAAAAAATAGATATATTGATGAAAAACAAAATTATATATTTATTTTATAGAAGCAATAAAGATAAAGCTATTCGTGTCCATGAAAATAATAAAAATTCAATATTTTATCTTTACATAATACAAATGATCATATTGTTCAATTAAATTAATATATTTTATATTAATTATTTATAATATATTTATATTTACATTGAAAAATAAATACTTGAAAAATTTAGTTTTGATTCAATTATTAATGAGTTAAAAAAATGAAATAACGAAAAACATATATATATGTTATTTTTTTTAAGTACGGTTATTATACTAAATTCTTTATTTATTTTTTTTATTTGCATTGTATTAATGATAATAATTAAATATATAAATTTTAAATATATTATTTTGAGTCTTCAAAATTATTAATCTAAATTCACTGAATCCAAAATTGCACTACGTCTTGGACTCTAACCTAGGGGTTTTGAGTAGGGATGGCAATGCGGGCCGACAAGACTCGTTTAGGTCCGGCCCACATAAGGCCCGCATAATGCAGGCTGGTCCGTCCCGCCCCGCACACTTTATGCGGGCTGCAAACACTGGTCCGTCCTGCACTTGACTTGCGGGCACGCGGGTTAACCTGCTTTTTAAAAGAAAAAAAAAATATATATATATATATATATATTTAATTTTTATGATAAAACTTTCAATATTTAAAAATCACGAAACTTTAAGAAGTTCACAAAATTTAGTAAAAACTTTAGGGAATTGGATGATAAATTGATAATTCAACATTTTCATCATATTCATATTCATACTATGACATACACAATGTATTCTTTAAATTTTAGCACATTAAAAAATACATAATACTTATCTTTTCCAGATATACAAGAATTTGAAACGTTAATGCAATAGTGCATAAAAAAAGTAATTAATATATATAAGTGCAAGTTATTTTATTTTTATTTTTATGCGAGCTTGCGGGTCGATCCGCACGGGCTGCAAACTTATGCGAATCCGCGAATTCACTACCCTAACCTATCCTGCATTTTTTTCGCAGACGAGACCCTAATTGTTACCCATAGTTTTGAGACTAGTTTGACTTAGCTTTTGTCTTTGAAATGAAAACATTTTTATAGGCAATTTAGCATCTCACAATTCCTGATCACCATGTATTTAGCACTTTCTTTCCTGTTGATGTCATGATTAATTTTACACAATATATAATTGATACTTCAAAACAAATTAATATATATTTAAAATCATACTAAAATATATAACATTATATAAATAAATAATTTTAACATAAAAAATAAATCAGAATTAATATATATATTTTTCAGTCTAGTAAAAACTCACAAATATTACTTTTACATTATAGTAAATATTTGAATAAATATCAAAATTCATGTGTGATGTTTTTTAAAAGTTATATAGATGTATATCCTGATCATATGTATATATATGTATAAACTATCCCTAAAAAGTTGTGACATTATCACATTATTTAATAAAAAAATATATAGAGAGAGATATATATATATATATATATATATATATATATATATATATATATATATATATATATATATATATATATATATATATATATAAACTTCCCTTGAAGTGCTTTATATTTCATAAATTAATTTGGTTATTTATTGATATTTTGTAGATAATACGATAAAGGTTAAAAAACAATGAGGAAACATAAAACAGCATGATGGTATTAGTGTCATGCTTAATGTTTGTTGGTACCAAATAATGGCAACAAAATCATTTTGGTTAAGGTGAAGTGGTGAACATGAATCACACGCCAGGCCCAACAGGGGTGACACGTGGAGGGTGGGTGTTAGCTAATTTCTGACAAATATTCTCTATCTTCCCATGCTTTTACTGTGTTACTTTCACTGTTCCAAGGTTTTATCTCTCTGTTACTGCACTGTTTTTCATCTTATTTTACCTTTTCAATGCTTTCTTTCACAGTCTAAAGTGGGAGTGAGGTACTCTGCTAAAGGGTTACGCGCCATTCTCGTGAAGTTTTATTGCTCATTCATGGCCTTCCTTCACACCAATTCTTATAACTGTATAAAAAACTGAAAAATTAAAATAAATTTTATTTTAATTGGATTATTATTTTTAATCTGTTTTCGATTTTTTTATTAGTCAATAACAATAAAAATAACATCGATTAATGTTTTGAATTGAGAGCATGAATGATTGAATCCCATCCCGTATAACTTAGCACTATTAGCTAGCATTCCTGCCTTCACTTCACTTCACTTTCACATTGATTCAGTGGGCCCAGAAGTCAACTCAGGCCTGAACCCAATCGGAGCCGTCAAATGGTCCACGTGGCCCACCACGTGAGTGATCGACGGCCACGCTGGTCTGTCATGCATTGCATTCTTTTCCTTTCGGCTATTTTGTGTCCCCACCAACACAACACCCACTGTGCCTGTCTCTGCAACGCTCTCAAAGGCAACGCAAATCAAAGTGAGAGTGAGCGACATGAACTAAGGACCATTATCTTTTTTTCTCCCTTTTCCTCAAACAAAGTAAACAAAGTCATAAACCATTATGGTTTCTCGTACCAACGTCATTTTTCTCTCTCTTTTCTTTTAAATAGCCGCACTTCGAGACAGACAATGGGATACACCATCCATCACTAGTTCCAAAGTAAGTGTTTTTCAAGGCCATTACAGAAGATTAGTTGAGTGAGGGAGGGAAGAGCAACTCAATCACTGAGTTGTTCATCAACAACACCGTGTTCCTCATATATTCTCCTGCCTTGTCCTGTTTTCTTTGAAGTTTGGACTCTCAGTCGTATCGTAGCTTCTTCTTCTCGTGATTCAAGTTCCATCACACTCATTTTGGTGGGCGTATATCAAGGTATTTATTTACTTTCACGGTGTTGCATGTTTCATTTGTTCTTGTTCAGGTTAGTCCTTTTGTGTTGTCTGGCATTTATGTTCTTTCTCATTTTGGGGTCATGTGAAGTGACTATGATTTGCTTTTAAAAAAAAACCATGTGTAAACCCTGTTTGCGAGTACAAGAAAAACGAAAATCCAAGTGATACAAGATCTGGAAAACTGTGAGATTGACAAAACTCATCTTTATTTCAATCATTTAGTGGAATGTATTCCTATGGAAGTTTTGTTAATGATTAACTTCCATCTAAAAATCGAAGTAACTTACTGTAATGGAGGTCCTATGTTTTTTTCTATTATAAGGCTCAAACCAAGACCTTGCAAACATTCAGATTTGTTTTAGATTTGTGATCCTGACAATAAAAATGTTTCCTCTTATCTCTGCCTCCAGTTGCACAAATCCAAAGTGAGTTTAGTTTCCTTCACAAGTGTGTAATTTTTTTTATCCCAGTTAATGGAGGTTTAATTTCTGACTTGAGTGTGTCTGGATATGACTTTTTACCCAAAACTACGAACAGGGTGTAGCTGCATAAGCTTAGCTCCATTGTCTTGTGATTCAAAGAGCCCTGTAAACAAATTTGGTTTCTGTTTCATGACAAATTGAGGTCCTCCTTTGATTAATGTCGGGAAGCTATCGTTAGCAATTGTGAAAGGTCTTGGTTACTGTGGATTAACCTATTAACCTTGATTAATTTGTTTTCTATAACATTTTGGTCAATAAAGTATATTACTTTTGCGAGTTTTGTGCTACAAGATTGTATAAAACTTTTGACAACCAAGAAAGAAGAGCATGCGCATTGCTGTATCATGACAATGTCCCAATTACCATCAAGAGGTTTTCTTTCCCTTTATTCCAATAGAAGGCAAATTATGTTATATGTATAAAGTACAAACCAAAGCAAGCACACTTGCACCTTATATATACGTGTGTGTCTTAGAATTTTATTTTTTTGTTAACGAGGTGGAGTGATATATAAAAATGGAGGAGAGACCAGAAACAGAACTGATATCTATACCGGCGACACCGAGGGTTTCAACGCCGGAGATACTGACACCGTCGGGGCAGAGGTCACCGAGAGCGGCATCAAAGGAAGGAAAATCATGGACCCCAACCTCGTTCATATCACCGAGGTTTCTGAGTCCAATAGGTACACCAATGAAGAGAGTGCTGGTAAACATGAAGGGTTACTTGGAGGAGGTGGGACACCTTACCAAGCTCAATCCTCAAGATGCTTGGCTTCCAATCACAGAGTCTCGCAATGGAAATGCTCACTATGCAGCATTCCACAACCTCAATGCTGGTGTTGGCTTCCAGGCCCTCGTTTTGCCCGTTGCTTTTGCTTATCTTGGCTGGTATGTATCTATCTATGTATCTATCTTTTTTTAGCTATTCACCACGTTGCATTACATTCTGCATCTGTTAAACTGCAGTGACTTTTCAACATTTCTGTTGTGATGCAGCATGCATTTTTCAAAGAACTTTGACTGGCTTATAGAGCGTTTAATTTTAGTCAAATTAGTTTGATGCTGTTTTGTAAGATGACAGCAACTAAAGTTTATGTTTATTTATTTCCAATATGAAGGAATGTCCCATGTTTTATTATGTAATGTGCATGCGAATTCTCTTTGTTTTCTTTTTCTTTTATTGTTAGGAAGAATCTTTACTTTCATTTTCTAGAAAAAAGAAAATTTTGTCTCTTGGTCATGGCCCTAGCTAGACACGAAAGTAAGATCATTTTGAATTGTAGTGGGGGCATGCCTTTTTACAAATATCGAAGTTCATCATATATTTGATTGGTTGAATGGAAAGAATTTCAATGAGGGTGGGCCGGAATCATGATGCTTGCCAATTTGGCCCTTTATTTTTGCTTTTCCCAAAGTTCAATTAAATCACTCTTGTATAGGGAACAGTTCTAATTTTGTCCACACTATCTATTTTTTGGTGATAGAGGGGTCCCTGATGTTGGTCATTCAATTAATTCGTGAATGTATCTTTCTATAATAATTTCCATTTACTATCACCGTTCTGAAAACACTTTCCCTGTCCTTTGACCATGTTTCCATTTCTAGACATCTAATAGTAAATAATACAGATTTTGTCCAGTTGAGTTTATTAGAATGTTTGTACGGAATAATAGCGTGTGGAAATATCTCAGCCTTCTTGAATATGCTTTATACAAATATTTTGCAGGAGTTGGGGAATTCTTTCCTTAACCATAGCCTATTGTTGGCAACTTTACACGTTATGGATTTTGGTTCAGCTTCACGAAGCAGTTCCAGGTAAAAGATACAACAGATATGTGGAGCTAGCACAAGCAGCATTTGGTAAGTTTGCTTTGCCTTTGATTACTTTTTTCTAGCTAGTTGATGTAACACAGTTAAAAGAAGCTACCTAATTAACAACGTAGAACTGCTTTGTAACATAGTTGAAAAGGATTTAAGATTGTTTTCCTATGTATATTCTGTATTGTTTAGTATGTATGTACGTTGTTTTGCAGGGGAAAGACTAGGAGTGTGGCTTGCGCTGTTCCCTACTGTTTATTTGTCAGCAGGAACTGCAACAGCATTGATTCTTATCGGAGGGGAGACCATGAAACTGTTCTTCCAAATAGTTTGCGGACCCACTTGTACCTCGAATCCTTTAACCACGGTGGAGTGGTACTTGGTTTTCACTTCTCTATCTATTGTGCTGTCTCAGCTTCCAAACCTGAATTCAATTGCAGGACTTTCACTCATAGGGGCTGTGACAGCTATAACTTACTCCACCATGGTGTGGATCCTCTCTGTAAGCCAACAAAGACCCCCTTCAATCTCCTACGAACCCCTATCACTGTCACAACCTTCTGCTTCTGTATTTCTTGCCATGAATGCACTTGGAATTATAGCGTTTTCTTTCAGAGGTCACAATCTGGCCCTGGAAATTCAGTCCACAATGCCTTCAACTTTTAAGCACCCGGCTCGTGTGCCAATGTGGAAAGGAGCCAAGGTTGCTTATTTCTTCATTGCAATGTGCCTCTTCCCAATTGCTATTGGTGGGTTTTGGGCCTACGGAAACCAAATGCCTCCTGGAGGGATTCTCACTGCTTTGTATGCATTTCACAGCCATGACATCTCACGAGGAATCCTTGCATTAACTTTCCTTCTTGTTGTGTTTAACTGCTTGAGCAGTTTCCAGATATACTCGATGCCTGCTTTTGATAGTTTTGAAGCTGGTTACACGAGTAGGACAAACCGTCCCTGCTCCATATGGGTGAGATCAGGTTTTAGAGTGTTCTTCGGATTTGTCTCCTTCTTCATAGGAGTGGCGCTTCCCTTCCTCTCGAGTCTTGCTGGTTTGTTAGGAGGACTCACTCTCCCAGTCACTTTTGCGTATCCTTGCTTCATGTGGGTTCTCATAAAACAGCCTCCAAAATATAGCTTCAATTGGTACTTCAACTGGATTCTTGGCTGGCTAGGGGTTGGTTTTAGCTTGGCGTTTTCCATTGGAGGTATTTGGAGCATGGTCAACGATGGGCTCAAGCTCAAATTCTTTAAACCCAATTGAATTTTCAGTGATAAGTCAAGCAAAAATGCACATGCACGCTACATAAATGCTGTTCTTCACAGGCGTTTCCCTGTAGTCTAATAATTTGTGCACTGTGGAAGATTTTGGTTGTATTTGTGAAAAATAGTGGTAAGTGGAAAGCCATTAACGAAGAGAATGATCATTGTATGCATACGCAAGTTGAGACAAAGGTGGACCTTGCAAGTTTAAAAAATATTTCATATTTTACTGTTGTCATAGCTTATTAATGGTTTGCGCTTATTAAACTTTTGTAGAGATTTCCAGAACAATCCCCTTTCAAGTTGAACGTTGTTTTAACACGCGTAGCTTCAAAAAAGTTAATTTATCAGTATATCTTTGTCCCCCTTCTATCTCGTATTCTTAATTTTTGTTTTATCATTTTACTGATTAGTCTTGATTGCAGATGGATACCTCTTGGATGTAAATAGACCCGTGTGATACTATACTGTTTAATATTTATATCCGTTTAAGTATATAGCGAAAATTGTATACAAAAATATATTTCTAAAGATCCATTCTTTACTACAGTGTTGATTTTGATTCAAATAAAGAAAACAAGACATAAGTTGCTCACAGTAAGTGTAGAATTAAAGAAAGATAAATAAATAAGAATGTTTCATGGTAGAAATCACATTAATATATTACATTTTAATTCTTCATTCTTTTAAGAATGCTCCTTTTCTCTGGCATTGGGTTTTATTGTTTATCTGATCTTTCATGGCAGAAATCACACTTTCTTTTATAATATTTTAGCATTAATATATTACATTTTAACTCTTCATTCTTTTAAGTACTTTAAAAATATAATTTTTGACCGGTAAATTTCTTCTTCTGAGAAGATGTGAAGTCAGCTAACCTTCAAATGATCATCATATAACAGATATATGTGGAAGTGCAGAAACAAATACAAAGGATCATTCCTTCTCAACGTGGTTAATTAATTTCATTAACTGCACAGTGTTGGAACGTTGCTCAAACCATTCAGATTAAGTGAAATAAAATTCCGATCACAAAATGTTTCACTTGATGGATGAAAAAGTTATGGAAAATTGAGGTGAAGAAAGAGAGATCTCATTACTGGAGAGAAGAAAAAGGAGCAAACATAGTGATTAAGTAGCAAGTAGCACCAAAACAATAAACGGCACACTCACAAGAGAAAAAGAAAAACTGTACAGAGAAAAGGTAGAAAATTTAGTTGAGATGGTTCAGTGGGTGAAGTGAGGAGGTGCAACACACGACGCAGTGCGGGAGAAGATAGCAGAAACGGAATTGGCGAAGCCCATAACAATTGCAACCTTCACTTGTCCCCTTTTGGGAATAGGACGCCCAGAGAACGTTCTTGGGAAGCTTTTTGCATCCTTCATCATCATGCCACTCGCCATTTCAATCTCTCTGTTCTTGTGTTCTTGTGTTGTGTGATGCTTTTCTCTCTGTTTTTCTGTGTTATGCTTCCAGAGCTTCTACCACCTTTGGGTTTTATACAGAGTCCGTGTTACAGAACTGCCCTGCGTGTGGGGTTACAATTAAAAGGCGTTGCCACTGATTTTTTGGACTCTTTTTGACCATCCATGACTTTCTATGGTCATCACTGTACTGCCACGCATGAACTCTAAATTCAACAATTTTTTAGTGGGAAAAGTAAAACCTAACATGCCAACGTAACCCTTTAACCAAATAATTTTCAAATTTTGTTCGGACATCCTTTTTAGGATTTGATTGTACAATTTAGCTTAATGCCACAAAAATAGTCACAAAAATTTGACTCTGAGTGATGTGAGGGAAAGACAGGGTCTTTTTGATGATTCCACGTGGTCTTTGTAGTAGAGTTGTGCCACCCAATGCCCATATCTCTGATTCTGTCTCAGATTACTGCGAAAATGTTACGAGGACGGTGATAGTTATAGTCTTTCATTCAAGGACGGTGGCTATAATAATAGCATATATAACTATGTGAACATGATTTTCTCTGAAATTCATTCCTTTTCACATTTTCTATTCATTTACACTCACACCCAGTTTTTCATACTTTGGAAAAGCCTCTTCTCAAATTCTTGCTACAAGTGAAAGCACATTCTTTTCTTCCTGGTAGGTACACCATTAATTCATTCCGTTGTTTGTATTCAATAAGCGTGGACTATTTTTTGATTCTTTTCATCTTCACCCAAGCCCATAAAGTGTTGCCAACAATAATATAGCACGTAAAGCCAAAGCGTGTGAACACGCAAAGGTAAATATTTATTATATTATTAAATCTCAATTTGAATGATGAAATGTTTTCACACACTATTCACTGCTTCCATATATATTACAAGAGTACACATCAGACACAAATAAATGAGAACATCATATGAAAAGATAAAACATGAATAAGAAGATATGGTGATCCAAGTCACAATTTTCTTTTATGATCTAAGTAGATGTATATTTTGAATGGGTTTGAAATATAGAAAATGAGAAAATAAAAAAATAAAAAGTTACTCAAAAAATAATAATTCAGATTATAAGAGAAAATTGTTAAAATTTAATTATTATATTATAATTTTCTTTATAACTATTAATAATTACGTTCATTATTGATGATAGTTGATTTTATATTATTTATAAACCATGCATGGTAATTCAGAAAATGATTTACGAGTAATTTTAGTGACATTGATTACGTAGAGAAGGTGATGTAATGGTAATGATGGTGGCAAAGTTTCGTGGGGTTTTTAAGTTTGAAGCATATCCAAACACTTTAAAGAGATGATATATATATGTGTGTGTTATTTTTTTACTTTTGTTTTATGACATGGTTGAAGCAATTATGAGTGTTAGTGGCTGAAGCAATTATGTCCACAAGCGTTGCGAGTTCCCCCACCATTTTTAGATCTTATCCGAGTTAATGGCTTAATTATTGATGTTTTTTTTTTTAAATTGTTTATGAGCAAAAAAGTGTGTAGAATCACAGTTCTTGATCCACATTGCATAACAATCTACCAAATATATCTCTATAAGCAACAAGCAAGCCAAAAAAGTGGAGAATTTGCACACAATAATGCATTCTCCCGATATCAGATACATTGAATCCAGACATGTTCAGTGTGATAGGGAGGAACAATCCTAGGTATCATTCTTAATGCTATTTAAAGTACTCAATATTAAATTATTTAACTATATTCAATTATTTAACTAAAATTTCTATTATATTATTACAGTGAGATTGTCATGATTTTCTTGAAAGTGTGACTGTGAAGGAAAATGAGTGAATGAATTTTTTAGTTGGGAAGTGGGTTAAGGTTATGTGATAATTTTAAAAAATAATGTAGGAAAAGTGTTGTATTTATATAAATTATTGGTTGATTTATATCGATTGAATTTTTTGTATGAAATACTCTATGTTTTTTTAGTGGTTGTAGATATTGTATGAAAATAAGAAAAAATAAAATGAAATAGACTGACTAGTATACATTGAATTAAAAATAACTTAATGTTAATTATTTATATAAGTTCATTCAATATCTTTTACCATAATTCTAATGTTATTTTATAATAATTTTTCTAAAATTGTGTGACATTTTATTTAATAGATAATTCTAATAAATAAAACATCACATAATTACAATATAAAGTAGAATACCGACAAAAAATATATAAAAATCAATAATTATAATTATTCAAAATATACGGGAAGAAGTACTTAGGCACAACACAATGTCATCAACACAAACTTAAATGTAAAACAGGTTAAGAAAAGATTATTCACAGACCAAGGAATTACAAATAAAATAGTATTACAAACGGAGTTCAACTTAGGGCAAGATCCAACCTGCCTAACTAAACTGCAACATTTTCATCATCATGGCGATCACTTGGGTTTCCTCATCTACTCACACCAATTCTGGTGATCATCTCAAAAAGAAAAATCAAACAAAAAACAAACACAATAAAGAAATGATAAGTTAGATAAAATAATTTTTAACAATAGATGAGCATTATAAACAATTGAATCAGTAAGCATACAAGGCATGTGATGACAAACAATACAAGATCTTCTAAATCAATTATCCGGATACATGTATGGTTGCTTACACTTGTGGTGGTCTCTACCGCTCTGCAGAGCCATTGTCAATGAATTTCGTCTTATCACACACAAAGTTAGTTCATGATTATCTAAGACCATTATCCTATCAAAGACTATAACCTCCATGTTACTCTCATCACTTGAATTAGTATGTTCTAGGCGAGTCTTCTCAAAATGTTTTTAATTTATTCAACTAATATTATATATAAATGTTTGCTTAACATTGTGATATTATAAGTATATCTGTAAAAGTTTGATAAGTTGTATTTTTTCTTTAACTCGTGGCTTAATTTCTCAAAGGCAATGTCGTTCTACTTTACTTTTAACACAGAAAACTTTACTCTGAATTAAAATGCGCTTTATGGGAATTTTATATTTAGTAGTAGAGTCGTTGCTGACATTTCGTAATCCATGAAAAAAAAAAAGAACTTTTATGTATGCAAATTTTAATTTAACATGTAAATATATAATTTCTTTTGAATATTAAAGTTATTTTTTTTACTTTTAAATTAATAAATAAAAATATTTTGCGTATACCAAATTTTAAAATTTGAAAAAGAGACGCAAGTGATAAATCTCCGAAACAGAAATGGGCTAGAGTTTTCTTTTATGGGTCAAGGCCCAAACAAGAAGCCCAGCCATTTCCTGACCATAGATGAGCATGGACAGTTTTGTAACAACCAGTGGACTAGCCATTCCTCTAGCGCTTGAAAAAAAAAAAAACTAAAAATGTTACATTTGATTAATAAAACAAAGGTTTAAATATCTTTTTGGTCCTCATTTTCGTAGTATTTGTTGCGGATGATCCTCATTTCACATAATGTTTAAAACGGTCCTCATTTTGACCGAATGTTTAGAATGATCTTCATTTTCATCATTCGTGTTTTATTTGGTCCTTTTCTGTAACGCTGTTTAAATCATTAACGGAACATTGTACAGGTGGCACGGTTTGTATTAGGGTGTGTTACGTGTACTGTACAGATGACTTAATTAGATATTTGAGGATAAATAAGTGAGCTAGGGTTTTGGTAGAGAATGTTTGGACAGTTGGTGAGTTTTGGCAATTTTGTTCCTCCATTCCCAATTGATATTGCTGCAATCTTCTTCTTCTTGCAATCCCATTATATAGGTATGTAAGTCTGGAAGAAGTTAAATTCATAATGGGATTGCAGGAAGAAGAAGATTGCAGCAATACCAATTGGGAATGGAGGAACAAGATTGTCAAAACTCACTAACTGTCCAAACATTCCCTACCAAAACCCTAGCTCACTTATTTATCCCCAAATATCTAATTAAGCTACCTGTATAATACACGTAATACACCCTAATACAGATCGTGCCACATGTACAATACTCCGTTAATGATTTAAACAACGTTATAGAAAAGGACCAAATAAAACATGAATTACGGAAATGAGGATCATTCTAAATATTCCGTAAAAATGAGGACCATTTTAAACATTATGTAAAAATGAGGACCATTCACAACAAACACTACAAAAATGAGGACCAAAAAGATATTTAAGCCTATAACAAATAAGCATTAATTACAAAAGGAAAGACAATATTATAATTAATTTAAGAAAGTTTCAAATCCAGATTCTCTATTAGATTTTTTTATACTATTCTTTTTATTGTACTTTTAAAATATGAAATAGAAACACAACATATAAACAACATCAACAATCGAATTTCCAGAAAATCTAGGGACATATTGTCTCATCTCCTAAACTTGTATAATACATCAACTCGTAGGTCTTTTTAAATACATCACGCATGTATATAAATACATCATTATTGAGTAGCATCTGCATGCAAAGAAATAGATGAGATCATGCTTCCAAATGCTCCACGTCATGGAATAATAGTTTATTTAAAAAAAAATGAGAAGAACTTTATCATCATATTGTAAAAAAAAAAAAAAAATTTAATATTATTTTTT
>Ga0214545_1007191_pt1 | contig 18846 bp, 8 predicted proteins | sample CNSS4metaG_FD_160064 | JGI IMG/M metagenome (GOLD analysis project Ga0214545, IMG submission 160064) | Root nodule microbial communities from cowpea collected in UCLA plant growth center, Los Angeles, California, USA - CNSS4 | ecosystem: Host-associated > Plants > Roots > Nodule | place: USA...
GTGCAAAAGTATGTTTGACTTTTCCCAAATGAGGAGATTTAAAAAAATGACGGGGTTTTCACAAGTTGCCCCTAATGTGATTACAATCTTCAATGTAAATAAATGCCCCAATTCAAAATGAATGATGAGAATATATGAATCACAAACAAAGTGACTGCCCCAGCTTGGGTTTGGGATTGATAAAGATGGACTATGTTAAGGTTGGTCAAGGTTTATGCTTAGAGCGGAGGATATTGTATGAGCAAAAATGGAATTTCATGAAGAATGAATTGAAAGGGGACAACCAAAGTTTAGCTTAATTGCTTGATTGCCCATGCTAATTTTGGAGTTTTGAAAACATGTCAACCATACATAATCTGCCCCAGTGTTTAAAAGAAAATCTCTGAACACACTTTTTCAATCTTTTTTTTTTACCTTTTTTATAGAACAAACCTGTTAGCAAATCAAATTTTTCTTCTAAATTAAAACCTTCGAAAGATAACAACCAATCTTTGATCTGTGTGAACTTTATTAGGCTTGTATCGTGGACAAGGCTAGGGGTATGGAAGTGAATGATAGTAAAGGCCCAAACAAGTGATGTGAGGGTTGTTTTAAACAAGGATCTTTGAATAATGTTCCATTCAATATTTATTTGACTTCATTTTGTTCACCTTTTTTTTGCTTTCTATATTTTGACATTTTATTCTCATTCTTTAAACTTTTGCTTTATATATATATATATATATATATATATATATATATATATATATATATATATATATATATATTTTTTTTTTTTTTTTTTTATATATTTTTTTATTTTTTTCTTTTTTTATTATTTTTTTTTATATATATATATATATATATATATATATATATATATATATATATATATATAACCATATCATTACTTTCTTTTTTTTTGTGATATTTTTGTATTGGTGAACTACAAGTCGGATGAAACAAATACAAACATTATGTCAACCAGGGGTGGGAGGGTGATCCTTGTTTAGGGTAATTTGAAAGAAATTTTTTGGAAGGCTCAATTTGGGTAGCAAAGGATAATTACTTTTATTTTATTTTATTTTTGGATAAAGAAACATGACCACACATCATTTCAAAACATGATTGTTTTTTCTAAAAAAAATAATAATAATTCACAGGAAAATAATTGATTTCATCTTACAAATGCCACTTGTTTGGTTCTCTTTTTTCACTTTTTTTTTTGTCTTATTTTTTGCCTAGACTGTCCTTCAAAGTTGTTAGTCTAGCGAACTTTTCTTCCCTTTGTATTTTTTTTATGTTCAAAGAGTTTCTTGTAATCATTTTTAAGGCATGTGTCCCCTTTATGATATTCTCCATGAAAAAGAAAACAAGATTTATGGTGGAAGAGAGATGGAAAGGAATATAGATTTGAGCAATTTCATGCATGCAAGATTAGATGGGTATTTCAAAAGAAATGATAACAAATAATATTTTATTTCTTTATTAAATCCACTTATTTGACCAAAGAATGTTTTATTATTTACTCAATTTTTATAAGAAATATTCCAATAAATCATTGACAAGCAAAATGCGAAACAATTTGAATTTATTTTAGTGCAATTTTTTTTTTAAATTATGCATATGCATATTGAAACTATGAACATGGTACAATGGATGGCCACTTAATGGAATGCAATGATGTTTATGCCTCGTAGGGCACTTATTCACATGATATGCAAGATTGTGATGAATTTATTATTATATACAAGGAAAGGTGAGGGTAAATGACGCAAATAGTCTCCCTTTAGTGCCTTTATTTAACATGGGTTTGATGCTTAAAGTTCTAAGGGAAAGTATATGTGCTCACAAGGATAGTTTCCTAATACCTAAATATCAAGGTCACTAGAGTTATGGCCCACTTCATGGCATTTCCCACGATAGTTGGTTAAACAACAAGAAGTGGGAGTACCAATGAAACAAACAAACTCTAGCTGGGGTTCTCACAATGACCACTTGGGAAGTACATCCACTGTGACACTGCTACACAATCCCCTCTAATTCTAAGCAACTCAGACCCGGGTATAGGGCCCCACTCATGTAATGAATAAAATGTGTGTGTGTGTGAAGGGAGAACACAATGTATACCTACACCCACACCTGATATTTATTCCAAATACAAAAATAAAGAATATACAAATACAATTATTCTAAATAAAAAAGATAAAAAACACATACCAAAAAAAATGAGAAAGAAAAAATATGAAGAAAAACCACATCAATTTTGCACATCCAAATAAATGGTCTGACTCTCTAGCGTCCCCAGTGGAGTCGCCATCTGTCGCAACCGAAATCACGACGGGATGATGAACCAAAATTTAAAATTTGTAAAAACAGAGAGTTTGGAGTCGCCACCATAGTTATTATAGGAAACTATGGAAAACCATAAAAAGAAAAAACAAGGTCTGCAAAAATCCAGAATTTGGGTCCGGGAGTCGATTACGCGTGGGGAAGGTATTAACACCCCACAACGCCCGTCCTAAGACGGTACCTTTAGTTAAATGTGCAAAAGTTATGTGGTTTTTTCAAAATATTTAATTTTCCCCAAAATTAGTAATAAAAGAATGTACAAAAAACACTAAAATATTTTTTTGAATTTTTGGGTCCGACGAGGATTAATCCACGCTCCTACGTATCTCCATGTGAATGGAGAATCAAGGTTACATAGTTTTTTTTTGAAAAATCTATTTGGAAAACTATTTGAAAAATGATTTATTTTGTTTTATAATTTTGAAAACCTTTTTATTTGAATTTTAGTATTATTTTAAAATTGGTGTCACGCGACACGAGTGGCTGGACACACACTTTAAATAAATTCTCATTTTTTTCTAATCTTTGATTTTTTTATCTTTTTAATCTTTTATAATTTTTCATATTTGTTTTAGTTATTTAAGAGTGGATGTGGATGTCAGTGCGACGTGAGCAACTACATAGATATTAAAAACTAAACAAAGAAGACTATTTTTTATTCTTAGATTGATATATATTTTTAGAAAAAACAAAAGTCTAAATTCGATGTCATGCGACGCGAGTGGTCGGACACACACTAAAAAAAGGGGAAAAAATATTTTTTATAATTTAAAAAAAATGAGAATGAAAAAACTAAATCAAAAGATGAAAGAACTGAAAGTGACATAACTTTTCTCTTTTCTTATTTTTGGCTTCCTTTTCTAATATTTTTGTGTTTGTTTTTCCAATAGAGATAAAAATGAGAGGTGTTGATGTGGGTGGTAATGAGAGAAAGAAAGAGTGTAAAAAATGTTTTCTTTTTTTTCTACCTCCTTCAATAGTTTTTTTTTTCAAAAGAGAGATAAAAAAGGAGGTGTGTATGTGGGAGTGGTGATGGGAAAGAATTAGATAAGTACCTCGAGAATTTTTTTTCGGTCATGACAGAGTGCGTATTTATACTCGCACCTTCCAATATCAATACAATCTCAGCCTTAATTGTAATGAAGAATATAAGGAAGAAATTGGTTATGATAGCAACACATGATGGGAATTAAATCATAGTAAATCAGAGCACAAAATCAATCCCAGATTAGTAATATTGATTCTAACCATTAACAAATCAGAGAACAAAATCAATCTCAATTAGTAATATTGATTATAACCATTTGAATAAATATTTCTTCTAATTATTAGAATCATATCACTAATTTCTCTTCCAAGAACAAGGGTAGAAAGCAAGTAGGTTGAGTTGTTGGGCTCATGATGAGGAGTGCGATAATTAATAACAAATTGGGTTTTTTCCTCTTTATTTCTTTTTATTTCTTTTTTTTCTCTAAAATTAAAGTTTTAAAATCTTTGAAGAAAATAATGTTTCACATTTTTTTTATTTTTTTATTTTTTTTTGAAAATAAATTTATTTACCCGGATGAAATTGGATGTTGACAAATTGTAAATGCCCAAGCTACAAAAAAAACTTCATCTTTCCCTTTGTCATGTCTGTCTCTAATTTCAACTTCAACTTCACATTCTTCCTAACTATTTATATAAGAAATTTGTCATCAATAACTTCCATTTCGTTTTCTTCTTACTGTATTTCTAGTTTTTCTAGCACTACAACTTCTTTAGCTTCATCAACTCATTCAAAGTAGTTATAGTTATCGTCACTCTATAGTCAAAACCAATACCTATTAAGAAAATCAATTATAACAAAATTTACTAACAAAAACAAAATTCATTGCTTACTCTGTAGTTCCTACATTTTCAAAAATCCTACATTTGTTTTTCGTCATGTTTGCTTGTAGAAGCATTACTCTTTCTCCACAACCACATAATTTCCCTCTTAGGCCGAAAAACAATGTTGATGCACCAACCCTTTTCATTCCACAACTTTTGTGAATATACGTCGAGCTTTCGCCATCACATTTCATCATCAAAACCTGACTTAACAATGATTTATCAATAATCCCAAAAGAAAACAACTTTACCCACTAAAACACTAAACATATAAAACCCAAATCAAACCCACTTCCTAAGTTTTCACCGCTACCTAACTCGAAGTCCAAATTGTGCTTCAAAGATGAATTTCCCAAGCTTGTGTAAACCTTTCTTAGTGCGAAGCAACAATGAACAACCAATAATGGCAACACCAAATTTTCACAAACAAAAAACCCTAACCAATATAACCCTATTCAAATCTCTCAAATAAAACACCCACGTGACAAATAAAATGTCATCTAAAGTGTCAATAACACGTGACCTCATAAAAATGTATAGGTCATTTCCACCGTTACACATGCCAACACACATTTAACACCGTTTAAATTAGAGGATGTTTTCCAATCATTTTGAAAGTGTAAGTATCGTTTTTATATGAAGTTTGAAAGAAGAACTATCTCTAATTTGATATGTAAATACATGAACAAAAAAAAAATACTTAGCCCTACTTTAAAATAACAAAAAGTGATTATTTTAACATTTTTGATATTAAATGTTTTAAACAATGATCATTTTATTTACTATTAGTAAATATATATTTTTTTACCAAGAACATGTAAATACTAAGATATCTTTATCATTACATATTGATCAATATCATCTAAATAGAACAATCAATTGGTGACAACTTTTTGTTTTATTTATTTTTAAATTAAGATATTGAAGTTCTTCTTATTTCCAATAAAAATTAAGCTCTCAGAATCATTAAATGCATATGATAGACTGAGAACTAATTTGAGTGAGTTAAAACTTAACATTTTAAAGTAAGTACTTCATTTAAATATTTCAATTAGTTTATTTAAATTAACTCGGATAAAAAGAAGATGTATTTTATTAATAAACCAAAGATTCTCTCTTTTAGAAATGTCAATTCTATTTAAATACTTGAAAAAGTATATACAAGATGAATTCCTAGCCAAATATTTATTTACTAAATTTAATAAGAAGAATGACCGTAGATACTAGTGTTATATATATTACAAACGTATTAAAATATCTCTTATATAATATGTTGAAAAAATAACCCATAGTAAATATTATAATACGATAGCTTTGAAGTCATTTTTGAAACTAAGTATATGGTAAAAAATTGTAAAGAAATCTAAATTAATTTATATACATTATTATTGTAGCATATTTCAATTTCGTACACACAACTATGTACACTTTAGAGAAAATCAAATTAGATGTATAACTTTTTTTTATCAAATATTATATCATTAATGATTTCTGTATAAAATAAATTTATATTTATAGTTATATGGAATTTTATATCATAATGTTTTAGTGTTTGAAAACTATATATTACATCAATACTAATTCATGTAAATAAAATATTAAATAATTTTATATTAGCATTTTTTAATAAATATTATTTATGTCTATTACCAAATTCTATCTAATTAGAAAAATACCAAACACAAATTATAATGACGTAGCTTCATCATTTTCTATATATATATATATATATATATATATATATATAATTTCATATATAAAAAAAATCATCCTTTATAAATCTTATTATAGTTGAACATCTTAGGAATATTTTAGTTTTACTATTAAATAAATTTCACAAAAATATAAAATCAATGATAATAATATTTAAATAGAAAAATAAATCTCATAACAAGAGTGCAGTTAAAATAAAATACATTATCTTATATAATTTACTGTTACTAGATTGAAATTTCACTTTTCAATAAAGGAGGCTAACACGGGTACCCATGGAATGTCGAAATTGCCCAAAGCGTGCCTGGGAGTTGATGTTGACTGACTAAGCATATTTTGATTTTGATTTGAAAGGAAGTGCAAATTGGAGTTTCCCAATAACACTGCTGTGCCCTGTGGTCCGTTGCTGCAGCAAAACGCGCAAAGTCATAACAGGTTGCGATAATTGTATTCGGTTTCACGGTTTCACTCCCTTCTTCTTCTTCCTCTTCCTTCGATGGTAAGGTTTTCCTTCAACTCATGCAACCATTTCTATCCCTATCCCTATTGTATTCCCTTTTCTCGAACAATTAGGGCAATTTCTCCTTGCGTTAACCACCGATTATTTGATGCTCACGCGTTTTCTATTTCACTCGATTTATTCACTCACAGGTGCTTTTGTTTTCGTGAATTTTGCAGGCTAATCGGCACACCATTATTCTAATGCAGACATCTCAAAATAGAGCCACAAGGACGTTCATGGATTATGAATCCATCACTCAGGCCATGGATGGTATTGATTTAACTAGTATTTATTGTGCACTGTAACTGTGCCCTTTTATTGCTGTTTTTCATTTTTTCACCTTTTCTTGACTTCACTTTAGATAGATGCTTGTGGTTTGCCGTGCTTATATGAATTTGTGTGGAGATGTAATTTCTTCAATTGAAAATAATAGTGTAACTCTGGTGTTGGGTTTTATTCTTAAGTTGTTTTGTTAGATTAAATTCGGTGTTGGGTTTTATTCTTAAGTTGTTTTGTTAAATTAAATTCTGTTGGTGGCCAACTTTTTTGTGGTATGTCAAGGGTCCATATCTGATAGACTTATTATTCGTGTTGGGTTTTATTCTTAAGTTGTTTTGTTAAATTAAATTCAGTTGATGTTGGTGGCCAACGTTTTTTGTAGTATGTCAAGGGTCCATATCTCATAGACTTATTATTCGTGTTTGACTCTGTCCTCTGTTTTCCAAAATTTCTGCTTTTAGTTTTCTGTTGTTTAAAATTTCAGATGCACATTGTTCCGTGTTTTCTTTATTACACTTGTAGTGCTAATTTCATTCTTTTTCACTTATAGTACAATTTCAAGTACTCGAGTTCAATTTCCTTTTTAAGTCTTCTGATGTTTTTTTAGATTTAGTGTATGATTCTGTCATTATCAAGTTATTTTTGATGTTTTAATTCTTAGTTTTCAAAGAGAGTAGATTAGATGGAGGTTAGCTGTATTGTTGGAGGGAGGGGATGTAGAGAAAAACTATTAGAAAAACCAGAAATAAAGATTTAGAGGTTAACAGTTTGTCTACAGCAATGATTAACCAGAAGATTATCATGTCGGTTGGTTTGTGTAACATTTCTCCCTGTTTTCTTTTTTGTTCTTGGGTTGTTATATTCTGGATGGGATATGCATGCAAGGCTCACTAGTGTTGAGAAAAAAACTCTCCAAGATGAATACATGTTTGTATTTTTGTTTAGTTTTAATTTTGAATTTGATGTATTCTTCCACAACTTTGTTTAAGCTTTTAGGATTGTTTGATATCAGTTTACGTGAAATTAGTTGTATTGAAAATATTTATTTTCTTTCGGAAGACAAGGGTCTGGCTGTTGTTGGGTTCCAATTTGTTTTCTGTAGCTTAGATGCTCAGATTCTTATTTTGTTGTTTAAGAATTATTTCTAAATTTTTGTGAAATTAGTTGTATTGAAAATCCTATTGTAATGTGCTGATGATCATAGACAAATCCTTGTGTATGATGTCTAGGTTACTCCTTTTAACCTGACTTAGTTTTATACGCTGATGAATTTTTTTTACCTTTACAAACAGTAATTTTTTCTCATCCCATTAAAATTCTAACTTGAGTTTGATTTAGACCCCATCGAATGCAAGTATTGTTCTTAGCACCCAGACAGGCACAAAAATTCTAACCCTTTAACCCTTTTTTATCTTCTGGACTTGGAAATACTCCTTCCCATAACATACATAACAAATTGTCCTCAGTCAACTGCTTTAAATTAAACCTAATGCTGACCCATTATTAAAATCTTAGCCCATTCGTTTCCTAAATAAATGGTGTTTATCTTATAACATGAGAACAAAATGTCATACTTATATAATTAAGTCATTCACAGTATTTGCTTTCCTTTTTCCTTTTAATCTTTTTCGGGAGCTGAATTTTTATATATTGGGATTAAATCTTGTCTTGTTCTTATAGAATAAATAAATTTAGATCCTTGGTTTTCTCAGTGTTAAAAGTATCTGATGTTTTGTTGGACTATTTGGTGAAGTCTCATCTAGCCAAAAGACCAAGTTCATGGCCTTTTGGAAATCCATAATTTTTGGGTGCCTTTTGTTGAGCATGGACTGTGGTCCAATCAATAACTGTCTTCCAAAAACCATGAAATTGAAACTGTTTAGGCCTCTCTCCCATTTTGTTTAAAGCTAGAATCTCGATCAAGTATACTACTTGAACTATGTAAGAAAATAGAGAATTATTTTATTTATAAAAGTTATACTACTTACATTTTCATCAACTTATTTTGTAATGATCAAATTCTTTAAAATAAGGAAAGAAAAATATGCTGAAATGAATAGGAAGATTCTAATATATATTTTTCTAATCACTATAGAGATATTAAGGATACTTTTATCCTTAATAATATAAGCTATTTACAATACTTCCCTTCAAGTTGGTAAATAAATATCAATCATTCCTAATTTGCTTACAAGATTGTTGGAATCTGTTATGAGGAAGTTATTTAGTGAAAATGTTTTTAATCTGAAGTCTTACAGGGGCATGAGTTGTGACCACAAGTCCTTCGTCAAGATTATCTTTGATGTAACTATTAATATGTTTGGTCATATCATGTTTGTATTAGATTATGGGCAATGCTCAGGACTGACTTGTTTCATAGTACAATTGCATGGGGATGTCAACCTTTATTTTAAGGTCTTTGGGTATGATTTTCATCCAAAAGTCCTTCTCACGTACCTTGAGCAAAGACTCAGATTTGACTTCTGCACTAGAATGGGATATTCTATTCTTTTTACGTTTGGTTCTCTAAGTTACCAGACTTTTTCAAAGAAATACGTGGTACCCAAAGGTAGATTTTCTTTTAGTAAAAGAGCCTTATATTCTAGATCAATATATATCTTCAAGGTCTAGGTGTTTTTTACCTTGAAGAACAAACAACCCTTTTCATGAGCTTGACTTCAAGCATCGAAGCATTTTGTCAACTGCTTGCATGTGTCTTCTTTGCGATAGAGAAATAAGTTCTTTTCTTACCAATCTCTGAGAGTGGGTTTTTCTTTAGAGAACTTTCTTCACTTCCGATTTTTGATTGTATTCAATAAGAATAGTTGAAGTTTTACATCTCAACTTAGTTGTTTCTTTGAGGAGATCAAGTGCATATTTTCTTTGGGAAATTAAAGTCTCCTTTTTGGAATAAGGAACCTCTATTCCAACTAGATATTTCATTTCAAATTAATGCGCCAATTTTTCCTTCCAAGCCAATTTTTTTATTCATCTTCTCTCACTATAGTTATATCATCCATATATTCAACAATATAGCGACTTTACCTATAACTAAGTGTTTTATGAATAAAGTATGATCTCCTTGACTTTGCTTGTATCCAAAGGAAACCATTGCTTTTGTAAATCTTCCAAACCATGCTTTTGGAGATTGTTTAAGACCATAGAAGACCAGGCATACATTATTCCTTTCACTATGGTTTCAAGTCATTGAGGGATGTCCATGTGCACTTCTTCCTCTAAAGCTTCATGAAGGAAGACATCATTCACAACCAAGTGCTAGAACTCCCAACCAAAATAAGCTGTCAAAGCAGTAACAACTCAAACTGTATTTATCTTTGATACAAGAGAAGATGTCCCGCACAATCAATTCCATAGCCTGAGTATATCCCTTTGCAACCAATTTGGCTTTATAGTTGTCTGTTATATCATCTGCATTATATTTTATTGTAAATATCCATCTGCACTCTTTAACCAATTGTCTCTTGGGTTATTCTACAATCTGCCATGTTGAGCTTCTTTCTAGTGCATTAATTTCCTCTATCATCACTTGAGTTCAATGTTCACTTTCATGGCTTCTTGGACCCCATAACCCTTTTTGTCTCTTGGTTTGTCTACAATCTACCATGTTGAGTTTCTTTCCAACGTATTCATCTTCTCTCTCATGTCTAATGTTCAATTTTCATGGCTTCTTGGACCCCGCAACTCTTTCGTCTATTGGTTTGTCAACAATCTTTCATGTTGATTTTCTTTCTAATTCAGTCATCTCCTCTCTCATGGTATGAGTCCAAATTCCAATGTTCATTTTTCATGCTTTGTTGGATTGAGGTGGGAATTTTTGTATCATCAGTAGCAACAATAAAACTTTGATGTTTATGAGATAGATTCTCAATGCATATATATTGAGAAATAGGATGTTTAATACATTCTGAATAACACTTATCTTCTCATTGTTATCTAAAGGGATCCTCACCTTTTGAGTTAGACAACTCTTATTGACATGCAGTCAAAGAGGACTGTTTCCTTCTTTGATATTCTTTGCCGAAGAATTTGTCTTCTTCTTCCTTACTGTTGTTGGATCAATCCAATTTGTTGTGGCTTCATCACTTATATCTTGAACATCTTGCAAAGATAGTTGTGCTAATGACAGGAAGGAAAGCTTCTTTACTTTAAGTGCTTTCACCCTTGAATAGCATGGTTGGCAAAAATGGATTGTTTCATGAAAGATGACATCCATGGTGACAAAGACACAACGATTCAGTGTTGAAGATTTTACGTCAACTAAAGATATGACTAAACTTCAATATATAAATGAGTGCAAATCTTACCTTACAAATTGTTTTTTTTTTAGATTGAGTTAGGTTTAAATTTTAATTTTTAAAATGATATTAGAGTTTTTCTTAGTGAGGTTATTCAAGCCTATCATGTCATTTGCTATCAGACTATCTACAAATATCTAGTCTTATGTTTAAGATATTTAGTGATAAGTGTGAAATGTATTGGAAATTCCACATCGACTAAATATTTCACCAAATTACAGTATGCAAGTGGGTGTAAAATCACCTTAGAAGCCAATTTTTGAGGTTTAGTTAGACTTAAAGTCCATTTTTTAAAATTACGATGATAACATTTATACCCTTTATTAGAAGGATAACTAACAACTAATAATACACATTTAAGGGTTCTAGGATCTAATTTATTGTGATTAGAGGAACATGAGAGTCAACAAAAGCAAAATATCCAAATACGCAACAAGGCAGGCTTGAAACTAGGGGAGAAGAAGCAACAAAAGACAATAGAGACTCAATAGGTCCAATGTCATATAAGCCATGGGTAAATGCAACTTATCCCAATAGGATTATGATGCAACTGTTGGCATTGTGATTACTGACGTGGGCACATCTTTCTGACCCACCACTGGCCTTAACAGCGGTGGTGAACAACGGCGGTGACAGATCTTGATATGGCAGTGAGAAAAGGCTCCCTAGATCGGGAGTGTTGGTACCAACTTAAACTATTACATGAAAATAAAGAATTATTTTATTGATAAGAATCACACCAATTAAATTCCAATCACCTCTTTTTGTATTAATCAAATTCTTTGAAATAAGAAAATAAGCTTATGTGAAATGAGTATGAAGATTTTAAAAATATTTTTTCCTAATCACTTTACTGAGAATATTTTTGTTCTAATAATTCGCTATTTACAACAATATTGATTGAACCAATATCTGCATCGGTTTTCCATACAATTTACTGTACCCTTATTTACGCAATGCTCTCAACTGAATAGAGCAAATGATTATGTTTTCATGTTATTTTTTTGTTTCAACCGTTCTGGAGTCAAATAAAGCCATGAACATTGATTATTTTTTCACTTTTTGTTTGATCTGAATTCCATTTCATAGAAAAGGTGTTACATTCTTTTGGCTTTTTACAGGAATGTCCATAACTTATCAAATGTAGATAAATACATAAAAAACAGTGGTATTAGTCTTCACTAACTTAGAAATATAGCATGCTAGAAAGGTTATGGATAGATAACTGATGCTTGCTATGAAAATAATATCCTTTTCTTTTTGGGGTACAAGCTGGTATATTTTTTTGTACATATATTTTAATTTTTGTATTTTATTTTATCTATAATTTTTTAGCATTACATACAGTTTTAATATTGTGCTTGTACAGGCATATGTGCATTGTATGAAAGGAAACTGAAGGAGTTAAATCCGGCCATCAGAAATCTCTCTTATGATATTGCTGATCTCTACAACTTCATAGATGGTCTTGCGGACATGAGCGCCCTAGTGTATGTCTCTCTTTCTCTCACTCAAATGATAAGTGCGTGCATAGTTCATTAATTCAGTCAGACTTTATTAGAAATGCAGTAAGTGACATAGTGCCAGCTCCAATAATATTTCTGTTTGTCGGCTTAATAGATGAAATAAGCGACCACAGATAATTTTTTTAATATTCTTTTAGAGGTCTTATATCCTTGATAACATTGTTGGAGGAAAAAAAAATTATTTGTAACACTCGTTCTTCCCCTTCCTCCTCCTATCAGTCTTGAGGGTTGATAAGAACTTAAGAAATCATGGCAATCGTTGTATCATATGTTTGCCCTTAACATGTTTTGACCCTCTGAAAAGAGTTAGGAAAAATGAGGGGTGTCTTGTGACAGGATATTTCAATTGTCTATGCATATGTTGTTTTTTAAATATTTGGGTCTTCATGGCATTAATTAATATGACGTGTTGATTCTACCTGCACAGGTATGATAGTTCAATTCATGCTTACTTGCCGCATGATCGACAGTGGATTAAGCAAAAAACCTTCCAACATTTGAAGAAATTGGCACATTGATTAATCCCTTAACTTTTGGCAATTCAATGTAAAAAATCGCAAAGGGTTGAACCTGTCTGTTATGTGGCTATACCCCGCTGGCTATGTAATATGAATACCGAATGCTGCAAATGTTGGCACGTAATTATAATTCGACAGCTGCTAGTGCTGAAGTTTTATGAACAAACAAATGATTGTCGTGGGCATGGTTGCTCTACCTTCAATTGTCTGAGAATTTGTCTTTTTAAAATACCTTCATCTTGTGGTAATGTCAACCCGTAAGTTGCACCGTTGAGTATCCTCTCCATACATTATAATTCATGAATGCTAGTTTTGAGAGTTCATTTTCCACATGGCTAATTTGTTCTGTAGTGGTGGATGCTATGCTCATAAATGTGAGGTAGCATCTGCAACTATCCAGTTATTTACTTCTGTAAAAGAGAATTTCGACTTGAATAAGATATGAAAATTTTGAGCAGAAGGGATTAGTTAAAAAAAGAGAAAAAGAAAGATGAGTAGAAATGGTAGGGTGGTGTTTCACTATTTTTAAATAATTTATCCTGTCTCACTTCCATTTTTTCACTGAAGAATTACTTTCGATTTGAAAGTCATTGGACTCGCGAAATGCATAATACGACAGTTATTTTTTTAAGAGAAAAATGGCTTAGATCGTATAATTTAGAAGTCTTCTAGAAATATTTATTTCTCTATAGTCTCTATTATTAAAAACATATACATGCATGAAATACAAATCACAGACACAGAACTAGACCACAACTTGCTACATACTATCTTTCATATACATTGCATGCTGTTGATGAGTGCCACTGGTGTGTGAAGTCATAGTGAAAGCATTGGCAATGGCGTTTCTTGCTTTAGAGTATTAATAACCTGTTCTGCCTTTGGCCTTTGCCTGTGATCTGGGTGAGTACACCATATTCCCAGAGTGAGCAAACATCTCATTTCTTCCACATCATAATCTCCCTTCAATCCCTCATCTGCAGCATCCAAAATATTTCCATCCACATACTTTTTCCACACCCAATTTGTCAATGGTACATGGTTATACTCTCCATCCTGGTAAGTCCTCCTCCCACAACCTATCTCTAAAGCCACAACCCCAAAACCATACATGTCAGACTCCTTGCTGGCCCTTCCTTCCTTCACATATTCAGGTGCAAGGTACCCATATGTCCCCACCACCCTTGTCTTCTGAGTCCTCAATCTTGGATCCACCAACTTTGCTATCCCAAAGTCACTAACCTTAGTGTTGAAATCTGTGTCTAACAAAACATTACTTGACTTTATGTCTCTGTGAAGAACACACTGCTCCACCTCTTCATGAAGATAACGCAGTGCCCTAGCCACACCTAACGCTATATTGTATCTCACACCCCATGTCAAGGTTCTCCTGTTGCCAAATATATGAGTGTCAAGGCTTCCATTACTCATGTACTCAAAAACCAGTAACAACTCTCCTTGCTCATGGCACCACCCCATCAATTGCACGAGGTTTTTATGCACAAGACGACTTATAATCTTCACCTCGTTTGTGAATATTCTCTCAGAATCTTCTACATCAGAAAATATCCTTTTCACTGCAACCACGCGTCCTAAATCACTCAGAAACCCTTTGTAAACTTGTCCAGTGCCTCCTTCTCCCAGCCTTCTATCATCTGCAAACCCGTTCGTGGCTGCAACTATTTCCTCATAACCAAACCTTCTAGGCATAGCTTCTCCATTGAAACCAAAATCATGTTCGTTTCTTCTCTTCTGGATGATGATAAACCAAGAAACAGCAGCAACCACTAGCATGAACAAAACAGAACAACTCACTGCAACAACCACTACTTGGACTGAAAACTTGTATTTAACTGTGATGCCATTATTGCCTTCTTTTTCTTTACTGTTTAACTGTGTGGAATTCAGAGTTGACGTGAGTTCCCAGGAATGAATAACATTCTCCTCATTAGACAACCCGGTTGCACCCGAAAACCCAACAGTGACCCACTCCGGGAGAATTTCCCCTAGGTCAATCTGGTACGAAAGAGAAGTGTTGGGCATAAAACCAGAACTGGTTTCCTCAAAGAACCATGAAACAGCAAGGAGTTTGGCAGAAGCACTGTAAGTTATCAACACATGCCCCATGTTCCCTATGTTGCTGTCAATATCAAACAAGGAAGAGTTGAGAGACACCAAGGAGTTATTGTTTATACCCACATGCTTCATTGGTGGATCAACATTAGCATTTGGAAAAGTGTCAAATTCAACAGCAATGATGTTATCTTGGTTGGCACCGTAAAGGCCGAGACCGCCACCACCTGAATCCGACGGAATCGGGTAGGCAAGGGGTGCGACGTAGAAGGCAAAACCGTCGCCATAGTCGGTTCTCGAGGACACATCGATGGTGAATGAAAAACGGGTAGAAAAATCAGTGACGTGTCCGTTAGAAGAGTTTTTGAAGCGTAGAGGGAGGCCATAGATGGCTCTTCCAATTCCATTGTCGACGAGAGAATTTAGCACTATGCTTCTGTTCTCAGTTTTGGCTACACCAGCGTATCCAACAAGGCTTGCACTTTGAGTATCGTTGAAGTTAGTGATGTTGAAGGAAAGTGGTTGAGCTATGGTTAATGGAAGAACGAGAAAGATGTAGCAAAGAAGAAAAGTTTTGATGTTGTGGAAACGTGCCATGGTAGCCAACATGGGTTTTCACGACAGAGTCTATGTCTTAGAAAGCTATTTCCGCATTGTCTTGTCTTATATATTTGGTTACATACGATAGGATGATTTGTGGACTCATAACCAAACGTTTTGAAGTGGTCTTGAATTGGAATGGTTCATAAGATATTTGTTTTGAACGTGCAGCACAATCCAAAAATATAAATACTACTAAAAAAACTCATATTTATTGTTAATTTTGTTTTAATTTTTTTTAAGAATTACTTACAAATTTTGTTGTGAAAAAAATTTTGTAAAAAATTGTTACTACTTTTTTATAAAATATTTTATATAAAACATTTTTTACATCAAATTTTATAAAAAATATTTATAAATTATATAATTTTCTAAGAAATAATTATTCGTAAAGAAATTACATGTCAAATAAGATTTTTAGAAAAATGAGAGATTTTTTTTTTTGCAATTTTTTCAATAAATTTACAAAAAAAAAATTCTATGTAATATGAGAATTTTTCATAACGAGACCTACTCTAGGAGTTATAAATTATATGTAGTGTAGAAAGCTAGACAAAAAAAATTAATACATATATGGATGTGGAGAATGAGTCTACTGATCATGAAAATTTTCATAATAAATTATGAGTATACAAATTAACAATTTTTCTTCCAACTTTTTCTTATTATTTGTTTTATTTTATTTTATGTTTTCTTCGTTAATTGTGACCTTGAAGTGTTGTGAATTTCGTAATTGCAGGGGTGAGTTTATATATGAATGGATACAATAAGTGAGTGAGACATATTATAGGTTAATTAGTAATTAAGAATTTAGGTTAATGTGTGAGTATTAGTTCTTGTGTTGTGGCTTGAGCAATGAAATTGAATAATGGAATCAACACAAAGTACGAGTATCGGTAACCATTCCAATCCATAGCCAATGACAAACCATAAGACATGTATTTAGTTGACCAAAACATGATGCTAACAAACAAAAACTTATGCCAAATATCGGACTTTTGTCGTACACATACGATACTTTAAAACGTAAATGTTAATTCGTGTGACTTTTGAAGACCAACTATAAAAATGTTGGTTTAATCAACACTAAATTATCAATAATTTTTAAATTATTTTTTTTAATTAAAAGTTTAATATCAACTTGGTCATCAATTAGTATTGATTTAGCTTACACAAAATAAAATCTACTTATAATGGACGAAGGAAGTGTAGTTGATATAAAGATGAGTGTAGATGAAGAAAATGAAAGTGAATGAATGAGATGGGCGTAAATGAAGGAGATGGGGAGAATAATGTGGATGTATGAGATAAGAATAAAATGTAGATGAAAGAGATGTGTTTAAATGAGAAAATCAATTTGAACAAAGGACATGAATATGGATAAAAGAAACAAGTATGATAAGATTTATGAATGTAAATGAAGAAAATGAGTGTGATGAGGTTTATTTAAAAAATGAGAAAAAAAATTATGAATAAGAAAATTTGTCTTCTATAATTTAGATATTTAGATTAAAAATAATACTATTTATGAATAATGCTATTTATGTTTGTTGTCAAGAATACACAGAGATTCATAATATATAACTTATAACGTTGACTAAGTTAATAAGTTAACGTTAATCTTATTTATTGTAGTTAGTGTTCTCATAATATGTTAATTTAAATTAACGTTTACTATGTCAACACTAACCTCATTTGTTTCGGTTAGTCTATGCTAATTAAACTAACACTAACTTTATTTAGGTTAACGTGCACTAATCAAATTTATTTTAGTTAGTGGTTGCTAACTTATTTATTTTGAATATTTATTTTAATTAGTGGTATTTAAGCTGGGGCTTCTATTTATTTTTCATATTTATTTTACTTGGCGTATGTTAAGCTAATTTTATTGTTTTAACAAATTATCTTAGTATAGGTCAAACCAACACTTATCCGACATTAACGAATATTTATTTATTCAAAAATTTTAAAAATACTTTTACACTTTTAACTTTTTCTTAAAAAAATTAATCTTTTACGTTATATTAGAGTTCATTAACATCGTACTTAGGTCAATAGTAATATTTGGAAGATAATTTTTTTTTTTTTTGTAGTTACACATTGTTGTTTCAGAATATTATGACATTCTACAACTAGTTATTTAAGATAAAATAATTTAATTGTTATTTAATCAAGTATTGAGAACTAGTTATTTAACCAACTTTAAAATAACTAGTTAAATTACTTTAAATTACGGGGAGCAGTCAAGAAACTTTGGTGAGGTTGTATTGAGGAAAGAGGTTGCTCCTATTTTTATACGAAGTACTACGTAAAAACAACATACTAATACTTGTTATTATCTATCAAGATATATTCTACCCAACTAATCTTTCTTAAAGTTAATGGAAGGAAAACTAGAGCTCTCAAAATAGTTTGAAACCGGCGAGTCAACTTGGTTTACTACGAGTTTAGGTTGGGTTGGGTTAAAATTTTCTTATAAATTTTAATATGAGTTGATTTTAAATCTGGTTCAGCTAGAATCCGGCTCACCCGGGCTGAACCTGTCGTGAGCCAGGTTGGCTCATCAACCTGCAGATATTTAGCTAACACATAAATAATTTGTATTTTTGGATTTTGGTTTGTATTTGGATTCTATTAAAGTTTATTTAGATTTTAATTAGAATTATAATTTAGTTTTGACTGAAAAAAAATATAAAAAAAATATTTTTTTAATTAAGTGAATCCGTGAGTCAACCCTTTTAACCCGCTAACCTGTGGTGAGCCAAATCGGATTCGAATTTTTTTGACTCGCTAAAAAGTGAGCGGGTTGGATTGACTTACTAAATCATCAACCCGCGAGTCGAATCAAGTTACCTATTTTGATAGTTTTAAGAGAAACATATTAAAAATTTTCTACAAATTTGATCCACGGAATACATATAAAAATCTAAAGTATATGAGTTGAATGTAATAATCATATATAGTAACTTTCGGAGTACAAACATTGTTAACTCTATTTGCATGAGTATGTGTGGTAGTTAATTTGCAATATTCTTATAGGAATTCAAGTCATTTATAATTTTTGTATTAATAGTAATTAATATATATATATATATATATATATATATATATATATA
>Ga0214545_1007192_pt1 | contig 18844 bp, 11 predicted proteins | sample CNSS4metaG_FD_160064 | JGI IMG/M metagenome (GOLD analysis project Ga0214545, IMG submission 160064) | Root nodule microbial communities from cowpea collected in UCLA plant growth center, Los Angeles, California, USA - CNSS4 | ecosystem: Host-associated > Plants > Roots > Nodule | place: USA...
AGGTAAAAAGAAATTCGTAGGTATTAAAATTTGTAATATTACCGTTTAGAAATTATTATACAAAATATCTTCCAAGTGTTCAAAAGCTAAATATATTTTCCAAATTTGATTGCTATTTTTTTTTTTAACTTTTAGGGACAAAAGTCGATTCATCCGAAAATTTAAGGACTAAAACATAATTATGTTAAAAAAAATAAAATAAAAGTAAATATTTCTAGAAAGTGAACATTTTCTAAAATTGTTTACGCTTTTAACAATAATTGAAGAATTAATGTTAGCAAAACTTATTTTTAATTGGTTTTAGTTTATTTTTTTACCAGATTTTGTTATAACTAAATACAAGATTTGGAACTAGGCTTCGGAACAAATGGAGGGTATTTGAAAATTCTTTTAGATTGGTTTTGTTAATATCTTTAAAGTTGCTTTTACTATAACATGATATAACTTTTAAGTAATAATAATTTTTTCTCATTAACGTTTAAAATCAGTTTTAAGCATTCCTGTTAACATTCTTTCTTTTCAAACTGATGAACTGTGTCTTTGGTTGTTTCAGTCAAAGTTTTTCTCAGGTGTGTAAAAGAACTGAAATACTCTTTGTGCCGTATCAGTGAGAAAATTTACTTCAAAAAAGAAGAAAACTTTTTGCTCCTGCATTCATCTAGTGATTTCTCAACTTTTTTGCGTGAGAACAAGAGGAACAGACATCAAGCATTAGGACATAGATATATTATTTAATGAATCTGATAATGATTTTAATATAATAATATTAGAATTTATGTTCGTTTTGATGACTAAATATATAGTTAAAGCATAATATCAAAATAATGAATTAGACTTTGTACATATATCTGTTACATAATTTAGAGTACAAAACATTTAAAAGTCATAAAAATAACAAAAACACACTTCTTCTGGTAATCTTATATTCCCATTTTCATTTTTCAGTGAATAGATATGAATGATTGCGTAGCAAGAACGTGAAGCCTTTGAATGATTGCAATTTTCCCTTTTTCTGTATACTTTCATGATCGAAAAATTATGTTAATGTTGACAACGTGGCGCTCGTCTGTTATAGTTTTCAATGAACTATGAAATTCTTCATTCATCCCCGAGAAAAAGCAGTACAAAAGAAGAAAGTAGCTGTTTCTTGTTTTTGCCCCAACAAAACACAATCATTCATTTCAACATATATGTCTGTCCCGCATTCTTCTTCTTGTGTTGTCCCACAAATTAGCCACAACCAATTTTAAAGCTTTTCCAGAAGACATTCTAATGGCCAGCTCCATTTCTAACTATCATTCCAAACTGCTATTTCTTTGGTTTTGTTTTACTGTATATATATAATTGATGTTCATTTTCCAGATTATGCTGTTTAAAACACTGACAATGAAATGACTACAGTAACTGATATAAATAAAACAAAGCAAATTTGACAGTACAGTATATTTATACATATATAATATATTTCAGTAGCATCTAGTTTAAAACTTTTTACTGAAACAGTGTCCATTAAGAATCCACAGTTTTGTCCTTTTGTGTATATATATATATTTCAAGCCGTTCTGATTAATTCATAGGTTCATGATGACATAAAGCCCAAATTTTACTGTTTGTGAATAGTGATCAAATAGTATTAGGACTACTTTTGATCATATATATATATATAGCTGCTAAATGAAATGTGAATATGATCAATTATCAGTAGCACTCGACATTTCACATGTGGACAAACTTGTAAAGTATGACGAATTATGATATTTTGATTATCATTATTTCATTTCAGTTAACAAAGATGAACTTTAGAATAAAAATAATAAAAATCAACATTAATTGGATTTGATGATGTGAGAAATGGAGGCATTACAGAAATATCAGAAGAGTGGAAGCAGTTCTAGAACCTGCATTGTAGTTGTAGATAGGAAATGAAGATCGAAGCTAGTGCTGTACACATGGCGCGATATTGGAGAATTATTGGAGCATGTTGTGGTTGGGATGTAAATGTGACATAGAAGAGTGAAGAGTGTGTCCAAGTAATCTAATCATTAACTTCACCAAAAAGATAACATTGTGGCTAGAGCCACCAACCGCTGTTAGTGCTCTACAGATGGCTATATTTTGCTCACTGCTTTGGCCCATTCACTCACCACACCCCAACCAAAAATCAGTGTCTCTCAACAACACATGCATGCAGTCAAGCTCCTCTTTTTGACTCTCAAACAAAATATCTATCATGTTCATCAATCATGGAACCAGGATTTCTGCATATCATGTTGCTTCATCCCTATCCCTGTTATCTCTAATATAATCAAGGATAATATACCAATGCAGAACCTTTCGTTAAGGATTTTAAACTCTAACATGTTACTGTGTTAACAACAATGTTTTAACAACAACAGAGATACAACACCAATGAGACTTGAATTCAACCATATAAGATATTGACATCATTCTTAACCCAAAACTTTAAGATAATAGGTTTATGGATCTTTATTTTTATATAATGTTCTACTTTCTCGTTTTTAACCACAGTAAAACTTAAACTCACACTTGAATTCTTAACAAATATGACCATTGATTTATGAGAGTCTCACATTGACTAAAGAAATAACTGATACTCAAAGTACATCTGTCACCATTCGTCGTGACTTGATCTACTTGATTAAACCTGACAAGTATATTACTGCCTCTGTGTTTGTTTTAGGGTAATTTCATGGATAAACCATTAGATGACCCAAAAACCTGTATTGGATGAAAGGAATATATATAAAGATATTATAATATTTAATGTTATTTATTTTGATTTTGAAGTTAGGATAATGACACTGGTATCATTATCATCAATCACAATTTAATTTATAAACTTTATCATTCTAATAACTTATGATTTTGAACTCTTTATGGGTTTAATCAAGTGTTTTATATTCTTTTATACTGATAGCTACAAGCATTATCACCTATTCTAACTTTTTCGTCATTGTATATCTTCTTCTGTAAATGGATTAATCTGATTCATAAATTTGTTTCTGGTCCTACAAGCGTTAGAAGTGATTTTGTGGGGATGTTGGTGTTGGCAATATTAATGAAAGAACTGTAGTATACGTGTCAGATGGTGGTATACACAGTTGAGAAGAATCAAGACAAGAGATGAATGATAAACCAATAATTGCAATTTTCTAGAGCTCTCACACTTCTTCAGCTTCATATTGCTCACTGTTTGCACTCAATTGGAACTGGAGCAACCTCAAAATCTGACGCATTTATATACATATAATTTAATTTTAGTAAACACTTTATACAAACTTACTAATCATAACAGTATTATAATTATTCAAAGATGACACATGGATATATTTATTCTGACTCTCAATAATCATTGATGACCTGAATGTTATTATTCTATGAGATCTGCAATGCATACTTTTGACAAAAGCATGGTGTATATAGACTTGGTTTTAATATATAATAACATGACTTATAATCTACACATTTTTTTTAACCTCTCATTAATTTATTTAAAATATCTTTTAATTTAGAATCAAATAACTAATTTTGTTTATGTCTTTAGATAAATATAAGGTTAGTTTATTAAAGCTAATCTTATCAAATAATTTAAATTTGTATTATCTATGGTGTGATCCTCCTACAAATAAACAAGAGTGATATTTCTACAAACAATCATGAAAATAACTCAACACTACAAAATTGACAAGAGAAATAAGCGTTGGGTTGGATCGACGAGCAAATAGAAAATAAACTAACCTCGAAGTATGAGATGGACCGACCTCAACGTCACTTTAGTTACTTATTCTAAAGATTTTTTAACATGTAGTTCACATCTTTGTAACATTAATTTTTTACTCACTAGCAAGTCATCTCTCACTTATAACATGAATCCACCAACTCTCAATTTTATGGGGAGGTGAAAGTTAAGGTTGTGAACAATATTTTTCTTGCTTATAAAATGTGAAAATTCATCTCGAATTGACACGACCAAAATTTACTCGATACATTACTAAAGGATTTTTATGTAGGAGATTACAGTTTTCTCTCCACATGATATCTCTTTCTAAGATGAGATTTGAGAGTGATGTAACCATTTTACTAATATACCTTCATTATTTTATTACAAAAATACAACACCATTGCTCGAAAAAAATTAAAATAATTTTTCAAATCAAATATATTATAATATTTTTTTTTCAATTAATAATTTTATTTTTCATTAAAAATAATTTAAAATTAATTACAACTTATCTAAATATTATTTTATGTTATTTTTAACACCAGAGACAATTTGGTAACTTTACTTTTTTATCTATTAAATTTTATTTTTTATTAATTATAATCAAATCATTCACAAACATTCACAAAATTTACATTCAAATTAATTTCACTATCACCTGTAAATCTCTTATAAATACAACATAAACTTAATCGTGAAATCCATCTAAATAAATCATCTTCTTCTCTCAAATCATTTATCCCATAATAAACACGCCCTAAGACTTAAAATCAAGTTCAAATTTTGCTTTCCTATCGCTGAACAAAATCCAATCAATTAACATGTACACTTTTAGTTATTTTATAATTGGTTTTACCAAAGAAAACTTTTAGGTCGCATTTGGTTGGCAGAAAAAATTGAGACCCAAAAATCATGATTTATGATAATTATGTTGGAAATCACCAAAAGAAAAATATGCTCAATTTGAAAAAAAAAACTGCAAGCAATTTTTTTTTACAACTGCGTGAAAAATATTTTTTATCATGCAAGAAAAAATGTCTATTTGAATATAAGAAACCTGAAAATTGATGGGTGTGAAAAGTATAAAGAGGAGTTCTATTAGTAATTCTTCAAGCATATGTAGGCCTGCAAGGTGAATACTTTACAAATTGGCTTTTCTCCGTTCTCCGTTATAAAGGAAAAATAAAAGAGAGAGTTCATTCTCAAAAACTCATTCCAAAACACTGTGTTCTAGAAAACTAATTCTATATTATATATGTTACGAAAAACATGTTTTAGAATATTTCTAGATCAATTAACCTGTGAAGCCACTTTTATAAGAGTAAAGTAATAATTTAAAAAATTATGGAGCTACAAGAAGAAAAAGCCTATAAGTTGTGAATAAGTCCAATAATGGCCCGATAAGAAAGCCCACATGAGAGTTTTTGTTGGATCTTTCTCCGAAAAGTTGAGCCCTCCCCCAAAAACTCTTTTTCTTCCTAAATATTATTTGAAAGAATTTGACATTCTTTCAGAAAGAATTGAATATTCATCATTTTTTTTGTAGGAGTTTATAGTTGTGGTATAGAATAAACTTTTTGTAGGAGTTTAGAATTCATCTTCAAATTACTTTTGTGGAAGGAGTGTTTGCAAAAGAAATTATCCCTTCCAAAAGTAATTATACTACTTAAAATCAAATAATTTTGATTTTATTTAAAAAAGAAAAAATGAATTTTTTTAATACTCTTTTCTTTTTAAATTTTTTTTCATACTTTCTCTTCAATTTAATTTTAGTCATTCAATTTCAATGAAAATATTATTAACTTAGTCAAAGTTCAGTCTTTGTCCATTCATCATTATTTTTTTTATTGATATTGATAGATAATCTTTTCTAAACTAAAGTCAATCATAGTTACTTTTCAATATTTACTATCTAAGCTTTTTTATTGACATAATATATATATTTTTTTTAATTGATGTCAGTTTGAATTTATTTTTCCTATCCACATCAATAATATTTTTGGATTAGTATTTTTTGAATTGATGTCAGACATTTTTATGTTAACATTAATAAAATATTTTTCAATTGCTAACATTTAAACTATTTTTTCAGTGATGCCAATTAAAATATAAATTAAGATTATTTTTCAGTTAATGCTAACACAGATTTTCTTAATTAATTTTGACTGAATTTCTTAATTAACGTTGAAATACACTATTTTCTAATGGTTGAGACTTTTATTATTAGATAAAATTATTGCTCAGCAAATATTTATGAGAATTTTCTCCATTAATACCAAATTCCTACATGTAATTTCTCTATCTAATTATAGAAGTAAAACACATTCTTTATTATAATTTGTTGCGTCATATATTAAACTATTTTATCTTCAATCATCAGATAAATATATTTCCATTATTTAATAAAAATATAAATGGGAAACATTATAATCTCTCAATTTCACAATCTCTCAAACTTAAAAACAATTTTATAATCTCTTAAATAAAAAATTAACCACAATATATGTTAAACAATTAAAAATGTAGACATATCTAATTATTTTCATTGTATTTCTCCATACAATATTCTTTCAAAGACACTGCTTTTTACAAAAGTGATTTATTTTTCAAAATTTTATTATCTTAGCATAATTGACACGCGCACACATGCATATCAAAGTGCTTGTATTTATGCTAACTATATAATATTGTAAATTAAACTTTCTATAATCTAATTTAATGATAACTAAATTCACTTTTTTAGGATCATTTATAACAGTTAATGAATAATAAATTTTAATAAAGTGAGATTAATACAGGGAAAACATATTTTTATTTTATACTATAAACAAGTATTATTCAGAGGGAAGTTGCTTTCGCACATAGTATAATTGAATTATGAGTCATAAAAAAGGATGAATAGTAGGCAAACATCATTCATGATGGAGCCCGCCAATGTCATGTATGTGTCATATGAGTCATACATAATATAATTGATTTATTATTAAAAAAAATCCAAAAATTGACATACGATATTTTATTTAACATTGTTATTATGTCATGGAAAAAATATGATTGTATCAAATTTTTTAAAATAAAAATTAAATTGAGATAAAAATAGAGGAATCAAATTAATATTTTGTTATGAAAATAATTTAATAAAAAAAATTAATAACTAGTTTTCTTAATGTGCCTTATTTTCATATTAAAAAATGTATAAGATTTTGGTCTGATAAGAAAAAAGGAAAACAATAATTGAATTCTCATACTCATCTTATCCTTGGCATAGCAAATTCAAAACATGGTACTATCATAATCATGTACTTCCATAAATTCGTGGAGCCAGTGGGCCAAAACTAGAGAAAAAAAATGTTAACAAAGCCAATAGTTTTCTCCCACCGAATATCTAAAACTTTCGAAGCATATCCAATTCAATTGACTGAGTCCTGTGTGCCACTACTGCATCCAAGGTGCTCCAAAAGCTCCTAGTTTTCACACACCCTTTATACTTTCTTCCTATATATACCACACTCTCTTCACCACCAACGTTCATGCAAAAGCACAGAGCAAAAAATCTACAAAGCAAAGGTTTTTACTTCACTGGTTTGCAGTTGCTGAAGAAAATGTCTGCTGTGGTAGAGGTGTGGGTTGGGGAGCTGGCAAAGCTGAGAGAAAAAGTACTTTCACGGAAGCCTTTCTCATCCAAAGCCAAAGAAGGATCAGAGAGGGAACAGGAGGAAAAGGAAGCTCAAAAGAAGAAGAACACTGCAGTTACGAGAGACAGTAGTGGAACCATGTCAGAGGCAACCATGTGTTTGCTTATGGATCGATTTGTGCCTTGGTGATATGTTTTTTTCATTGAGGATGTTCTTGCTGATTTCAAGGAATGAGCAATAGAAGAATCAAATGTTTTGTATATTCCATTTCTGTTTTATCTATCTGTCAGTTCTTAGCTTGCGAGTTATGTAATGGAAATGTTATGAACTGTTGTACATAAGTTCTGATCTAATCAAACATCATATTTGGTATATCAATTTTTTGTTGAGTTTAATTTTATGTTTGATTATATACTTCAGTTGTTCTGTTTTAGTTTTGTTGACTCAATAATATGGGTAAAATATGCAATTATAATCTGTTTAGATATGTCAGTGGATTTCATCTTGCAGAAAAGTTAAAATCAGTGCATAATTGGTGCTTGCATATGCAACCTAATTGGTACAGTTAAAATCAATTTATAATACTTTACATGAAAAGGTAAACAAGAATGACTTTCTTTCTCATAAGGGGTGCCTTTTCGTTCAATTGTTGGTTAAATTGTCATTGTTCTTGCTTTTATGAACAAAATATCTGAATCTGCTGCTAATTTCCACTTTTTTTATTCGCATAAAGTTTGGAGTAGCTTTTTACCAAGGATATTTTTTAAGCCAAAAAAATATCAGGGTCAAAAAAGATATCAGGTTCAGTACGTGACAAGAAGGTTACACTCAGCTCAACCCCAGTTCATTGATTTTTGTCACAAAACTCCATTCAACAATTTGCATTATAAAAGGGTGATATTTAACAATTTGTATCATCGTAATATAAAAAGGAGGGTAGGAAAACATATTTCAGCAGAGTAAAAGCAAAAAACTTTCATTCTGCAGCTGTGTCGGCAATGAAAAATGATCCTGTAGTTTCTAGGATTTGATGTTTGGCAAACTTTAATGTTGACTGGTTTTGATTTTACAAAATCAGTTTTATTTAAAACTATATTTCAAGGGAAGTGATTTGTGTTAACAAAAGTTTTATCTTAAACTTTGTAATACAAATTTATACACAAATTTAACCTCACATAAAAGTATAGATTTTGTTTATTTCTAATCAAACATGAATGAATTTAATTTGATTTATTATATCATACAAGAAATTGTCATTCTAAAGTCACATTTACAGAGCATGTCTGGGAAGAGACTACTTATATGGTGGTGACAACAATGTTAATCCAGTACTATTGACTGGTTCCAAAATGTGAGGAAAAAACTAGAGAATTTTCTAGTGGTGATTATAGTTATTAAATTTTTCTTCAGAGCTTGCCTCAAAAGTTGTGGATGTTATCTCAGACTTTTCATTTCTCAAAGAGGGGTCCCATTTTTGCCACACCATAACCTCTCTGGCATATCTGAGAGCTTCATCAACAGTAGAAGGTTCCAACCCAGTAACCCGTGAAACAAACAGCTTTTGACCAGTTAGAGAATTGAACCAGCTTTTGAACTTCATACCAATGTATTGAAAAGCACGTTGAGCCAGTGGAGGATGGTTGCTGCGTTTGCTAATAGCAGCGGTTTTATGGTTGTGGCTAATAACTGGATCAAAGTCAAAAAACCATTCACACTGTGTTAGAGGAACCTGTTCAATCTTTTCCTCGAACAGATCAAACTTGGTCAATATCAGAAGAAATTTGGTGTTGCTGAAGACTCTATGAGTGATGATGTTTTGAAAGAGATGTTTGGCTGCTAAAATTTTGTTGGTAACAGCTCCTTCACTGTCTACCGTGTACTCATCATAGTCAGTTAAGGCCACTGAGAACAAGACTACATCAGTGTCTTCAAACATGTCCAACCACTTGCATTTTTCTCCAAGGCTTTTTGAATTTACTCTGATGAGCTGATACCTACAAGCACAAACAAAGATTCAACAACACAGTCTCATATGGTTTATGCTTTGAGTGGCATAAATCAGCTAGCTTAGTTTTGGTTTGGAATTGAAAAAATGATGAAGTTCATAACTAAAAAACCGAACATTGTTATCTATGTGTAAGCTTAATGGAATGAGAGGTGACCTGAGTAAAGGATCATGTCGATACACAGGGTCCAATGAGTCCTCATGACCTGACACAGGAAATGAAAACTCCATGGAAGAAAGGCCATTGGATAAGGTTATCCCCTCAGCATACAAGATGTCCATCTCCAAGGGTTCATAATCTATCCTTGAAATTTCAACAGCCTGCATCAGAAGAAATATTTAGATATTTAATGAGATTGAGGTAATCTTGTGTTACATAATCCTGTATCAAACTTAAACTAACTCAGGAAGTTCAAATGGGATTAAAAAGAGGAGAAAAGACAAGTACTTTCTATGAAGTAATAGAACATTATTAACCGTGTGAACTGTGTCATATCAGTTATTCCAATTCTTTTTCTAAACAACTCCAGTATAGAGAATGGCAGCAGAGTAGAAAAAAAACACAACTTTATGAATTATGATGTGATGATGAATATGTGGGAGCTAGCTAAACATTATCTTACCCGTTCAAGAAAGTAGCTTGCAGTTTTTGGCAGATTTTTTATCTCATTTCTTCTGTTGTACGTGGCCTGAATGGCTGAATCCCTCCACAGTTCCTCCACCACTGGGGCATATTCACGAGCAGCTGCTGGGAATATTTCATCCAAGTTACCAGACATCATGTATTTGAGTAGCCAATCGGAGAAAGTTCTTAGTCTTGGACTAATGGAATAGGTTGTCGTGTCAATGATTTCTCCAGCAATCCCTGTTGTAAACCAAACATCAATAACTTCTCTCCTTAACATTATGTTTAGCAAATGAGGAAATTAGCAATAATGTTGTTATCAAAGACTGCATGGATAAGGCCATTTTGCTTTATGATGTTCATAAAGAATGCAAAAGGAAAAGGTGTTCAATGAAATGTGGACAAACACTTCATTCAGACAGCACAGACCTCCCAGTTAGTTTTTTTTTTTTTATATATTTAAAGAAACACAATTACCAGAAGAAGTTGATTCACCAACATGTTGTTCGTTACTTTTTATATACAAACTCTCTTCAAAAATTTCTCGCGCCTCTAGTATGATACCAAGGTACCTATACAAGTTTCTTTGAATTACCAGCTTCATGTTGTGGAGCTCGGTTCCAGAGAAAGGAACATTATACAGAAGCCTGGCCTGCAATATAAAAGGTTCAGTCTAAGTGTCACGAAACTCAAGCCTTCAACATAAAAATTACAGACAGTTATTCATGTGTCAAACAAATGCATTCAGCATGTTACCTGTTTATATATGGTACATGTTCCAGAATTGACAGAACCGACAAGTAAATATTTGTGAAGCATTTTCTGTTCAATGTTGTGTTCGCTAATTCCACTTTCTCCTTCACCAGCAGGAGTTAAGGAGCTAGAAGGAACTGGAAGGGATAGAATTAGAGAAGCAAGCTTCACTGTAGACTGTGAAAAGCATGAACATATATATATCAGAGTCATTGACATGGGATTTATACCTTAAGAAAAGCTAAACAACATGAATTACCTTCTCCCATATGTGGCCCTTCACATTCTTCTGTCCCACTTCCATGTATGATCCATCATGGCTCACCCAAAAGTCTGTTGTTCCATCACATGGCACTCTTGCCCACTGCAATCAAACAAAGTGATACTTACTTCAGTTTTAACAGTTTCAAAATATATACTTTGAAAGTGCACAGATCAAGAACCACCTTCAGTATCCATAGCTCTTCTTTGGTAATCTCTCGACCATTTATAGTTACTTCTGTCTTTCCATTGCTTGCATTTCTCTGCAAGTGACCCCCAACCTCCAACTGTGGGCTAATAATTTGACATGGTCGTTGACCTTCCTGCAGGATCAAGCAGTACACCATATTTGAGCTTTGCTTGTGAAAAACATAAAGGGTAAGTTCAAGTTCACTCAGATTGAACTAACAAAAAAGAGTATATCTATAAGCTTCACCTTTCCCCAAAAGCCAGATGCTTTATCATACCAATAGAAACCCGGTTTCAATCCTTTTGGGGGGTTTGAACAGGTCAAAAGCAGCGTGAGCTGATCCCAGTCGAGAGGTTCTCCATTCACAATAACATCTTCTGCTGGTATTTGATTTGTTTCACAAAACATCTCATCCTTCATGATTTGTTTCACTTCAGCCTTAGACAACAAGCACTTGAGCATCCGAGAAGGTTTTCCAAGCTTCCCTCGCATGGTCTCATCAATTCTGTGACCAATGCAAGTGACACATTTTCTGCCTTCAGGCATGGACCCCATTACTCTAACCACACACTTGCGACAAAACTTTGCACCGCAAACAATGCAAACCTCCCTCTCAGTTAGACGACTCCCTTTAAGGCATCGATAGCACGAACCCTTCTTCCCAACTCTCTCAGCATGCGGCCTCACACGTTTACCATTGTTACCACTACTTTCTCCACTTGCAGCTTCAACAATCTCTTCATCCTCCTCTATCTCATTTGTCTCAGGATCACGAAAAGTCACCACGGAGGGCCGTTTAACATGTTTTGGGTTAAAAGGGTCATCATCATCATCATCATCATCGTCATCGTGATCCTCTTGTTTGATTGACAGTGGATCAGAAGAAACAGAAGCAGTTGTTGAAGCCAATTCTGCATTGGTTTTTCTAAAGGGTTGGATCACTGGGAGGGACAAGTTGTGAGGGGGAGAACGAGCAACAGGTGCAAACGGGACTTGGTCAAGGTTGAAAGGAAGAACTTCTGGGACGGAGTAACCGAGAGGAGGACCTTTGTATTCCTCAGCAAAAGAGTACTCATAGCTGAAATCGCCACCATCATCATGAACAGAAGGCACACCGGGACGTAGATTTTTCAGAAGCGAAGCCATGTACGATATAATATATCATCCCAGAGTAAAAGTTGATCAAATCAACACAACTTGATGCTGCTTATGCTATTCCCCAACCTTCACTCTTGTTCTGATACGTCATATCATGAATTAGGAAACAGCTGAGTGAGTGGCAATTGGTGGAGAGTATATGAAGGAGACATGCGAGGGAAAGAGTGGCACAGGTTTTGGTTTGGTAACGAACAACGTATTCAAAACGTTGGAATGGAAATTGCTGAGAAAAGAAATGGACAACAACGACGGCGTGCGTGGAACTTTTCAAACTACACCAACAGCTATGGTTCCTGTGTTTTTATCCTTAAATATCTGTTGTCGTGTTACCTTTAAATAAATGCAAAGCATTTTTAAGTATATACTAGTAACTTTCTTTGAATGGAAATGTAATTTGCTAAAAGAAAGGAACAGGTCAATTGAAATTGACACATGCAGTTATGTATTTTAAAAGCATAGTCAACAACACCTAACAAAAATATATGTATATATCTATGAATGGCTAGTATTTGTTAACCGTAGAGACCAAAATATTAAATATAATTCATTAAAACGCGTGCTGGAATCTGGTTTTCCATATCTCTAGAAGGACCAAGTTTTTCTGAATTCAAGTAGAACATTCCTCTCAGAATAGATAATATCTTTATTTTTGTCTATTTTTTTGACTAAAGTTTGAAAGCTTATCCTTTTTTTTTTAATATAACCTTATCTGAACTTGGTATAAGCTTATACCGATGTTTAGCATAGTCTCCACATGCCTTTACACGATGAGTTACATATTCTATTTACCAGAGGTTACTGGTAGCGAGTACTAACAATTTGGGTGTAAAATTAAGAGAAGAAAAGGAAAATTAAACAGGTGATTTTATTAGAGATATGAAGGAGCAGTATATACACACACAGATACACATGATTCTAACTTTGAAAGGAAGAAATAAAGTGAGTGAAGCATTTATTGTTTTCTTCAAGGGCTAAAACATTGAACAAGCATGGAAAGTGAAGCATCCGAAAAGAGCAACCTTTGCTTGTTAACTTGCATGAGTTTGGCATCAAGTTCAGCCAACCCAGATGAGGTGTGGTCCTTTTTCTGGAGGGATTGAGCAGATTCGTGTTGAATGGAAGCAGCATCTTTTTCCCTTAGCTTGGATTGTTCTCTTGTCCATATATCAACCAGTGCAGACATGATTTCAAATCTACCGAATAAGCAGAAAAAGCCAAAAGCAATAATCAGAGAGCTAGTAAGAGAAATAAGGGACTGGAATTGAGATGACAGCAAAAACAAGAAAGACACTTCTGGTAATGTTTAGTTTGATGTGAGAAGTGTGTTTGGCTAAATATATATATAACGTGGGTGAGGTCATTGGGGTGTTAAGATTGGGATAAAGTGGAAATATTTGGAAACTGTGTTTTCTTTTTGTGAGTGTGCTTTGAAACTGAAACGTAAAACAGGAACTAGAATCATAGATATGCGCATGAAAATCTGATGGCGTGAAACCGTGTTACAGCGCAAAAGATAAACAACATGCGTGGCATTTGTGGAAGTGCCACTTGCCTTTGAGCAGGGTACGAGATTCTTCTTTTCGATCTAATATTTTGGTGAAGTTTTAAGTGATAGAGGATTTTGAGTTGATATATTGAATGTTCAAAATAATATTATTTTTTTTTATTTCAAACAGTGAAATACTAAAAATAGAAAATTTGTTAAATATTTAAAAATTATGTTATCTCTTGGTATCGGTAGATAATTTCTTCTTGGTCTTACTCTTTTACTAACACTCTCATTAGCACAAGTCACGTGACTTTCTTTTCTTTTATCATTATCCTCAGGATTTGATTTTCCAAATAAACCCAAGAGAATCGTGGGGTCAACTTCTCACTTATGTTTATTAGTTTTCGTTTTCACCTACCATATTTTTCTTCGGTATACCATACTAACTGGACATAAGCATATATTCATTTTTATTTATATAATTTTCTTTTTAAGTTTTATATGCTTGAAATTAATTGGATGTTCCCAATATGATCTTCGCACTACACACGTTGAAAACAATGATAAGGCCATTTTTTTTTCATACTTAATAATGAAGTTAATCTACACGAAAAAACAAATGTCCGTCTGTAACTTTCTTTCTAAACTAAATAATTCAAAATTTACGTCTCATTTCATTGCTTAAATATTAATCTGACATCAAAGTTTGACATTCCAAATTCCTTCATCCAACATCCAAAATCTAAAATGTAAGAGAGGTGTAGGGAAGAGGATGGCAAGAGCAATGTTAATATTTTTTTTTTAAAATGGTACTTTTAATTTTTAATATTTTTTAAATTATAATATTATATTTTTGTAATATTATCTAATATATTACATTATTATTTTGTCAATATCGATTCTATCGTATCATTAAAACTTTAATCTATCTTATTTTCAGAACATTGGTTTATTCAACTGGCAACGTTATTCCAATATCTTCGAAGAAAAAAAAAACTGGAATATTGGGATGCAGATGAAGGCAACTTTAGGTACATGGGAGTGGATAAAAAAGATGGAAAAAGAATAAAAGAACGAAAAGATGACAAAAGGAATTGAAAGTTACAAATTTGGTCACAAGCTCCAATCTTCTCCATGTAAAAACCACATAAGCTGGTCTTTGTTGCTGTGCGGTAGCCAATGAGAAACCAAACACGCTGCAATTACATGAGAGATCAGCAATGCGCAATTGATTACTTGACCTATCAACAGATAAATGCTTACACAGATACGTGTAATTCATCCTGGACGTGGGTTTAGCAATAGTATGATGCTCCAGCTAGAAACAAAACATTTTTTTCAGCCTTTCAAGAGCCGAGGATCCAAAACATGCTCCTCAATGAGTATGGCAATGCAAGTTGCAGGAGCTAAAAGCTACACTACACTGGTAATCGTTTTTCATCTCCCACGAGACCAGCTGTGAGCCCGGGACTTCACTGTGGGATGGTAGATGAAAGCCCACAAGTAAGGTCAAAAATAGTAACTCTGCCCCGACAAAACCTGAAATCAAAAGGAAGGCAGAAGATAGATCAGTAATTGTGATCAGCAAAATACTTCAACAAATGGCCAGATTAATGGGACCTGCAAAAACTTTGTTCTGGTGGCTTCCTGCGTCACCAGGAAAAAATAGCTGGCCTAAGGACCTATTCCTCACCATGGTCAACGCAACGAAGCTTGAGCCAAATTCTTGCGTAATATTGGGAATGGGACTTAAGATGCTCCAGTCTGAGGAACTTCTTGAACCTCAGATCCATGGTGTCCAACCTTCGTACATGTTGCATAGATTATCTACACTAGTGGCTTGCTTTAGTAGATAATCTACTTGCTCTGCAATATCAATTTCTCTGAAATCCAAAGAAGGCCCAACATTAATAGAACAATTCAGTAGAAGATTTTGTGATTGCGAAAATACCCTACCGACCTGCTTTCAGAGATATCTCGACCATCAATTTTCATCTCAACCCGCCTCAATACTGACAAGGCATAAGCATTTTTACCTAGCATAAAATGCAAAAAGCCACAAATGAAAAAGGGCATGTCAATTCCTTTTACATTCAATCACATAGGAAATTATGATGTCTGAACGACATAGTTATAATGAGGTACTAGTAGGCGTAAAAGATTATTTGGTGGTTTTTTTAGTACTGTTTCCCTTTTTTAAAAAAAAAAATACAGTTCATGAATATCATTGGATATCAAAATGCAATCTCCATAACTTGGTCTAGATATTGAAATAACCACAATTGTAAACTGAGATACCCAAACCTTGGTCCATAGTCAAATTAAAACTTTTTAGATTATTTTAACTGTGATCAAGGCAAGATCTGGACCCTAAGTCAGTCTCTTCTAAAACGAGCAAGGAAATGAAAGGAAAAACAGATCATAAAACAACACTTTCTTCTTACTTTTTTACATTTAAAAGAAGAAAAAACTCATCAAATTAAAGAAAAAGAAACTGTCTAATTTGCCCCACAGAATAATTGTGTAATCATTATACTGAAGGCAACCAGGGTCCACTTATATCCATTAGGACAGTGCGTTTTCTTTTTTATTAGAAATGGGTAACATTAATTTTTTAAGATTCATATTCTTTCATGTTTTTATTTATGGAACACCACTAGAGAGGGTTAAAAATCTTAATGAAAAACTGGTTATTTATTTTACTGATATGGGATTAATAAATTAAATAAGCAGTGCTACAAAAAAATAATACATAAAGATTTTGTGCATACCCCTTCCAACACGAGTATTGGCATTTACATTCGGAGCATCACGGTGTTCTGTAGCATTTTTAACTTCTTTTGCAGAAAGGGGCTCATTTGCTGAATCAAATTTGTCTATGTTCTCATTTGCTGGATTTTGGGAGTTAGCAGGCATGGCAGCAGTTTTATCACCTAGTAAAACTATTGCTTCAGAATGTTCAGTGGCCTCATTGGTTGACTTCACAGAACCAGAACCATTAAGATCAGTTTCTACAGGAGAAGATTGTGACAGCCCAAAGGGTGAGATTTCTTCCAATTCAGTTTGAGAGAATAGAGCAGTATGCATAAGACCTGTAGGGTTTCTACGACTAGACCCCTGTGAAAGCTGGTCTTTATTTCCTGCAGAATCATTCAAGCTATCAGGAAGACTAACTTCGGCTGCTGTCATGTCAGATTCAGAGCTAGTACAGCAGATGCTATCTGGGGGTGATATCCATCCCTTGTCTTCCAAACTAAGTCGAGAAAAGCCAACGAAATCATCAGTTTCACCATCTTCAGACCTAGAGAGACCCTCCCCTTCTTTACCATCAAATTCAACAGCCTCACCACCCCCACCATCTGATCTTGACAAAGTAGTATCCACTGATTTTACTTCCTGACTTTCTCCTATTCCTTCAAGCGCCTGAAAACAGAGAATATGGATCTTTCAAACTATAAAAAGAAAAATCCTTGGCCAGTCAAGATTTGACCGAAGCAGTGGCTGTTTATATACAGACGTATAAACACACACACATATATAGTAGATCAAGGACAAAGTTCCGCCCTATGATATATATATATATATATATATATATATATATATAGAGAGAGAGAGAGAGAGAGAATAGCTTGAAACTGTCAGATTACTTTGTGCAGGTTGCCAGCATGGACATTAGCAGTTCTTGCTAGCCTTGTCAACAATGAATAAAGTCCCTTTACAGCTAACATCAGAGAGGGTACCAAGGGCTTAAAGGTCTGACAAGCCTCCCTGATTCTTAAACAATATGATTGATATATAGCCTGTCCATGGATGTGTGATATTTCCTTCTTGGTCTCACTTTCCCTATCTATTGCATCAGCCATAGCAGCTACATCCTTAGACAGCACCGATTCAAGTGGAAAAAGGATGGCATTTGCCTAAAAAAACAAAACCAACAAAGTACAAAACTGACGTTAGGGAAGCTTAATATCAGGAAATATAAAATTGACAGCTAAGGCAAAGCCTAAAGGTCAATATATTTTACAAACTGAGAGACAAGAGGTAAAAACCTTTGAAAGGCCTTCCATAAGAGAAAGGTGGACACCAGCTGCCTCTTTCCCCAGATTGTAAACATCATGTATATCTTCAGTTATTGCTAAAACCTACAAAGCGAAGAAATATTTAGTTTCAAAAAAACAAAATACGAAGAGGACATAATGGTAATTAATGGTACCGATAGTAAATTATTTGTAATAATTGTGACTGTAATCATATATTTATAATAAGAAGCAGTAGATCTGGTGACGAGGAAGAGGAACAGAACCCTTATTCAAATGCATACTAATCCTTTTTATTGAATTGGGATATTTTGGGAGGGGGAGGGGTCAGTAATTTACCATTACCTTAAAAAGTAGGTCTAACAATTTCAGGATTGCTCAGAATGATCCATGGAGCCAGAATATTTTGAAAGAATTTCATCAAATTACATTTACGTTAATTTTATTTCATCTGTGAACAACTTGGGTCATGCTAAGATTTAAAGACCAGGTGCAAAGCATAATTTCATTAACCTAAAATCCTTTTGCCTACTTATAAACTAGCAGTTCTAAAATTATCTCTGTATAGAAACATGTGTACAATGCACGGATTGACATCAATACAAATATCAAATTCTTTAAATAAACTATCTGAAAGAATTAGTTAAACATTATACTTCACATTAACATACAACAACGATGAAATTTGGATACTACCTCTTCAAGCATTGAACCACTTTCTGAAGTTAGAGCAGTTTGGATCCTTGAAATCCGAGCAAAAGCAGACAGTGCAACACTAGCCTCATATGCACAATCCCTCATAGAAAGAACCGTGTTTTGTAAATCACCTATGAAAAAGGCAAAGAACGCAATTCAACATGTTAGATATTGTTTGATATTATTAAGATATTGTTAGATATTGATAACCACAATATCAAACAATATCTTCTATTTAATCTTTTTATTTTCA
>Ga0214545_1007193_pt1 | contig 18840 bp, 7 predicted proteins | sample CNSS4metaG_FD_160064 | JGI IMG/M metagenome (GOLD analysis project Ga0214545, IMG submission 160064) | Root nodule microbial communities from cowpea collected in UCLA plant growth center, Los Angeles, California, USA - CNSS4 | ecosystem: Host-associated > Plants > Roots > Nodule | place: USA...
AAAAAAAAAAAAAAAAATTAAAAAAAAAATTAAAAAAAAAAAAAAAAAAAATAAAAAAAATTCAAAAAAACCAGGAAGTGACACGTGGCAGTCACTGTTCATGGCCGTTAATGATTTAAACGGTGTTAGCAAAAAAGACCCAATTGAACAAAATTGACGAAAATTGGGACCTATTTGAACACAAAACCAAAATTAGGACTTCTTTCAAAAAACTTGACGAAAATTGGGACCAAAAAGGTATTTTAACAAAAAAAAAAATTTAAACTCTTACAAAAAAAAGAGAGAAAGGAAAATAATTTTAAATTATATTGAAAACAAAAAATTAATAACTATTATTATTTTCCATAAACAAAATCCAGAAAACACAGTAAAGACGAAAGAACATTGCAATTTGTGTATGTTCATTGTTCCTGGTTAGGGTTTCGCCATGGAAGAAAGCCCTCGAGCTAGCAGAAAGCGAAGCCACCCTTTTTCTTCTTCTTCTCCGTCTCCTCCACTCTCCAAGCGCCCCAATTTCCCTTCCTTCCAAGACATCCCCAATCTTCCTTCCAACATCAAATCCCTCTGTCACCTCATTGCCACTACCTCCGCCGCCGCCATCGAGCACGCCCTCGAATGCGCCGCAGTCATCATCACCCCTCACGACGTCGAGGAAGTCCTCAGACTCTCCTACGGCTTTCCAGGCCAGGCCGTCAAATTCTTCCGGTGGAGCGGCCGCCAACTCCACGACAAACACACTCCCTATTCCTGGAACCTTGTGGTCGACCTTTTGGGCAAGAATCGCTTCTTCGACGCGATGTGGGACGCTATTAAGTCAATGCAGAAAGAAGGGCTACTCTCGCTGGCCACGTTCGCCTCTGTCTTCGGGAGCTACGTCATCGCCAACAGAACCCGGGAAGCGATAATGGCGTTTGAGGTTATGGAGAATTACGGTGTTGTGAGGGACGTGATTGCTTTGAACTCATTGTTGAGTGCAATTTGTAGGGATGGTAGGACAGTTGATGCTTGTGATTACTTGCAGATTGCTAAGAAATTTGTCCTGCCGGATGCCGATTCTTACGCGATTTTGATGGAGGGATGGGAGGGAGAAGGAGATAAGGGTGTGTTTGGTGCGAAGGAGACTTTTGCTGAGATGGTGATTGAGATTGGATGGGATCCTGCCAATGTGCCTGCTTATGATTCATTCCTGTGTGCCCTTGTTAGAGGGCCTGATGGATTGCTGGAGGCTATTAAGTTTGTTGATTCGATGAGGGATAGGAGGTGTTACCCTGGTGTGAGGTTCTTGAAGGTTGCATTGGATGAGTGTGTCAAGTTTCATGATGCTAGGACTGCAAAGTTTTTCTGGGAGGTGTTGGTGGAGGTGGGGAGGGTGTTGCAACCCACCACGGAGATGTACAATTTGATGATTGCTTTGTTTTGTTATTGTGGTGATACTGATTCTGCGAGGAGGATGCTTGATGAAATGGTTTTCCGAGGGGCCTTTCCTGATGTGGCGACTTATAATTTGCTGTTTAAGTTCTTGATCAAGGGGAGGAAGTTGAGGGAGGCGTCTGCAGTGTTTACTGAGATGGTGAAGAACGAGTTCGTGCCGGATCAGGATAACTGTGATACTGCGGTTAAGGTATATGTGGATGGTGGGGAGCCTCTTTTGGCGATTAAGGTTTGGAAGTGTTTGGTTGAGAATTATCAGAATGATTTGGAGCGGACTGCGAATTTTCTGGTGGTGGGGCTTCGTGATTTGAATAGGGTTCCGGAGGCGGTTAAGTATGCCGAGGATATGATTGAGAGAGGAATCAGGTTGTCCTCTTCCACACTGTCAAAGCTGAGACAAACCCTTGTCAAGGAAAGAAAGGAATTTGTGTATGAAGAACTTTTGAGAAAGTGCAAATCTCAATAAGTGCTTTGGAATTTGCTAAAATTGTGTAGTTTAATGTTAGTACCAAAGTTGAATGTTTAGCTTTATCTGCTATAGAGGGGGAAATTTTGAAATGGTTATTATTTAAGGTGATGCTTTGATTATGCTGGGAAGTTGTTGGCTGTGGCATGTATCATCTTTGTATATTCTTACTGCAAAAGATCCTTGTAGAATTGCTTTATAAGGCTAGAGTGGATGAAGTTCATATACATTTTTTGTTTCTGGTAATATTATAAAAGAAAAAAGGCTTTATCTGTTTTTATTGATCTTAATTTCTTTTTTTCATTTGTTTCTGATTTTATCTAGATTATCATTTTTGGCTATTTCTTCACTTTTGCATGCATTTGTAGTACTTATTGGTCTGAATTTCACAGCTAACTGTTTAGAAACAAAGAGAAAAAAATGTACTTGAAGTGGTGGGCTATACAGTGGATTAACTCTTTTTTCCAAACTTGTATAGACCTTTATTTTCTATACATGATTCAATGATCTATCTGGAGGTTTCAACGAGCACCCTTTAAGTTTGACCTTGTATTGTTCTGGTCTATAGAGGTTATCTGGTGTCTGCACTTATTTGTAAAGGGTCATCAATTGTCAATTGTGCTCATTACATTAAGTGTATTTAGAATTAGATCTTTTGTTTGTAATTATTCTTACAAGATTGAAAGATCTTTAGCTTGCTGCGAGACACACTATTTTTTAGATTTAACACAGGGTTCTTAGCAATCCTGCTTGAAAACGTGAGTCTACCTTCGCTTTTAGTATTATTAGACAATTGGTTTGTAATTTTGTTTACTATTTGGGATCATAATCACAGCATCTATATGTTAGAATTGATAGTAGTAAACTGGAATTGATAGCATTTAGTTCTTTCTTTTATATGATATCAAGCCAGCTGAAGAAGGCTTGTCACCTTATTCGGTGTTTGGTATCCCTGGTTGAATTTAAGTACCCTTATTTATTTTGGATAAATCTCACTATATGTTTGGGCCTTGTTTTGATTAGATATCTCAATACGTGACTAGGCCTGATTTTGATTATATCTCAGCACATGCATGGGTCATAATGTGATTACATTTTAGTGCATGCTTGGGCCTTGATTTTACGATTTAATGTTAATTTTTTTACGTAATCGAATACTTGATGACCAAGATTGTTTGGTTGCATATTAGAGGAAATTGACATGTTTTTGAAACTTAGTTACAATTGTGGTTTCAAACGTCAAAGAACATGCTATTTCCATTTCAACCATTAAACAACACGACTCCACTAAACTGAGGAATTAACTTTTTGAATGAAAAGTGAAAAGTGACAAATTTTATTTGTTGATAAGAAAATTAACTCTTTATCTTACGTGTACAATTTTTTTTATATGTTAACTAAATGTTATTAATATATAGAAATTTTGTTTTTATCAAGAGTCTCATCGAGTATGATGAGTTATTGATGTGGTACTTAAGCTTTGATGTTCTCGTAATTAATAGACTAGTTTGTTTGGATGGACTCTCCTCTTATGCTTAAATTCTAGCAATTGGAGTTTTTCATTGAAACTTGAGTTGCGAAAAGAGTTGTAGGTTGGATTAAGTTGCAATACAAATAGGATACTGATAGAGGAGCGAAATTGTCTCAACGAAAAAAAAGTGCTATTTGGTATGTACGATTTTATAAATTCTAAATATAATTAGAGAATGAATACGTAAAATTTTCCCCAAACTTTATTACAAAATTTCGATTAACGTTGTCCACCACATAATTGCAGGCTAAGTGTTGAGCCATTTTCAATCCAATCTATTTTCATGTCTCATTATAAGAAAACTTCATCTCACAGCGGAGACACATCACACCAAACCATATATGACCTCCCTCCATTAAAAAAAGAAAAGAAAAGTTAAGTATCTTTTTCGTCCATGAACTTTGATCCAAATTTAGAATTCGTCCCTCTCCGAAACTTTTATACATTTTGGTTTTTAAACTTTAAAAATGAATGATTATAGTCTTTTTAATCCAATTACGTTAATTTTTTTTTCACGTATCGAATGCGTTTCATATCAGTATTAGAGTTGTTTACACTGTTTGACCCATACCCGGTTCAATATCTACTGGAAAATATGTTCGGCACCTTAAATAAAATTAACATAATTGAGTTAAAAATACTATTTTCATTCACTTTTAAAGTTTAGAGACAAAAATGTATAAAAATTTCGGATAGGAACGAATTTCAATTTTAGATCAAAGTTCATGAAGTAAAAACATACTTAACCTAAAAAAAATACTTGATGTGTTTTCTGCCTTCACTTCACTTAACACTTCCTCTAATCAAGTTTTACTTATTAGCATATCAATTAAGTTCAAATAAATAAACACTATTTTATCCCAATTTAATAAATTAAAAAAAATCATGAAAAAATCCTGTTAATTAATTAAGAATTCTGGGGCATGTTACTGCCCCCACCAGACTTCTACAGCAATGAAAACCTTTAACAGCATTTAAACAAGGCCTTTAACCCTATGCTTGAGGTTGAAATATATAAAGACTTGAAAACATTTTGAAGAGAACAGGTTCTGATGAATGGTCGAATATGGAAAATGATACTGCTGATTTGGTCCTACTTATCTTTTCTGTACAAATGTTATGTTAGGTTGGCTAAAGCTAAAGCCTAACACAGCTAAAATATGACCTCAAATATAACTATGTGTAACTGTATACAGCTTGAGTCTTCAATTACGGAAACAAAATGCTGAAAAGAGATTAGAGATTGATTTGATACTTCACCATATAACTGCAACTCCTGACACAGACTTTCATAAGAAATACCAACTAAGTTTTAGTTAGGCTACACCACTTGTTTAGTTTGCACTTCAATTTTAGACACCATTTCAGATTCACATATACTGAATCACATACAAGAATAGCCTTCATCTAGGTTCTATTCACTGAATCAAAAGTAGATACTAAAATTAGTGAAAAACACTGTCTAATCTCATAAATTTTCTCTACCTCACCTTGCACCATGAACATGAGGTTGAAAGTAAATATTCCAACTATCAATGTCTTAACATTTTTGTAGCAATTTATGATGATTTTGTTGTTGTTGACATGGTTTGACATGATAGTGTTAATGGAATTCCAGCTAATTTCGGCTCATAAACACTGTATTGGATTAGATATCTAGGTTTATGTACATTATTGAAAATCTTCTTTAGGCAACATTATTGCATAACAGCAAAAGGCTAGTTCTACATGACATTTTTTTACTATGACCAGCTAATCAATGTGGAGATGCTACACCTAATAAATTTAATTGATTGTTTTGGATGCAGTTTTAAAAACATTTATAAAGGAATTTAATTTTGATAGTACTAAGTTGGAAATATTGTTACTGTACCTAAAATCAAAAACAAATTTTAATAAATGTCATTAAGAAGGAACACAACAACCACCACCTTGGAAAAGTAGCCCTTTGTTTGAAACAGTTGATCTAGAAGTACTGAGTTGGTTTATAACCAATTAAACACACACTTTTCTACTTTATTAAGGATAATTATGTTATATACAACTTTTTAGACAATTAAATGAGAGAAAAAATATATATATGTTTTCTTTTACAAACCAAACATGCCATAAAAGAAAAGCAAAATTATCGATGTGCCGTACGAGTCCTTGCACAGAAACTACACCGATAAACTTTAAGTTCCTTAAACGATAAGGTTTGTACTATGAGGAGGTTAACTTATCAAATTTAATTTCCTTAATTTTCATTACACGATAGTCAACATACCCTAGTTATGTTGGTGTGAGTTTGTATATTCATGAGTTATTTTTAGGGGGAGGTGGTAGTTGTAGTAATTATTATTTGTACTAATTAGTTTGTTGAAACATCTATGATTGATCGATGGATGAAAATTTTGTATGTTTGTATACGGTAGTACACAATGACATTATATTTACAAGATTTTCTTAACCTCAGAAGGGTAAGGAAAATGAAACATTACCAAACCTTGTTTGGTTCGTAAGATATATAATATAAGTGTCCTTCACAAAATAAACCCGACAATAAGAAAGATAATATGTAACTAATTTTCATCGTAAGAAGACAAAGAGAACGAAAAAGACTCGGTCGCTAGTGCTATTAGATAAGGTAATGTATATCATTTGTTAAATATATGTTTCCTATTTATTCAAACTTTGATGAATTTTTTGTCAAAATGTTGAAGGTCGAATACACAATACATTTTCTCAAAAAAGGAAAAAAATTATAATAAAAGTTCAGAAGCAGAGATGGAAGTGCTTTGTTCTTGGATGCTTGGGCTCCCCGAATTTTTAAATCTCTTTTCAATATATACACATGTACAATATTTTAATGTTAAGGTAAACATTTTATTTTAAGTTTTGTTACATTATATTATAGATGTAATAATATCCTAGAATTTTTGAAATTTTTTTTAAAATTTAATTACTTTTACAAATTTATTAGGAATTAAATTATATATATATATATATATATATATATATATATTAAGGCTAGCTGTATTTTCTATAAAATATGCAAGTTAGTCTATATTTTATTTAATATATTTTCTTTTATTTTCAATTTTTTATTACTATCTAAATTTTATAACATTGATTTCATTATGATGTAATTTAGGAATATCTAACATAAATTTTTTTTAACGAATGTTATTTTCGGTTTTTGATGTTTGTTAAAGATTTAACGTTATAGTGAGAAATGTTAAATTGATGTATGTTGTCTCTTAATATACTATCAATTTAATAGTTTTTTTTTTTATTTTGCGTCAATATTTTCTTCCATTGAAATCATGGAAAATTAATATACAATTCAATAGTACATTATAGAAATTTATAAAATTTTCTAAATAATGTGAGTATCTCAAATAAAGCTATAAAGTATAAAAAAATAGGTGAAAAATACTACGAAATAAAAAATATATGACTTAGAATCAGTAACCAATTTGAAGGTATGACCATTTGATGTATTTAACCCCAACATCTTCACAGCTCTGAATCTATGAATAATATCTCATACATGAACACTCAATATTTGAATATAAAAATGAAAAAACACTATCAGGAGAATGAAAACTTGAGTCCAAACGAGCACCACAACAATAAGATAGAATGAGACAATTTGAGAAATTTCCTCGTACAAGTTTGTCATTGTTGCTGCACTTTGGAGGTTTCTCACAAAAAAGAAAGATTTAGTTGACTCTCGTTTTTAATTTTCAAATAAATATTGTTAAAATAATTTAATTAATTAATTAAGTCATGTAAAATGCCTTCATTTTTTTCCGTAAATATTGTGGTGCGTATCACTGATAGGATATGTTGTACATACATGATACATGTATCAGATACGACACGTAATCGATACGTCGATACGTTTATTTTAAAAATAATAGGATACGATCTTAACAGATACGTGATATATAAATATTGAGAAGTGTACAATAATTCCTAAAAACATGATAAATATATGATTGTTATTATGTAAATCCAAATTAAAACCTTGGTAACTAATATTAGTGACCAATTTATAATAGAAACTATTTTAGTTACTAATTTAGAGATCAATTATAATTGTCGGAACTATTTTAGTTGTCAATAATGTCTATTTTATAAATTGGTATCTAAAATTAGTCATTATAATGACTAATTATTTTTTATCACTAAAATTAATAATTATTCAAAGATTTTCTTGTAATCTACTAAGACTTCATATATTAAATACTTCATTGATAAGTATCGAAAAAGTATCCTAAAGTATCATAGCTGATAGAAGTAAACTAAGAACTAGATCACTATTAGCAAAACTCTTTATCCAGAAGAAAAAGCCCTGAAATGATGTTCTAGGAATGACATTTTAACTTTTAAGTTGATTGTTTGTGAACTCTTTTTTAACGAGTTTATCCATAAATACTTATAAATAAAAATTGATTTTTTTTTTGGTTATTTAAGATTATTTTTGCATAGGCTAAATTATAGTAATATATATATATATATATATATATATATATATATATATATATATATATATATATTTACGCATAAGAAAATTTTAATTCACAAAATATATATATATATTTTCCTATCTTACATGTATAAGACAATTTATGTGTTTATAAAGGATCCATATATATATATGGACATCAATGTATAAAATAAAATTTACATACGATTTAATTGGCACAAAAGTTTCAATAGTAATTTAATTATATTTTTAATGTAAAATTTAATATTAATTTCAACTCTATCAACTTTAATATAGTGGTTACAGATATATCAAAAGTAAAGCTTGTCTACTAGTAATTTTATATATCTGTCTAGAAAAATAAAAGAAAAGAAACTCTTGTACGTATATAGTGAACAAAAAATTAAACTCTCTCTAAATATATTTTGAGAAAGCCATTTATATAAAAGAAGGAACAAAACAAATTCTAAGCGATCACACACCAATATTATTTGAAAATTGTTAAACAAAAATAATTTTGTCACCAAAATTTGAGTTTCATTAGAAATGACAAAAATTAGTTTGATGTTAATTTATAAATGACAATATTTTATATCGAATTTTCTAAAGGGGTAAGAATATTTAAACACAAATCACTTATTTTATAGTTTACGAAATCAGTTTTAACAAAAAATAATATCTAAGAATTTCTCTTTTACACCTCACCAAACACACTTAGAAGAGTTTTAATTGATCATAAATAGTCACGTGCTCATAATTTTCGTGAAGGACGAAGGGTGAACTTAACGAAAATAAATGTACTTTAGAATGATTTGTGTGCTTACATTACGTTCAAAACATGATTTTTTTGGTGACATTTCTCGTTTATGTTATAATACTTTTGACGTTTCTCGCCAATTCAAAGAAAAAAAAATATCGATACAAAGGTGACCTAAAAAAGCCCTACCAAATAATTTCCAACCTCATATTTATGTCCGGTAAACAACTTTGTATTACAAATTTTCTTCTGCTAATTAATATTCTGTTAATTATCCAATTAATCTCTTAATGATTACGTTATATTGGCTCTTCTTCACGTAGAATTTAAAGACATGCATGGTCAATTAATATAGATATTTTTTCAACAAAAAATAGGTGCGATTTAATATTTTGACATTAATAAAATTTACTCATAGTATATATTTTGAAACTATAGACAGAACACAGAGCTGCACGTGTCCTTTACATATAAACAATTGTGAGAAATCATTAAACAATGTCCCATGAAACATTGGTGAGTATATAATATCAGAAAGTTGGTATTGCAGATAGTGACTGTGGATTAATTTTGAATATTATTATCGTTATAATTATACTATTATTGATGGTGTTGGTAGGTTTCATCGTGGGTCCTATACATGATATGTTTGCATTGTTTTTTGACCATTCTAAAGTCTTTAAAAACTCCTTAGTGACCGACCATGCCGTACCTGAACTCATCTCAGATTCAAACTGATATTTTCATTAAGAAGGAAAAGTTTAAATCAATTGAGTGTGTTAGAGGTTCACCAAACACATGTAACCCTTTAGGCTTATAAAATTGCTCACTACCACCATTTTTCTTGTTAATAAGTACAAGATGTTTCCATATTAGCTGAATAAAATCATTTTCTCCATGCATTTGTTTTAATATAAAATTATTTATTTTAAAATCTTTATGCAATAAATTTTAATTGTTTGATCTTTCAAGTGAGGATCAATGAAATGATTCAACTTTTAGGAATTTAAGTGAGTTTAAGTTTTATATTGGTTAGAAATGAGAAAGTAGAGCAGTGTATAAAAATAAAGACCCATACATATATTGCTTACAAATTTTGGATTAAGAGTGGTGTCAATATCTTATATGATTAAACTCAGATCTCATTTATTGTCTTCGGTGACACCCTCTGCAAACCTAACATCAACACGGATAAAAAAATGTTTTTGTTAATTAAGAAGAAGAAACTAGCTAACGTGCGGTGTCATGTTGCGGCTGCGAACCATTGGATGGTCACCAAACTTAGAATCGAATGAACATGAAGGCTTCCATGTTTCCAATTCCTTCTCAAAAACCATTCACCAATCTTTGTCATAATATTAGCATTATTATTTTAGTATTTTCTCCCACATTCTGCCATTTTTTGTCCCTTTCCCACTTAGCAAACAACAATTTCGACACATTCATTTATTGTTTACTTTGTTTTAAAAGTAGTGATCTTCTATCTTTTAGAACAACATTGGATGTATTAAGGATATATTATTTTTAATCTTTTATATATATATTTATTGTAATCACAATATTTATATTGAGATTATTCATTAATGTAAAAAATAATTAACATATATTCTTTTTGAATTCTTAACACAATAAAAGATCACTTTATTGTTAAAGTAGATTACTGTGGTTGGATGTGGTAATAATTGAAATAATCATTTAAAACGGCAAGTATGTTAAGAAAATTAAAATATTTAGAGAAACATATAAAGAAGAATAAAGTAAAATGATTAGAATGAGAGTGAGTGAGGCCTCCAAGTTGTCATCTCAATTTGGCAGAGGCATGACCTTTATTCATTGGAAAAGCCAAAATCTTAATTATTGATTAATTAATAGCAGTCGTCTTTCTTCTCGCATAATACTCGAACTCCACGTGCATTTATATTATTCCCAAATAGGCTTAGAATAACTGTCAAAAATTAAATTATATATTCATGATTAATTATGATTTAATTTTTTTTGTTCGAACAAATTTATTTAAAAGGAAAGTTTAAGATAATTATTTTATTTGGATATAGTAAAAAACAGTTCTATAAAAGAAAAAAAGTACGTATAAAATTGGAAAGAAAAAATGTTAAAAAATATAATAAGCTGTTATTCTAAACATATAATTAAAACTAATATATATATATATATATATATATATATATATATATATATATATATATATATATATATTTTTTTATCCAAAAACAGCTGAAACTTTAAAAAATAACGTCCTTTTTGTTTTATCTAGAAACAGCTGATTTTTATTTTTTTAAATAATCTTTTTCAAACATATTCTAAAAGTAAAAAAACTGTATTTAAGCTAGTCTGGAGGTACGTGAATATTGATTTTAATAATAAATTTTCTTATGAAAATTATGGTAAAATAAATTAATAATATTTTTCGGTAACTGTTAATCAGAGTTCTTAACACTCTTATTTTCAATAAAATTAAAAGTTCGAGGTTTTGTTATGTTTTCAATATATTCTTAATATATTTAAAAAACAATTGTTTCAATTTATTGGTTAAAAAGATAAATTAAAAATCACATAGGAAAAATTAAATCAAGTTTATCATGTAAGAATTATAGAAAGGTTAATAACAGATTTTATTGTGAAGTAATATTAAAAAAAATTATAAAATAAAAAGGGAATTTACTAAATACATATGAATACGTATTTATACAATTCATCGCTAAAAATATTTTAAAATACAACTAATATAGTATTATTCAATCTATTTATTAAAAATACTTGAAAAACGAGTAATTTTTCTTTTCTGAATATTATTCAATGCTATCAAATAACAGTTACATGGTGACATTACTATATAAAAGTTAATTTCTAATAAATCCAAAACATGAAATATGGTCATGAATGGATTTTAATAATTATAAATATTTTTTACAATGCATTGAAAGAAAAATGTTTGAACATAAATTAGAGTTATTTACACATTTACGAAAAAAATATTTATTTAAAAAATAGTTTGTTGAATAAATTAAACCAAATACTTCATATTCAGTATAGTTTTAAAAAATGCATTTGAAAAAAAAAATGAATAAACGAGTAGTTATTGTTATTATTATTCTTAGATAAGTTAAAGAACAGGAACTTCATGTGAAAGGATTATTCTAACTTCATTAGAGTCTTGTCCCTAACAACTAAAGGATGCTGTCCTCCTGTGGGTTCCCCGTCTTCTTCAGTCCGTCAAACCACACGATTCCTTTTCTTAACCTACCCAATACAATATCTTAATAATTATTTAATATTTTTATCCATTAAATACTTTACATTTAATTATAATGCTAACTATTATTACTTATAAGACACATCTCTATATCTTCTAATTATAGAATCAAATTACCACAAATAATAAGCTCACATATGTTAATTAACCCCTCTCTGTGCATCTTTCCATTATAAGATGCATTGAATTAAACCTTAAAAGGAATGAAGCTGAAAGAGTCATTCTTTATTTATTATCATCTAATCATTCTAAGAAATAATTTTTTTGGTTGCTAGAATAAAAGGAAAAAAAATGAGAATAAAATATTTTTCTATTTAATGTATTATTACAGAAACTACTAAAAGGAAGAAGAAAAGAAGATTGATGTGTGACTGAGGGGTGTTTCAATTTTTTTTGACCTTCTCCGACTCTGCAGTAGCAGGCAGCAACATTACTTTAAATCCAATTATTTATACTCACAGCCATGCCTCCTTTCCATTTCTCCATCTTTTAAAAATTCTCCCTCACCCCACAAGCAAAGCACCCTTAACCTTTTTCACTTCAATTTTTTATTTTTCATTGCTTCCGCTTTTTTTCTTTCTCTCTTTTTCTTTCTCTCTACCCCATTTTGCTTTTCTGGGTTTCTGTGCTTGTTGTTGGGATCTACTTCATAATGGGTTTATCCCAAGGCCCCTGCACTGATTCCAGGGACCTTTCCAATGGCCCAATCTCTTCCCCCTTAGTTGTAGATCACTACTGTGACTACAACAAGCTCAAATTCAGAACCTTGCTAAGAAAAATGATCTGGGAATTCGGTTTTGCCTGTGTGGCCAACCCTTCCCGGCGCCGGAGGGGCTCCGAGAGGGGCCTGAGCGACGGAAAGAAGACAAATTTGGAACACAACAAGGCTTGGTTGCTCGCGGAGTCTGGTGGGTGCGGAGCGGAATTGTCCAATGCTGACCCTCAATCGGTTCACTCCTCTTTCAGGTTCAGTTTCTGTTCTCAGGTTGAGTTGGAGTCCCTCAACATGAGTTCTTCCAGTGCTGCGACCGTTTTGATGGTGAATTTGGACAATGGGGTGAGTGAATCTCGCGCCAAGGAAATCAAATGGAGGAGAATGGAGTCCTTGGAGAAGAGCATATCCCCTATGGCTCACTCCTTGATCAGGTTCTGCTATGGTGAAATTCTCTCTGCTACTAGGAATTTCTCCAAGGGTAAGGGTTTTTTTTTTTCTTCCTTATATTTTGGTTTTAATTTCTGTATGTTTATCAAAATATCTAAATTGTGGTGGAGAAAGTGTTAATGTTTTAGAACAAAAGTTTGAGTATTATAAAAAAATATAGTGAAGAAACTATTCATCGTAAAAGTCAAGACTAAAGTCGAAATTGGGGAATTTGTTCATGTATGAAAGACACCATTAACCTTTTTTTATATATGCTTTGGATGTTTGTTATTGTTCTTTCATGAAAGTTGATTGGTTTGTGTGAGATCGTGATTTGTTTCTATGTTATGGTGTATGTAGGGAGGGTGTTGGGGAGAGGGGCATTAAGCTGTGTTTTTAGGGGGAGAGTTGGCCTTTTGAGGACTGCTGTGGCAATCAAACGGTTGGACAAGGAAGACAAGGAATCTGCCAAGGCCTTCTGCAGAGAATTGATGATTGCTAGTTCTCTTCACAGTTCAAATGTGGTTCCCCTTGTGGGGTTTTGTATTGATCCCGAGGAGGGTCTGTTTTTGGTGTACAAGTATGTCTCAGGGGGCAGTCTGGAGCGCCACTTGCATGGTATTAATTTCTCAGAATTTACCTGCTTTTTCTTTTGTGAGGTTTTGAATTGGTGAATTTCACTGATTCTGGCATGTCTATTTTGCAGGAAGGAAGAAGGGTAGTTCACCTCTTCCGTGGTCTGTGAGGTACAAAGTTGCAATTGGGATTGCTGAAGCTGTGGCTTATCTGCATAGTGGGACTGAAAGATGTGTTGTGCACAGAGATATTAAGCCCTCAAACATTCTGCTTTCTTCAAGGAAGACTCCCAAGGTGGGACATTTTCTTGTGAATCAATCGTGTGGTTATGTAATGTAAAATCTGTCTCGTATGGGGCTCATGCAAGTCATTCTGATTGTTTTTGTTAAACTGTAGCTATGTGATTTCGGATTAGCTACATGGACTTCTGCACCTTCGGTTCCTTTCCTTTGCAAAACCGTCAAAGGAACATTTGGGTACAAACTTCAGCCTTTTATATTGATTCTGAAAAAAATATTATTCGTGTGTATAATTTCTTTTCATGTTAAGATTAGCTGAAAATAAAACTTCTATGCATCTGCTTTCCCTACAGATATTTGGCTCCTGAGTATTTCCAACATGGGAAAGTATCGGATAAGACTGATGTGTATGCTTTTGGAGTGGTTTTACTGGAACTCATTACTGGCCGGAAGCCCATTGAGGCAAGAAGACCTTCAGGAGAAGAAAACTTGGTGTTATGGGTGAGTTATTGCATTCATTCTCTCGAAGTTGCCCTTTTTTTTATGATATCATGATGGTGGAATTTATTCCTCTTGTGTGTACATATGATTGCTAGTAACAAAATCTTCTTTAGCTTAATCTACTGCATTTGTTTTGTACATCAAAGCAATAAATCAATAACACCAATTTCAACTTAGTTCATTTCTTCTAGGTGACAGAACATTGTGTACCTAATTTGTACTCCTATACAAAACAAAATTTAATTGAACATTGTTTATTTTATCTGCTTCTGTAATCAAACTTACATGACAGTAGATTTAAACTGTAAAACGATACAGCTAGATTTGTAATGCATCTTAATAGTTCAGATATATACTTTAATTAATATTTTCTTGGTGGATGAATGGAATTAGGGAGTTTATTTATTTACATTGAAGTATCCACAGTGAATTATGTTTTCCTTTATAGCAGAAAGATTCCACGAAAGTTTCACATTTATGACCACATTTGTGGTTGTAATTACGGCACTGCATTTAAGTTAAGAACAGTAATATGGAATTGATATGGTGTTGTTAACACACGTCCAATCCAAAATTCATTTGCAGGCGAAACCTTTTCTACAGAAAGGGAAAGGTGCCATTGAAGAGTTGCTGGATCCTCAACTGAAGTGCAGTCTGAGATTCTCAAATCAAATGGGTAGAATGATTGAAGCAGCAGCTGCCTGTGTCACCAATGAAGAATCTCGGAGACCTGGCATACGTGAGATTATTGCAATACTGAAGGGTGAAGAAGAACCTCTTTTGTCTAGAAGAAAGAAATCCAGTTTTCTTGGAAATGGATGCGTGATTGATTGTTATTCTCAGTTACAACAAACTAATAATGAGATGAAAAGTCACTTGGCTTTAGCAATGCTAGGAGTTGCAGAGTTTGAGGATGATGACTATCTCTATGGTCGATAAAACATATGTTGACAACTCTTCAATAACCTTTTACTTTTTGTGATGATTGTGACTAAGAGTGCTAAAGATTAGATGTGAGCGAGTTAAAATTGTAAATAGAAATAGGAGCTTAGATGAAGATTGTGTGTAGATACCTTCCCTTTCCCTTTTCACAAAGGGTAACCTAATAGATTTTCATTCATGTTTGTGAATCATGTTGGGAAATTTATGATTTTCAATTTCATTTTAAAGCTTTCTTTCTCATAAATATGATTCTGTATCATTTCGTTGCAGGTGTTATTGAAGTTCTCGAACATATTTTAGTTATTAGTAAAGCTAGAAGATATTCAAGTGACATAGGTTCTCTAACTTGGTTATTAGCAAAATTGGTTACATCACTATGATAGTGAATGAAACGTTTTTTTCTGTTGGATGGAAAACACCCTTCAATGAAGGGCGTGTTGGAGTTTCCATTTTGAGAATACCCTATTCTACTTCTCCCTCACCTAATTCATATTAATGCCCCTCAACAAGTAAAAGAATAAAAGGACACACAGGGAATACATTAAGAATAGACGAAGATGAACACGTAATGTATAAAGTAAAGATACTTTTCAATCAATAAATTTAAATTTTACCATATGGTTTATTTTATTTTCTGTTTTACATATATAGTTTGATGTATATATACGTATATATATAGCTCTGTACATTTATTTATATTTTATACATGTTCATGAGTTATGTCAACAACAAAAAAAAAAAAAAAAAGAGATGTGTAGTGTCTGGTTGCAACCTTAAGGATTAAGAATTTGATTACATAACTTGTGGTGTTGCGTATTGAGAATAGAGCATCTCAACTACCTCTAACTTATGAAGGAGCTTCCTTTATAATAATGAACATGCGAAAAAGGCCAACATCATGAACCTACCATTGTTACATAGAATATAAAAATGATTGCGTGATGTAAATATTGTTGAATGGGAAAAAACTTAAAAAATCTTGGCTACATCCCTGATTAGACCACGGTTGGCTATTGCAAAATCTGTGAACTCTTGATGAGAAATGAAGCCATCACCATCTGTGTCAATTTCATCCATCATACGTTGCACTTCATCTGGGGTAACAGATCCCAGTGCTTTAAGGGCTTCACCAAGCTCTTGTGAAGAGATTTGGTTATCACCATTGGAATCAAAATGCTTGAAAATGCGTTCCCTATCAGCTACATCTTGTGGATCATCACCACCCATTGTGGAATAATGTTTGTATTCTACGTAAAAGAATGAGTTTCTTTTGGTTTTCGTGTTATACTTAAAACGGATAAGATTATGCCATCTTTAGTTTATGGGGTTTACTTATTATTCACAATTAAGGCCTAATTAACAAAGATAACGCAATTCACAATTTCTTTACCAAACTTGGCCAAATTGTTTTTTCGATATGAATGGAAGAACATGATCTTTAGAGAATGGTTAAAAATGTTTTGCTAAATTTGGTCACTTTCTCAAATGACATGTCACACGCTCCTGCATGCATGGTCCCCGAAGTAACAAACCATAATTAGCAAAACAAGAATAGGTTTTCAAACCTTGGTCTCACAAAACATTGGCGGTTATTTCCAACATTCTAAAATTTCTTTATTCACCTTCATTTATGTACATTTTTCCAAAATTTCTTCCAAACAAATACATGAAATTTGGGAATTAATTGTTTAAAATCGTATCTATCTTATTTGACAAGCACAATAGAGAGCTAATTCACACCCTCATCATTAACCATTATTATGTACTACTTGCATGCAATCTAGTTGAAAAATTGATAATTTTTTGTGAAATTAAAGTGCATATATTTTATTTGACAAGGAGGGGGAAATAAAAGAGAGAAAAAAATTGTCAATGTTTATATACTTTTAACTAGCCTTCTAATGGGAAATGATGCATCCAATTTATCATGAAAACATGTCACACTTGTTCTAATAATATACTTTTCTTGATAAATAACTAATCAATTCTCATTTAGCCTCTCATGTTTCGATTCTGTTAGAAATCCAAGTGTGAGTCTTAAGGTTTTGGGTGAGTCAATACCTTAAGGTTTTGGGTTGAGAGTGGTGTCAATGCCTTATAAGATTGGGCTGATGTCTCAATAATGTTGTATCTTTCCAGTAATACCCCTACTTATAAACCAAACAGATCCCTACGTTCTTATATCTATCTTTTAATTTCAATTTTAGATTATGTATATACAATATATATATTCTCTCCCCATACCTCTATAATATTTAAGAACTGAATTTTTTTTCTAAATATATTTTAAATTAAAAACATTAAGTAAATGTTCTCATAATTTATGTTATCGTTATCTAATTCAACTATCAAGACAAATAACCAATTTTAATAACAGTTGTTGGGTCAAAGATTAGAATAAAGGTTATAACCTCATAATTAAAACACATATTTTCTATTAAACAATGCAATAGTATGAATGTTACAAATTGATTGGAACTTTGGTTTAGTCTAACTTATGCCATGAAATAAGTAATGTAATATAGATCAAGTTTGGCAAAGTTAGAGTTCTTTCATCACCATCAAGCCACAATGTTAGTCTACTCAATCCCAATACTCTACCTGAAGAGAACAAAATAGAGTTAAGAAAAAATACAATGAAAAATAAAACTCAAATTTATTGACCTGTTAAACTTAAATTTGTACTATTTGTGAAAAAAAAAATTATTAAAAACTTACTCGAAAAGTCTTTATCCGAAAACATGATTTTCTCGAAATATTACTTTATAAAAAGTAAACTAATGATAATAACATGTTGTTTTCAATTCTAGATTTTAAAAAACTATTTTCTTCCATTAAACGTGATGATTCCATATTCATTATAAGAAATTCATTGATTTATGATGGAATTCGTGAGGGAAATATTTTTCAGTAACCTTTCTAATTATTGAGAGAAATTGCAAAAGGAAAAATTTGTAACTTATTCGTAATTAATCAACTAAGATTTCCTAAAGCATGCATCTTTCTTGTTATTCCGTCATAAATTTTCTTGATTACAAAAAGGTGTATGTCATTAATCCAATATGAAATTAAAAAATTTTACCAATGGAAAAAGTTCCTCACTAACAATACAATAACTAAAAAAGACTAATGTTAACCAAAAAAAAAAAATCTCAAGTTATTCCCAGCTATGTTGCAATTGTTCCTCGTACTATTATTGTCTGAAAAACGGGATTAAAGAAATTATATTAGTTAGGAAATGTTTTCTTCACAAGTTCGAAAAATTTGTTAAAATGAGTTGATGATTAAATAATGAAATAAATTGTGTTTGAAAATAAAACAATTAGTTTTACAGGTATAAAACTCGGGATCTTTAAAATAATGGGATACTGACCACCAACCAATAAATTATTAACAATTATATATATATATATATATATATATATATATATATATATATATATATATATATATATATATATATATATATATATATATATATATATATTTATTTTTTTTATATTTATAATAA
>Ga0214545_1007195_pt1 | contig 18831 bp, 9 predicted proteins | sample CNSS4metaG_FD_160064 | JGI IMG/M metagenome (GOLD analysis project Ga0214545, IMG submission 160064) | Root nodule microbial communities from cowpea collected in UCLA plant growth center, Los Angeles, California, USA - CNSS4 | ecosystem: Host-associated > Plants > Roots > Nodule | place: USA...
TATATATATAAAATTCTTTTTAAGTCTATTTTGTACTTCCATATATTCATATTTAAACAGTATTCAGTTACACGATACATGAAAGGGATGGTTCTCGGTCAAACCTATTACTTTGAACACTCCAATAAAGATAGGATGTAATTGTAAACTTTTAACACTTCAATAACCCGACAGTTGACTTTTGACCACATAACTTTGACTTGAAAATTCCAATAAGGGACTATATTCTATTCAAATTAAACAACAGTCCACTATTTCTCGCCCATAGGTTATGATTATATTAAGTGATTCAAATTTGTGATATATAAATACTTGCATTACGTTTTTTATTTATGATAACTAATTTATATGATATTTTTTTTATTTGAGATTCATATTAGAACTAAAAGATATTAAAAATAATAAAATAAATCCTCAAAAGTGTCCTCTTCCAGAGAAAACAGTAAAAAGCTATCACTGAAGAATAACTATTAAAAATACTTTCTTTCAAGATAATTATTTTAATTTAACTTATTGAGAAACAGAAGCATCCTTTTATTTTTTTAGTTTTAAACTTAATTTAAGTTATTTTGGTATTCTATTAAAATTTAAAACTATCAAAATCTTTAAAGAAAGACATTTTGGTAACATTTAATTATGACTAATATTATAACTTATAAAAAGTCTTATTATATATTTTTTTCCGATGTTGTGTAATATTTTAATAGAATATATAAATATCACTTATTTGATAATTTTACGTAAATTATTGAGACTTTCCTGTACTTTAATTTTATTTTTCAGGATAGTTGTTAACTTTTTTTTTATTATATAATTTACTCTTTTCTTTATTAAGCCGCTATTTGCACTATCTTATAACTTCATGCAAAAATATAGTATTGTTAATTTTTAATTAAACTAATGGATAAATATATCTTTTAACGTATTTTCACTATTAGAAATTCTCATATTATATGATTTTTTTTTTTGTAAATTTGTTAAAATAAATTACAAGAAAAAACATTTTTCTGTCATTTTGTCTAAGAGTATTAATTGGCACGTAATTCCTTCTGGGTAATTTTTTCTTACAAAATTATAAAATTTGTAAGTATTTTCTACAAAATTTGTTACGAAAAGTGTTTTATACAAAATATTTTGCAAAAATATTGGTAATAATTTCTTGCAAAAAAAAATTCACAGTAAAATTTGTAAGTATTTTCTAAAAAAAAAATTAAAAAGAATTGTAGGAAATATGAGTTTTTTTTAATAGTGTTTGATTAACTTTACATAAAAATCATTGTTATTCTATATTAAAATATTTATCTCAAATAAATAATAAAATAGATAATATAAAAAGATAAAAAAATATATAAATTACTTTTCTAAATAAAACTAAAAAAAGTAAGAAACACATAGGACTTTTAACAACAACTCAAAGTAGCCTTTTAAAATGGTTTTGGATCTGTCATTATTTAAGTTGTTATAAGTTTATTCATTCGATGACAGCTTAGATTGTTGTAAAGAAAAGAATTTTAATGACAGTTTATGTCCCACATCGTAGTCTTTATTGCGATAGGAGAAAGAGCATGATAACGCGGAGGTTAAATTACTATTGTTTCATTGTTCCCTATAGATGCAACTGCAATTATGTTTCTGGAAATCGCATGGAAGGTCCTAATGAAAACTTCGTTGGTGAACAAAAACCACTAAGGAGTGAAGGACAGGGAGGAATCAAGAAGGAAGGATGCAACACCGAGGAAAGAAGAAAATGAATGTGGTTTAGCATTTAGTACCCTTTTAACATAAAATAAAAAGGTAAAAAAATATTTATACATTACTTTTTTAAATGAAACTAAAAAAAAAGTTAAACAATAAAATAATTTTTAGAAATTTCTCAATAATATAAACCATAATAATTTTGAAAAAGAAAAGTAAAATACATAAACTATTTTTTGTCTTAGAATTATATATAAGATACAATAACATCACTTTCAACTTAAAACTTTAAATATGTTTCTAAGTCTTTTTCTTTTCTTACATAATATTTTCACTCTTGCTCTAACAATTTTCGTCTAAGTGTAAAAGTTTTGTTCACATCGGTACCCTCTTAAATTAAATCATTTTTATAAATGAGAACCTTAGTAGTATTTCTTGGAAAACTTTCGCTACATGAGTCATAAGTATACTTATATAAGAGATCATGATATATGACACATTTAACCCAAAATCTTAAAGTGGAGAGATTGTAAATTTTTATTCTTATTTATTACTCATCTTGCTATGTCAAATGTGGAATTCCAACTCACACTTAGAATTGTATATCTCCCTGTTTGTTGCTCCCCTTAATTTATTTTGTCCAATTTATCAATGAGTACATATGGACAATTCATTGTACAAGTATGGTGTGTTAGACAACATCAGTAATTCAATGTAAATTACAACATTGATAATTGTTGTAAAAGTACTTGTTTACTTCTACTTTAGGTGGTACCTACTAATATGAAATTGACTCATGCTCAAGGCAAATATTGTTGAGATCAAATGTGAGTTTGACTTTTTATATCGGATAGAAATGCAAGCAATACATAAAGATAAAAACTCAAACACATTGTTTTAAGACTTTTGGTTACATATAATTATATAATCTCTTATCATTATAATGGAATCTCCTTACTACCTCCTAGAAAAGCCTAATAAGTGATATTAAAGTCATAAGTTTGTTCTGGTGATGAGTTCAAACAAGTACAATGATTGAGTAAAAAAAATTAGGTTTTTGAATTTTCCCATTGAGCATAAATGAACAAGAGATAAACAATATCTAATAGTCACAAACTCTTAAGATTTTGGTTGAACGTGATTTATGGTCTCTTGTATGAATTTTTTCTTAGCTCATTTGTACTAAATCTATCCGGTATTTCTTTCAAAAAAAAACTTAATAATAATGCTCTTATGTCTAAATGCTTGTATATTTTTTTTTATTAGCAATAACAAATATATTAATAGGGACAATAGGATTATCCCAACCCAAATACAAAAAAACAAAGTAAGAAGAAAAAAAACAACAAGAACAAATCTAAACCATACATCTTTTTCTCTCATAATTGTTGTCCACCAAATTACAAGAAAAAAGTATAATAAGAAAGGAGACTAGAACATGAACTTGATTTACCACTCTTAATACCAATATGGATCCTGCATAAAATCATAAGCACAATACCACACACCAGTATAGATTCCAATACCAGAAAAAAACAAGTTATGTCAATATAACTATTCTTGCTATCCTGATAGGTTCTTACCATGCTAAAACCAAACAAGACTTAAGCAACACAACACCATACATAGATAAAATTTCATTTTGAACCTATTGTAAACAAAGAACATTACCTTCACATCCCCACCCCATCAGATAATATAACAATCTACTAATACATGGATAACAAATGAGTCCACCACCAACCTAAACAAAAGAGCCTAATATCTGCTAAAGGCACAAAGATTGTAAACATATGGTTGGGCACAAACACCACTCAGAGTATGAAAATAATGCTTTAGGATTTTTGTACACTATCCAAGACCATGATTTAAGTTGGGCTAGAGTGAACACTTAATCAGCATCAACCTTTGCATTTCTAAAAATGATATTGTTTCTTTGATTCGAAATGCACCATATAATGGCCACCTACATACACCGCTACAATTTGTTGCAATTTTTATTCATACCTTGGAGTTTAAACTGAATGAAGTATGAAGTTGTTATATTATGATGTACAGATGACAGTCCCACCCATAAGTCACACATCTTCCAAACATGTGCAGCCACCTTAAACCCAAAGAACAAATGGCTAACAAATTCTACATTAATTCCACACATCACACATGTATTGTTACTCAAAAGTACACCACTTCTTTGTAAATTGTCATATGTTGCCACTCTATTAGAGATAACTCACCATGCAAAGAATTGGGCTGTAGGCAAGGCTTTAACTTTCCAAAAAAGACCAAACACTGCATTCTCTTGCCTTATATCTCCATTTTGCAAAGTCTTATATGTTGACTTCACACTATACACTTGGTTATCTTCTCCCTTCCAAAACCACTCATCCTCCCTCTCTTTACATGGATTATTCCTTTGTATATTATGCAACAAGGTAGTGACCATAGGTTTTTCCCATTCAAACCACTCTCTTCTCTGTAGAAGTTTCCAAATCCATTGATCACCATTCCAAACACCCATTTCCTTTAGAGTAGCTTCCTTTAGAATAGAATTTGTGTACATCCTAGGAAAACTATCTCTAACAGGGGTTTCACCGGCCTACCTATCTTCCCAAAACTTTATTTTATTTCTTATTCCCATTTTTCATATTATGTTCCTATCAAACCAATTTGTTATTTGTCTTCCCCCACATATTTTTCTAATATCTCTCCACCACCACGAATTATAGTTTCCATCTATTCCTTTGTCTAGTGCTCTCCAAGAAGCATACTTTGATAATAATACTTCTTTCCATAATCCTGGTTCACCCCTTCACCTCCACTTCCATTTTCCCAATATAGCCATGTTAAACATTCTCAAATCCTTTATACCTAGCCCACTTTCTTCCTTGGTTTTACACGTATTTTCCCACTCAACCCATGCAATCCTCCTTCCTTCATGGCCCCAACCCCATAAAAACTCTCTTTGCATTCTTATAATAATATTGATCACACTCACTGACATCTTGAATAAAGACATATAATACAATGAAATAGAAGATATCACCGATTTTATTAATGTAACCCTCCTGCGAATGATATATATTTTCCTTTCCATCTTTTTAGTCTCTTCCTAATTCTTGTGGTTATGCCCACCCAAAACTCTTTCTTCCTATGATTTGCACCTACTGGTAAGCCCAAGTATGTAGATGCTTGCCAGTCTAAATGCTTGTGTATAATATAATTGTTTTATGGTCATTCTCACCACACTCATACACTAGAGTTTCCCCCCTAAAAAATCTCCAAGACCAAGGTAGAAAACCATAAAGATCCTTTTGTGTGGACTTGTTAGACTTTCATCAACACAAATATTCCCAAACACAAATTACCATAACAAAATATATCATTTATTGTCACACATATATCAATATATATCTTTTGTTCACATAACATATGGAAAATCATTACTATATCTAGAGTCTAAATGCAATATCTAGAATCCATGACCTTTGTAGATTTTAAATACAATGTCTAGAGTTACGTTAATCTCTGGTTTTTATATTATAGGAAATCCAGTCGAATTATCAACAACTTTGACTCCAACCTTAACATTTTATATTCCTCTTATCATGAATGACGTTTACCCTTAAGTATTATATATTTTTCTCGCCTATATTATTTGTTCCTAATGTTTCTGGGTCACGGATCAAATATCAAATGAAGAAAACATATTTGCATTAATCACGAGTAACCTAGGGCTAATATTTATAAATCAAGTACAATTAAATAATTTTAATTACGCTAAATAAACAGCTATATTAGATTATATATAATTTAAGAAAACAGAGTATTACAGTAGAGAAAACACTAGATATATTTAGATAGCTGAATAATGTTACTTAAAAACATGTGCAAGTTATTTTTTTTTATCAGAAAAAAAAAATATTGAATAGGGACAATTGGGTTGTCCCAACTCATACATAATAAAGACAAATGGCAACAATATATCATTCCTTCTCTAGATGATAATGCAAAAAATATTATCATGACAACAACTCCATTGAAGACTAAGCTTTACATTATAATTGGTTTTCATAACAATACCAAAAGTATCTATTTAAAGAGTCCTCCATCCATATATATACTTTAATTAAACATAGTCTCAATTTTTTTCATTGTAGATTTTGTAGTCTTCAATGGATCGTCCACATAATCCTACAACCATGCAAAAACCACAACCAAGAATCCTACAACAAAAATCCACAATATCATACAAAAACAAAATACATAAAGACACATAATGAGATCGATTCTTAAATGATTAAAAAAATTATTTCAATTTTCTTTTTTTTTTCTGTTTTTCTTTATTCTAACCATATATAATATCTTATTTAACATTAAGCTTTGAATATACATTATAAAAACCCATGCAATTCACAAAGTCTTTCAAACCTTTCAAACTTTTACGCTGTCAATTTATTAAAATCTAAACTAATAAATCCTGTTGCTAAAGTCTTTTAAATCATTTTATGTGTGACTGGTTTTGTTTGATTTGATTATTTAGCATTTTTTTTTTTGCCTAGAAAATGTTGACTATGTAAGCGTCGTGATCAATTTCTACGTATCAATCAAATTTTATATATCTCCTTAAGAAAAATCAAATTTCATGGAGTCTTTTTGCCTATAAAATCTGAAATTCCTCTCTTCTCTTCTATAGGGTATCTCTCAGTTCCTATCTGTTCTATAGAGTTTAGTGTTACCCTGTGTGGTGAGTTTCCATGGCTAGGGCACATCTTATATCTTCTCCTAACGTCTCTTCACTCACAAATGGTACTTATATATATACTCACTATCTTCTATGGTTCATTTTTCTCTGCAAACTTATTTTCTGAGTAATATGTGGAAACATTAATGGTAATTGTAGGTTCAAATCTTTGGGGCAGAAAACTCTCCTTCAAGAGTGCTTTCTATGAAAGTATGTCTCATCACTTATACCCTATTCCTTCAACTAACATTTATCATGCCTAATTATTTGATTAACTTTCTGATCAGTATCTCACTCTTTCATATCTTTTTGTTCATCTATTAGTTGAAATGTGTTATAATATTAAAAAATGCACATGTTGATGGAAACTTAAACTTTACAATGGTCTTCAATAATTGGATGTAATAGTGGACTTATTTATATTTGATGGTAACTAGATTTCTCACATAATCCTTGTTTACTATATAAATTTTACAAACACCCATTAATTTTAATCATTTTATATTATCTTTAAATATTACAGTACTGCTTATTCATTAATTTATTTATTTCATGTTAGTTAACTTTAAAATATATTTCCTGAAATAACAATAATTAAAATTGATTATTTTATAAATATTCTGTTAAATTTAATGTAAGTCACAATAGCTTAGTTTATTTAAACTTAAGAATGGAAAATTTTAAAAATAAACCATTATATATCGGTATACTTTACTTTTAAATTTATTTATAAAATATTTTTTGCTAATAATAACAACGTATAAATATATAGTTATATTTAAATGATGCAAATAAACTTTAAAAATAATAAAGGTATAAATTATTTGAATATTTATATGATATTATCACTTAAACTAAAATATTATTAAAATTTATTTGAAAATATTTATTTTAGATTAATACACTGTTTTAACTATTATTAAAATTTATTTGAAAATATACTATCCAACATAACTTTTCTGTTTCTTCGACTGTCACAAATTATAGTTTTTTTTCAACGGCATTTCTTATTTCAATTTTTAAATTATTTATTGTCTTAATTCATCATCTTGTCATGAATTTAAATATATATATATATATATATATATATATATATATATATATATATTTTTGTTGTGCACGCTACAACTTTGAACACTTGCGTACATTAGGTTCTGGTGGATCAAAAGCTTCTCAGCAGAAAATAAAAAGTCAAATACAGTATAATCCTTTGAGGTTTCAACAGTCATCTTTTAATCATCACTACAAACACGTTGAAAGGGGAGCAACATATGAAGAAAGCAATAAAAATTATGTTGTGAAAGCCGTCACTGTACCATCTTCTGAGTCAGAATCTGAAGCTTCAAGCTCCAAAAACTTTGTGGACTCTGTCAAAAATTTCATGGCCGTTTTGTATCAATTTATTTACCCTTACGCAATGTATGGTCGAGTAAGTACAAACTTTTCCATCACTTTCATAATTCATGTTCAAAAGTTATGGTCACTACTAGTTTTTGTTCCTTGGTTTTAAATTCCCATAGAGATAATTAATACCTTGTTGTTTAAATTAACTTTATCTGTGTTTTATAGACAACAACGGCAATTTCTGCGTCTCTCGTTGCAGTAGAAAGACTATCAGATATATCTCCCTTGTTTTTTATTGGTTTGTTACAGGTTAGACTCTAAATAAATTGCTTTAAAATAAAAATAGACAATTGAAAACTACTTCTTTGACCTCAATAATAAATATTCTTTTGAGTTTTTGCAGGCTTTGTTACCTTCCTTGTTCATGGATCTTTATGTTAATGGAGTGAATCAAGTGTTTGACTTCGAAATAGATAAGGTATGAAACTTACTATGAATAAAAAAATACGGATCATTGATAAATTATTTATTTATATAATTGAGAACGACGTATCTTTTTCTTAATGGGAGTACAACCAAACTATAGCTCCTACAATTTGACCGAAAACCTAACTATTTATTTATCTTAATTAATTCAGTCTATGGGACATATTAAAGTAATTTAACATATCTATTTTATATATTACCGAATTAATTAAAATAAGAGAAAATATAGTTGGATTTTGGAACAGTTTATCAATGTACTTCAACCTTGAAAATGGTGAGAATTCTTAACAAAGTCCCTTTATATATAGTTTCTTGTAAAAAAATAAAAAAGAATCGCTTTATAATTTTGAGTCTAAAGTGTTCCTATAATTACTATAACCATTGATAGGATCTAAAAAGCATGCAACTTTTAATAGTTTACGAACTTTTGGATATGTTTCTTAGAACTAATGTATGCTACATGTTTTATTGCAGATAAACAAGCCACATCTTCCATTCGCCTCTGGGAAATTATCCTTCAAGACTTGTGTCTTTATTGTTGCCTCATCTGCAATCTTGGTGCCATATACATTCATCCCTTTCCAGAATAAAAGATTCTCTTAAGATGAGATTCATAGAGAAAGGAGAGTTACTGTTTTATTCTGTTTTACAGGGTTTAGGGCTTAACTTGATGATAGGTTCTCCGCCATTGATTTGGAAATTTGTGTTGAACGTTATATTAATTAATTGCTATTCAATGAATGTGAGTTCTTTTTGAATTTAAACTTCTTTTTTCCCCTTACAATATATAAATATTATATAAATATCTGATGGTTCTGAAACTTTGCAGCTGCCTTTCTTACGATGGAAACAATATCCGGTGCTGGCAGCATTATTCGTAGTCGTTAGTATGGCAGTGGTTTTTCCAATTTCATACTTCCTTCATATGCAGGTTCTGTCCTATCACTAATCTTTGTCTTTTATAGATCTTAGTTTGGAATAACCATGTTCCATCTTATATAATAATAATAAATCTTCAACCCAAGATTTTTGGGTTAGTTTCATTTGATACACAATCAACCATTTGAATCCATCAATCAGAAATGGATTTATTAAATTACTAATTGTTTGTAACAAATGTTCAGACGTTTGTGTTGAAGAAGCCACTTATGTTTACAAGATCATTCATTGTTTCTCTGCTGTTCATGGGTTTGTACTCTACTGGTTTAGCATTATCCAAGGTAAGTGTCGTTATTTTATCAGACATGTATTCATTTTCCAACATCAAGCTTTTGGTGAAATAATGTAAAAGCTTTGTATTTGATTTTTGTAGGATATACCTGACATGGAAGGAGATATAAAACATGGCGTTGATTCTTTCGCAGCACGTTTAGGCCAGAAAAACGTATATATGTTTCTTAAATTCAATGTTTTCTTTTGGTTATATGTGCTCTTTGTATAAGATTTGATCGATTCTAAATCTTTGATAGGTATTTTGGATTTGTATTTTCCTTTTTGAAATGGCATTTGGAGTTGCCTTCTTGGCAGCAGCATCATCTTCATCTCCCCTTTGGATGAAATCTATCGCGGTAATATGTTTATTATATGTACATAGGTTGGAATTTTGTGTATGCAGAATTTATTTATTTTTTCTCTCAACATGGTGAACAATATTTAAAACTCAATCTGTGTGCTATGTTTTAGTGTCTTGGAAATGTTGTTCTTGGTTCAATTCTCTTTTACCGGACCAAAGACGTAGATGTGACAAATCCAGCTTCCACTGGACCCTTCTATTTCTTTCTCTGGAAGGTAATTCTTCTCTTAAACATTGTTTATCATCTGAGTAGACTATAATTTAAAGGGAACAGTTATCTAATAGCGTAAGTACAATTATGTGTTTGTTTTTGCAGTTGATGACGGCGGGACAAGTTTTTCTGCCTTTTGTCAGATAAGGTGTCACTAAAGATAAAACAAAACGTTTGCAACACATGCGCAACAGAATAACCTAGAGACCCTTCGCATCTAAATTTCCTGAACCAATGAATGTGTTCTCTCTAGATATCATGAGTTTTGTATCACTAAGATTTTCTTTTTTTAATTGTGTGATGATTCTAAGTATCTATATCGAGCTTTATCTCTATGGACACATCTTTCATCAAAGGAATAAGAAAATAGAAGCAACTTGTTATAACTAGATTTTTTTTCATCAGCAACTAAAAAAATATGAATAAGTATACAATAATATTTAGTATGAGTATTGTATATGTTCACTCTTGAACAATTATTAGAAAGAGGTATTCAATGAATTGTATTGGTGAAATAGATTCTTTCCTTCCTTGTACAAAATTTAAAGAACATCATGTATGTAGTTTTTCATCAAGCTAAACAAATTGACACAAGATACACAAGGATCTTTTAAGGAACGATCACCGAGAAAATATAACACAAATAGGACTAGACAAAAGAAATTAACACTAACCCAAAATCTTGAAATAACAAGTTTATGGATCTTTATTTTCATACGGTGTTCGACTAATAAAAACAAATACATCTTGAAAAACATGAACATTTTTACCCACGAGAATTTCGTACTAATAGAGAAATAAGATCATCACAATCAACACAAAAATATATTGTGAAAATTTCAAAATCACAAAAAAACCAAAATCGTTGTTTGATAACCAAAGAATAATATTATATGAAAATGTGTACAAGACATAGACAACTCTCCTATGCCATTTGATCTCAAGTATACCCACATTGTCCAAAATAAGAATTTAACTCAATCTTCACAATACTCTACTACAAGAGTATAAGAAAAGTAAAATATAAGGTTAATTTTTTTTTTTTTGATTGGGACATCTATAACCATGAACTTAGAGTTTGTTATATAGCCACTATCTCTCTTTCCATTGCTTATCTTAGGTGATGTGAGGCTTTCCAAGATTTATTATTTTCATTAACTCAATATTCTCCACCATGATTAAAATAAACATATCTTCATTTTTATCTTTGCTTATACTGAAAATCACTTATACTCTCCCATAAAGAGTATACTCACTTTGAATTAAACCATGAATTAAACCTTTCCAGCTCTATTGTTGTGGTTCTGTTTAGGAATCATCTTCATAACCATGTTTTGTTTTGGTGTCAGTATTTTCAGCTCTCAAATCTATTCCTGGAACTGTAATGCTCATATGTTGGGTGCCTATTTTTGTTTGCTAGCATCTATCCAGGTAAGGGAAGCTAGAGTTTTTTTAATGTTTTCTTAGTATCTGCCTGTTTTCAGTTCAGTTTCGTGTTTATAATGCTTGTATGCAGTTGTGGTTTACTAGAAAATATTGAGATGTTGTTTGGCTTCGAATGTCTGCTTGTTGCATGCGTGAATAGTGGCGAGAACTGATATTTTTGCCCAAGCGAGCATGTCTCGCCTAGGCGAGAATAGTAGAAGCTCGCCCTGGTTTTTGCTCGAACTCTCGCGCAGGTGACAAGCTTCCGTTTTAAGCAACGAGTTATCTCGTTCAGGCGAGGAGGTCTCGCTTAAGCGAGAACTCGCAAAAACCTATAGTGCTCCCTGTTTGCAATCTCGCTTAAGCGAGATCTTTTAGCTTAAGCGAGAACTTTTAGCTTAAGCGAAATCAGTTTAGCTTAAGTGAGACTACTCTAGCTTAAGTGAGAATTGTTGTAGAATTTTAATTCCTTACTTTACCTTGCAGATTAATTCAATTACTCTTAAAAGCATGAATATGTGATTATGTATGTTTCATATGATATTGACTTGCTTGGTATGAAATGAAATAAGAATGGGTTGGTTGGTTGGTGGTGCTTTGACATGAGATGATAATGCTTGAGATGGTATGCGAAATGTTGTTGATAAAAATGTTTCATGGGAAACTCTTAGTGATGGTGTGGTTAGTATATACTTTGATATAGGAAATGTCTAGATAAAGAAGGTATCTTGAACTCTAATAATCGTTCACGCTCACATAGAGCAGAATGATTTATGTGGTGAAGTACAGGAGGTCCTAGTCTTGGAACGTATTGGGCCTAAGATATTAGAAGATTAACCTTGTATGTGGTTGAGTGATAACCCTTGTATTTAAACTCTGCAGAGTTTAGAAACCACTCAAATTCTTTAATCCGTGCATCTATTATTATTAGTGTCACTCTGGTAACCATTGTCACCGGAGAAGAAGAAGGGAAGAGAAAAAGGAAAAACAAAATACATAAAAAAAAAAAAACTCATTGCGGAAGGTATTATTTGTATTTTGGAAATCTTGTTCTAAAGGTTCTGTTTTAAAAATTTTGTTCCAGATATCTTATTCTGAACAGTTTGCTCCATAATACTTTCTAAGCATGTGATCCAAAAGCCCATTTTTTCAAAGAGGTATAATAGTAGTTGCATATTTGGGGATGTGCAAAGAAATTTTCAGGCTGTAGAAAGTAGACACCTGCATCCTCACTGTTTGTATGTGTATTTTGAGCTTGTGGACCCTTGCATGGCACCGTGTGTATGCATAGATATTCTATATACACCCCTTCTCTCCTTCATACACATCTGATGCACCATTAGTTTGAACATTATTTAGAAGTATGATTTTGTGTTTCACAAATATATGTTATAGTTGTAATTTGAACATTTTTTTCGTCTCTCTTATATTTGTTTCTCCAATTTTTTTTTCAAGAACCCCATATCTCTATTCAAGAACTTCAAGAAATAATTTTCAGAATATGTTAATTATAATTTTTTTAGAAGAATCAATTTCCTGGCCTCTTAATTAGTGATTCAGCTTTATTTTGTTTACAAAATACGGTATTTTTTTAGATCAGAGAGTAATGTGTTAGAGAATTAGCATCCAATAAAAACAATATTAAATTATTTATTTAATCCTCTTAAAACCTATTTACACTCATGAATCCATATTCAAACATGTATATTCGGTTGCACCATCGATTTATCAATTAATATAGTCAAACCTATTTGTTCGAACGAGTCCAATAAATATAAGATCTAAATTAAAAACTTTGACACTTCAATTTACTACTTCAAGTAATGGATTTCTATAATATATTAAATTATCATTCTGCTGACTTCACTTAATAAATTTGACTTGACAATTTCAAGAAAAAGACTATCCTGTATTCGAATTAGTTGACCGTTCACTATTTCTCCCCATAGGTTATGATTATTTTTGCTACTAACACTAATCTTTTAGTACACGTAGACTGAATGGTTAGTTTATGTAATTAAAATTTATGATAAATCTATATTTCTAAATATATAACTTGCATTATAATTAAAGCTTATAATAAATTAATATTTTTAATATATAAATTATATTTTTCATGTATAATAACTGATTTGTACAGTGATAAAAGGGTAGTTTTAACTATTAATATTTTTTATTGAAATATACGAATTCATATTAGAACTAAAGATATTAAAAGTAATAAAAAAGTGTTCTCTTTCATGGAAAAACACAGTAAAAGGCTATCACTGAAGAAAAAGTACTAAAAATAATTATTGTATTTTAACTTATTTAAAAATTCAAATATCTTTTAGTTTAAAATTTTAATTATGATGCAGATACAGAGACAAAGATTTATGGATGATAAGATTTTTATACCCAAGGGTAATATCGGAATGATTTTGGACTATCGATAATTTCATTTGGGGCATTTGGAAAGAGACAAAGGGATATTTAGGTATATATATTTAATTAAGCACGTGTTGAATAAGCTCTTGTCAAATGACAGATTATTCATGAATTGAGTGTCAAATTTAATGAAATGAACCAAAAATAGCTTGGAAGATAATAATTAAAAACTATAAGTCAAAAACTTGAAATAAGGTCTTTGAAATGTGCCCAAAGTCCAACTAAAAAAATGGTGAAGTCTAAGGATAAATACATTTACGTGAAGATAATTAAAACATGTGACACGACAGGAAACTGCTTACGCTTCTTGATGGGTGAGGCAGTTAAATCGCCATTGGAAAAAGTATGGCCAAATCAAGTATAGAAATAATGGCCGATATTAGTGGTCGGAGGAGACTCAACATGCTCTCTATCTCTACGTCTCTATCTCTATATATAAAACTTGAATTCTTTTATTTTTTTTCATTGGAATGATTTACAAAACATAAGAAATAATAATTAAAAATGAAATTCATTTTATAACATATACTTTTGCATATAGATGCATTGTTTTTATAATATTTTATTCTTACAAATTAGAAAGTTATTGAGAGAGTTTACAAATCAAGATTAAATTAAGAAAGTTCTAACTATGTTATGTAATATTTTGTATCTAATATTAATAATAAAATTATAGTTTAGCTAAATGAAAAATTTTCATGTCAACAATCCCTCATGTTGGTGGATAAATATTATATCACCAAGAAAGAATTTTGGTTGTGATTATTTTTGACATTGGGTTTTGATTCTGAAATCGAAGCATATTTAAGCGATATAAGAAAGCGTGATGTTTTGATCAACATAAATAAAAAGTCAATATTATGCTTCAACTCATATTTTAACGGAAGCCTGTACTCTTTAAATTAAATAATTATTTTAAATTAAGAAGGGTATTTGGTTTCGATTGGATGGACAACCGATGTCATATATCTTTAAAATTAAATAATTAATTTTAAATTAAGATGAGATTTTGGCTTCAATTATAGTAAGAATTAATGCCATGTGTCCTTTTAATTATTTTAAATTTAGAGTATTTGGCGAGGTAATAACCAAAGCCAAATGTCATCTTATGCTTCTATTTTGGCATAACCGAAACCTAATGTGTGCTTTTTTTTAATTTTTTTTTTTTTTTGGTTTGTTCCCTCATTTTAAATTATATCACCACAAAACCATAACAAAAACAACAAAATATATTTTATCAAACCCAGAATCATCCAAAATCTAAATACAACTATAAGTCTTGTCTAACAAGTAAATATCCTAAATATTGTTGAACATTTATATTATAAATTTTGCACAAGTTATCCTATCATACTTTATGGACTCATTGGAAATTGGTGCACTACTCTTGAATTTCTGCAAAAAAGACATTAAGTTCAATTAGTATATAGAAAGACAAAGTTGCAAAGTATTTGATTCATTACAAATATTACCGTATTCCAATTAGTTGTAATATGAGCATGAACAATGGTTATCATCCATTGCATTACATAGTAACCACACTTATATGAGCTGATTTGTTTATTACACACATATATTAACACAATTATAAATAATTAAGAAAGAAAACAAACTCAAACAATTATAAATTATGGACTAAAATACCAAACTTGGAAGGACAATTGTTAAGTGAAAAACGACAAGCACACCGGTCGCACGTAGCAAGTAATAAATATCGTTCTCTCCACAAAGACTTCTACAACACATGACAAATCTCGCAATTCACAACTCAAATAGACAACAAAGCTTACAAAAACAAAAAAAAAACTCTTTTTGGTATTTTTATCAAACAGTTTGTGTGCAACAAGAAATTTAACATAGAGTATCTACAACTATCAAGAGTAGATTTCATTCACTTCCTTTTCATGCATTGACAAACATCTCATTTCCATATTCAAGTCAAAATGAACTCACAAATATACTCAAATCCTATCCCTAGTGACTTTGAGCCTATAATAACTCATCAAGTTCCAATTCCTTGAATCTTCAACAAGCAATCATGTATTAAGTTCAAGAGTCTAAAGATTACTAATGAATCATGTTCTATCCCTAGATACAAGTTTCATTAGGTATTCAATTTCAGTTCTAGGTTCAAAAGACAAATTCTAACACCTCAAGAATCACAAATCACGCATGGATGACCAAACCAAAACAAGCATTAAGCATGGAAATCAAATACTAACACTAAAATTGAAAAGCATATGTATTAACAACATAAATTAAACAAGAATTTAGTTCATTACATCTAATTTCAACAAATAGGGTTAGCTCTCCATGGTGGAGAACCTAGGGTTTACAAAAGAAGAGATAGGGAAGAAATGGAAACCAAAGAGAATATGTGCAAGCCCTCTCCCAAGGTTCTTAGCAGCCATTCCATGCTCCAATTGTGTCTCTCATTCACGTCTCCATTTTCCAATCGTAACCCATCTTCCTCTCCAACCCCAAAAGGGGGAAAAACCACCATGAATGGAGGAGAAGACCCAAAGAGGAGTGAGAGAGATACCCCACACCCCTAACAACCTCTAGGAGGCTCTCCAAGCACCCAAAGTGTTTCTTTATCACAAAAAAAGAGGAATTGTCAAACCCTCGCGAGAGACAAGATTAAATACCATTTTTTAACATGTTAGCGACGCCACCGCTTAGCCTTGTCTCAACATCGCTCAGTGCCAAGTTTTACGAATTCAATGGCGCTCAACCTCACCTTTCAACGCTTAGCCTTGGTGGTGCTCGACCTCACTTTTCATCACTTAGCCTTGTGGGTGCTCAGCCTCACTTTTCACCGCTCAGCCTAGTGGGTACTCAGCCTCACTTTTCCACCGCACAACCTTGTGCAGTTTGACAACATTCTGTATTTGAAGCACTAGGCATGATTATAGTGACGCCCGACGCGGGTATTTGGTTCAAATTATTTTTTTTCTTATCTAAAACATGCTCCCTTGAGTTCTTACTTATTTTCTTCCACCACAAATGCTTCCTATTAACTTATTTAACACACTAAAAGTAGATGTTAAAGGTAAAACAAGCATAAAATAATTAAAGCACCAAACAATACAAAACATATTAAACTTGAGAATATAACAAGATAAAAGTTAGGAAAAGTTGATTTATTTATGACAATAAACACAAAAAACACGTAAAAAGTAACATTATCAACAACCATGCAATATGTTTTGCCTTAGTAGTTGATCTCCCTAACAATATGTTATGTCCAACAACTGAACAATGATAAAGGGAATGTGTTAGGATACATTTATATAACAAAGAAAGTTCATAACATTGAGGTTCTTACCAATCTATTACTTGTCTGAGATGGATGGGAAAAGAGTTGTGCAAGGAGCAAACCACACAACAAGGTTGTCCTTCAGAGAAACCACAAGTAGCTACCAATGGCACCTGAAAAGAAAAGAAATTCATTAGTATACCTTAAAATGATAGATTATCACCAGTGCAGTAAGGGCTTTTTGCCCCGGTTGTTTTCCACATTTTGCCTCGGGTCTAGAACCGAGGCATATTGGGGCGAGGCCAAAAGGTACACCTTTTGGCCTCGGTTATCACCCGAAGCCATAGACCCAATTTTATGTCTCGGTTGTTTTGAAACCGGTGCCATATACATAACTTTATGCCTCGAGTCAATTAGGACCGAGGCCATAGGTCAATTAGGAACACTCTGTTCATTCCTGAAAAAGTTTTCAGGATCCACTTTGGTCTTAATGTTCACCAGCCTCTCCAAATTCTGATTGAAGTATTTGCTCCCATAAACTTGTCCTTCTTCAAAGCTAGACTCGTGGTTCCAGACTCATCACTCGGATCTATTTTCGACTTCTTATCAAGCATTTTAAATATGGACGCAGTGGCTGACTTCGCTTTGCTCGAGTCAGGAGCAATGGAGCTTGATTGGCAAATACCAGCAGTTCCCATAGTTAATGCAAAGAAAACCTGAAAAGCATGAAAGAAACCCCGTTTTACCCAGCTCGATCATCCTCTTGAATATCCATTCCAACCTGTCTCTTGAAATGGCGTTCTCAACAAAATCGGATTTTCTTTTCAGAAAACCAGCAGAGTTCAGATTTCGATCCAGTAGGGTTCAGAGTTCAAACTTTCATCATCGTTTCATCATCGTTCCACCACAGAACAGAATCAATCCAACTCACCTCGGTACAATTCTCCTTCTTCAACCCAAGAAGCGGAAACTCCTTCTCCAAAATCGACACAACCTCATCAGCCCCTCCCAGAAACAACACGGCTGGTCAATGGAACCTCTACAGAGTCGGAGTCTCGGACAGGAGCGGTCGTTGTCGCGGCGGCCAGAGGGCTAGTTTCCTTGGTGCTCGCGGACCCAGTCTCGGTGGCTGGCGTGGTGGCAGCGAGTCGCAATGGTGGGTCTTCTACCAATCCCTCAGTGCGCGCAGAGGCGCGGGTTTTGGTCTCGTCGGAGAATACCAATGAGGTTTTGGAGAGTGGCGATAAGGGGAAGAGTGAGGAGAGTGTTGTCGCAGAGAGAGATGGAGGAGATGCAGCGGCACGAGGAAGAAGTAGAGGGTTCGTGTTTTTTTTGCCCTAATTAAACTATATGGCCTCGGTTCAATTAATAACCGAGGCATATAGCCTATTTGGTCCCGGTTCAGTGCCACCCGAGGCCAAAGACGTAACAGCTAGTGGCATTTTTGAAATTTCTAGCCACCTTTTTGGCTTCAGGTCTATTTAACCGAAGCATATAAGGACTTTTTGGCACCGGGTTTTTTTGAACCGAAGCCTATAACCCCTTTTGGCTTCGGACTTTTCTTGAACCGAGGCATAAAAGTTGCCTGGAATTGCAAAAATGCCACCGCGCTGTTATATGCTTCGGTTCCTTACCAACCGAGACCTATAAGGCGAGGTAAAAATGCA
>Ga0214545_1007196_pt1 | contig 18829 bp, 13 predicted proteins | sample CNSS4metaG_FD_160064 | JGI IMG/M metagenome (GOLD analysis project Ga0214545, IMG submission 160064) | Root nodule microbial communities from cowpea collected in UCLA plant growth center, Los Angeles, California, USA - CNSS4 | ecosystem: Host-associated > Plants > Roots > Nodule | place: USA...
TTTGTGATTAGATTTTTTTTTTTTTTTTCATTTCTTTCATTCTATTATTTTCAATATCTTTAGTTAGTGAAAGAACTAAGAAAAAAGTTGAATCATGTTCTGTTTATGTAATCAATGGATACAAATTTTACATATTTTTTTTTGAGTGGAAGAATAAATTCCTCTAAAAATGGTGTTTATGTAGGAGAAAGTAATGATTATAGTAAGATTTCTATGGAATATTGTCTAATATTATTTAATTGGAGTATACTAGCTTGCTAATGATGAATTTAGTTCTCTTTGGTTTGATAATACTCCTAATATAAGAATCAAAGTAGATAATAAGAATAAAATCATTCAAGTAAAACAATCACAAATATAATAAAGCATATGATTCATTCATATTTGCACAATAAGCAAAGCGTGTTTATTACAACTAAATATCCAGAGGGACACCAAGGTTGGTTGAAAGAAATTAAGACAAAATCTCATAATAATAATAATAATAATAATAATAATAATAATAATAATAAGTTAAGTTGAGTATAAGACTCCATACTAATAATATGAGCTTCTAGAATTTAAAGTAGTGTCACATGTTGTTCTAGAATTTGTTCATGATTGTCTTGCCAATAAATAAGTATACAAATACTAAATCAAAGAAACAAAGATGAAGAATAAGAGAAGTACACGAGGGTGACATTGATACTAATTTAGATGACACAATGACTCTTCGATAATTCATGCATTAAAATTGATTTATGATAATTATGTTTTACATTAATATGATTGTGATTTGTAATAATCATAGTAAGCGAGAGACAAAATAATTGTCACATTTGAGTGTAGAAAAACACGATAGGGTTTAAACATTTTTATCATAATTAGCTTATTTGTTTATTGAAAATTGATTGTTCTAATTCGATTACTCTATAAATGCAATAAGTTTTACTTGTAGATTACACTAGAAGATATATAAAGGTGGTAGTCTTAGACAGCCTAATGGTCGAACTGTCCGTGTTGACGAAAGAGCTTTTATCAAAGACCAACTCTCCTAATTCTTTTGTTCAACAATCGTAGAGTCTGCACGCCCTATCTATAAAGGTACCTAACTTCTTACTACATTTTCTACAAAGTCCACTATGAATCAACATTCACCGTTATAGGGGGCATTTACACCTAAGTATGAATGTTATTGATTAAAGGCCCTGGTTTTATGCTGAAAAACGATAATGAGTTAAATTTAATTTAATTTTTATTATTCAATGTGTTATTGCTTGAATCTATCATTTTAACAACGTGTTTGAATACAAACTTACACCAACAAATGATCTTTCTAGTGCAATCCTACACATCACCAAGTAACAATTTGATGAACTCAATCCCACTTAGAAGAAGGTTTGAATTGAGCTTTGAGATAAAAGGTTTGGACAATTGATAATGTTGTTTTCTACCTTTTATTGATGTTAAGTTTCGTGAATAAAATCAACTCCTACATAACTTTTATCTTATTTAATCCTCTAGTTTATGTTGTTTTTGCATTATTTCGTATTTTAGTTGTTTTATACTTTTTTACTTCTAATCTCTATTATGAGTGTGTGAAATAAAACAATAGGAAGCAATTCTGGTGGAGGAAAACAAGTTGAAACTCAAGCAAGCATGATTGGACAGGAAAGATTGACTTTTACACAAATAATCATGTCAAGGGGCACCGAGATCAATTCCAGCACTGCAAACATGGAGAAAGGACTCACATATATGTATATACTGCCTTGGACCACCTTTGGAAGGCCAAAAAGCGACCATTGGGCGTCAGGGTCACTCGTTGGGCGATCTGGTGGCTCGCTGGGCGAAAATGACACCAGAACTACAATATTTGAGTTGTTGGGCGCAAAATATGGCTCGCCCAGCGAGTTACATGTCTGAAAACGTCAATTTTAGGCCTCGCTGGACGAGAATGAAGTCGCTGGGCGAGAATATCGACCCCAATATGCGAATATGGTTATTTAATCATGTTTCTACGAGAGTATTAGGGGATTCCTCATTTTGCACGAAGAGAAACACCTTGGGTGCTTGGGAGAGACTTTTGGAGTCTATTAGGGGTGTTGGGAAACTCTCCCTTCTCCTTCTTGGGTTTCCTTCTTCATCTATGGAGGTTTTACCCCTTTTGGGTTGGAGAGGATGATGGGCTACAAAATTGGAGGCGGAGATGCGAATGGGAGGCGCAATTAAATCATGAAGCAGTATTCAAGAACCTTGGGAGAGGGATTGTTTCTACTTTATGGTTCCAATTTCTTCCCTATTCTTCAATTTTGTAAAATCCTAGGTTCTCCACCATAGAGAGCCAATTCTAGTTGTTGAGATTAGATGTAAAACATTGAATTTTTGTGTAAAATTGTGTTGTTAGTTTATATGCTTTTCCAATTCATGTTAGTATTTGATTTCCATACTTAATGCTTGTTGTGGTTTAATCACCCATGGCTTGTTTGTGGTTCTTGAGGTGTTGGGAAACATCTTTAGAATCTAGATTTGAAATTAAATACCAAATGGATGCTTGTATCTAGAAATAGAACTTGGTTCATTAGTAATCTTAGATTCTTGAAACTAATGCATAATTTCACTTGTCGAGGATTCAAGGAATTGAAACTTTATGAGTGATCATAGGATCAAAGGCTCTAGGAATAGGATTTGAGTATTCTTGTGAATTGATTTTAACATGAATATGGAATTGGGATAATTTAGAATGCATGAGAATGAAATGGTTGAAGTCTAATCTTGACAAATTGTAAATACACTATGTTAATTTCTTGTTGCACACCAACTGTATCATAAAATACAAAAAGAGTTTTCATTGTGTTTGTGTGAACTTTGTGTCTAATTGAGTCGTGAATTGCGAGAGTTGTCATGCGTTGCACAAGTCCCTTAGGAGAGAATGATAAAATACTTATTACTTGCTATGTGCGATCGGTGCACTTGCCGTGTTGGTTTTTCACTAACAACAATTTAAGGTAATTTCCATTATAATTACATTTAAAATGTTATTTAATATTTCTACTATTTTTGCATCCTGGCTAATTTTTCATGCATAAAGAGTATAGATGGGATCAAGAATAAGTGCAAGTTATAAGATTCACTTTTTATCCAAAAGGCTCACATATTATGAAAATACAATGAACAAAATTAGGACTAGTCAAAATAAGGGCATTTGAATTCCACTAAATGTTTGAGCAACCTTGGACCTACAAGTAGTGGTGTCATTGTCAAAGTAAATCGAGTTACTAAGAAAGGAGTCTTAGCCTAACTACTATCATGGTTCCATATCTACTGCAACTCACTTTGAGAAAATGGTAATCTTAATATATCTTTATATTTTCTATATATTTAATTTAAATATACAATATACTAGATTTAGGTATTCAATTTTATTTTGTGTTTAAATATATGTGGGCTAGGAACTTGAATGACCACTAACTATTTGGGAGCTTCTAGAGATAACAAAGAAATTAAGTACTAGAGAATGACTCAATGATAAGACACATGACCTTGAGGTATGTTTAAACTTTAAGTTATAATTTAATGGTTGTCATATGTTTTCTTCATAAAAATCACATCAAGAATAAACCCAACATTGCATGCTAGAAGGCTCTTCTTCACAAAATGAAATATACTTTCCTATACTTGCACATTAAAACAATGACCCATTCTACCAGGAGTTGAGGAATCACACTAGGTTTAGAGTCCTTAGGTTCTAGTGTATCAGGGGTGAACCTATATCTACATAAAAAGAGTACTCCTAGGACATTGAATGATTTTCAAAATAAGTAAACAAGATGGTAGTGGTGTAATAGAAGAAGATGGGATGAAATCAAGTCATAGTCCCTACTCCACTCAATCCATCTAATAACTACTATCTATTTTTACTTCCATTCACTATCACAAACATAAAACCCAAAAATCAAACTACCAATATACTTGTTAAAACCATGTGGATACGACGCTTGTTGATACTGCTAAGTATCAATACACTTGCTAGGAAATGATTGGTTAGAAACAATCATCAACTACTTTCACATGTGCTTACTTTAATATCAGTCAAGATCCAATGGTTCATCAAATAGAAGAAATGTGTAAAACTATCCAAAAGTTAAATGTTTACTTATGGCAAAGGATGACAAGGAGAGAACACTTGAATAAAAGATGGAGCAATTGATGAAAAATCATGAGATACAAAGTGAATGCATTATATATTAATTGGATCATGTAATATGTATACTTCATTTTTATACTTCTCTTTACTATTTTATATATTGGGGTTGACTATCATTTAACCTGATTAAATTTTGATATTTCTATTGTTAAAATATTCAAATTTGTTCTTCAGAAACTAAAAAATATTTATTGTTAAATGTTTCTACTTTTTACCATCAATTTAGCCACCGAAAATGACTTCAAATTCGTTAAAAATCTTACCCATTAGCAACAAAATATTTGCATTACTATATAATTTATATTTGTGATCGAATTAATGATAAAACACTTTTTAAAAATTAATAAAATTTTGACCGATTAGCCATAGAAAAATGAGTTGTTATATGTATGGTCACTATTTTGGTTGCTAAACATGTTCACAACCTGTTAAAACCTTTTAGCTACTGAAAAAAGTGATTGATAAAATATATTTTTTGTGCTGTGTTTGATTTCCTGACCTTATACATCTTCTTAGATTACTTTCAAACAAATCAACATTTTTCTATTTATGTTATTACATATAACATACAAATACGTAAAATGTTAGAGACAAATTCCTTCTCAAAAATAATTTTTTACTTACTGGCAATCCTATAATGTGAAAGGCATTATGGCCATAGGCATTACAGATGTCAAAATGGGTTTCAACCCGTGAGCCAATCCGGCTCACCACGAGTTCGAGCCGGGTTGGATTGAGAAAAAATTAGTTTTTTCAAAAGTGGGTTGAACTCAACCCGACCCACTTAACCTATGAGTTAAACAAGTTCGAGCCAGGTTGAGGGTGGGTTGACCCACTTAACCCACCAACATTTTTTTACAATTTTTTATTTTTTTAATAATTATTTACTATCCCCAATTATATAGGTTTACAATTTCATATTTTTAAATGCTAGAATGTTGCTCAATAATAGTTATATACGCTGATACTTTAATCTTTAACTATACTCTTTATATAAATTACTCAAGCAACTGTCTTATAAACATTTTTTTCTAACTTAGCATGATAAAAATGTATAGTTTTTTTTATTTATATTTTGTTGAATAACATGACAGAAAATGTGTAATATTAGCCATATTTTTTTGGACTATGTGGACACTTTCTTGAAAACAATTCATCATATATTGGTGGTGAGCATGATGAAGACATTGTTTCTGAGTTTTACTATGATTGTCATGTCATGGGTTTCTTAAAAAAATATTTAAATATTTGAATACTTAAAAATAAATACATAATATTTTTTTTCTGTGGGTTGGTGAGCCAACCCACTTAACCCACCAACTCGTGGTGGGTTGAGCCAGGTTGTAAAGTTTCTGGTTCACCATAAAGTGAGACGGGTTGGTTTCACTCATTTTCAACCCGACTCATGGTGAGCCAACCTGTGCGAGCCAGGTTGGCTCACTTTCACATGTCTAATAGACATAAACCTCTCATACATGTCATGAGTAGGGGTGGCAAAATGGACCAACCTGCCCTATTTTGGCTAGCCTTGCCCTTAGCTCGCCAAAAACAGGCCAGGCTAGCCGCACGGTAAAATAAACTGGAAAATGCAACCCGCCACGCCACAGGATAGGCTAGCGGGTAGGCTGACTTGCCACTTTTTTTTTAATTTGTGTTTATAATTTTTTTGTATATATACTTATAAATAAATATTTAAATCACACAAATATTTTTTAAACTTTTAATTGATCAATTAATATTTTTAATTGGATAAATTAAAATAATTATTACAATTACATGTTAAATTACTCTCGTATAACTAATAAATTGAACTTAGTTTATAAGGGTTAATGATTTTAATTATAATAGTGTTGGATATTTACATCTTTACAAAAGTATAATATAAAAAATTTAATCTTTTTAATTAAAATAAATAGGCATATGTTAGGACTAAATTGAAATCAAGACAATGACAATTGGTAATGACAGTGACATGTGGCAGTACCTTGTCACGTTGTAATGTCAATGTCACATATCACACTAGGGACCTCACACATGGCAAAAAAAATTAAAAAATTAAAAAATTAAAGAAAATAAATAATGAAAAAAAACAAAGATTGATACGTGACACACCATTAACGATGTTAATAATTTTGTTATGAAAGGGACCTAATTGAGACATTTTTTTCAAAAATTGGGATGCAATTGATACATTTGTAAAAACGGGACCAAACTGACACATCCACAAAAGTAAGTATCATTCGACTAACTAAGCCATAAATAATAAAAAAACAAAGAGTAAGCGGATCAGGGCAGGCTGGCCCGCAAGTTTGGCAAGCTGGGTGGATCAGGCGAAAACAGACTAGCAAGTTGAAAATGTCAACCGATCCGCCCCTGTTTTGTGGGCTGGCCGTTGACCGTTGCTCACGTTTTCACCCATAGCCATGAGACACTACTAAATAGTGACATCCCGTTATATATGCACATGCATATAATGCAATCAATTTTAGAGAAAAAAAAAGTCACTATAATAATTAATTTAGATATCAATTTATAAACTAAAAATTATTAGTATCTAAAATAGTCTTTTTTTTATTAATAAAAAAATTATAATTTATTTGTGAATTAATTTAAATTTATTTGTGTTTGAAACTTAGTAGTTAATTTTAAAGACCAATTAATATTCTAATTCAAAAATCACTAATAATTTTTTATTTATAATAAAGATTATTTTATATACCAATAATTTTTAATTTATAAACTGATATTTAAATTAATTAATATAATAGCTAATTATTTTTGTCCTTAATTGTTATTTAATTATTTTCTTATAATTGATTGTTATTTAATTAGTTTTATAATGATTAGAGATCACAAGAGGCAATTAAAAGTAAAACATATTGGTTGTTCGATTATGAATGATATAAGTCCATTTAAACATCATTTATTTATAGTTATATTAATTAAATAATTGATTTTGCATCAATTAATTATGTTTTCAAGTGTATATTAAGACTATGTGAACGACAGAGAACATATGATATATGGATTTATGAACCATCAACTCATTCATCCATTAAGTAAAAAAAATTCAAAAACATGCTAAGAGAAAATATATATATATATATATATATATTCAACCGTATAAACTTGTTATATCTTTTACATGATTAAACTAGGATGAGTTTGCTTACTAAAAAAAGCTCCTCATTTTGTTACATTAAACATATATAAATATTTCCTAACTTGTGCTTTTATTATAAAATAAAAAATTAAATGTTATCATGGCTTAAAGATTCACATATAAAATTTATAATTTTGTTATTGTGAATTAGATTGCAAATTGAATTGATTTGAGAAGTTGTTTTCCTTTATATTATTAAGATTTTGAGTGTTTCAATATAAGAAAATTTCTTGAAATCATTTGCTTTTCCAATTAAAATGTACCATCAAGCCAAAAGAACATAGCTGGCAACCATACAAGAGGACAGGAATTGGATGTCAAACCAAATCATTCCCTTTTTTAAGTGAAAGGATAGGTTCGTTGATTAAATGAGGGAAAATAAATTTTTCATTTGCGCTAATTAATCACTATTAGTAATAATTGTAATTATTTATTATTATTATTATAATGAAAGGAGAAAACAAAAATACACTCCTAATAATATGGACAAGCCAAAAAGATTTTATTAATCTAAAAAGAATGGTTAACTCTCATGTAGCACCATGATTATACAAAAAGCTAGCCTCATCCCCCAGTTCTTCATACATCTCCATTGCGAACAAACCCTAAACAAACCTATCTTATTTTCATTTAGATTATTTTCTATAATTTTTTTTAATTGACAACATTCATACTTTTTATTTAATTTTTTTGCAATTGTGAAATATACAAGATGTCTTTTTAACTAATGCATACTACTTTTTAAACGATGTAGATAAGACTTAAGATAATGAGGAGGTGCATTCAGAAAATAGTGTTTTGGATGGAAACAAAATGTGGTGCATGCATGATGGCAGATATTGGGAAAAAAGGTGCAGACAGTGGAATAAAGAATTGACCCTACATGGCAAAACCAAATTGTTGTCCTACTTCATCCATCCACATCTACACTGTTACTGTGGCATGAGTCAATTCCCTGATATTTGGAACTCAATATTCAAACATCATTTTCCTTCTTTTCTCTGCATCTCATCATTTTCTTACTGCACTTATTTATAGTTTATTTGGTTGCTTAGTTTAAAGACAACCACAGAAAATATGAAAACACCAGAATAGAGTGAAAATTTTGGCATGAGTTTCCTTCAGTTGTAGCAGAACCAAACCGTCATGCCAAGGGATCAGTAATAGTTTTAAACTGTTTTAAGCATATCTTCGTGTATGGACAACTCCCAACACAGAAATTGAAAGATTTCTTTTACTATAATTTTAATGTCTCTTTTCAATAACTTTCACTATTTTTTATTTTGTTCAAGTTAATTTCTTTATTAATAAAAATATTCAATCAAATCCTTCAATTTTTGAAAACACAATGGTGTGACTATTTCTTATTCAGCATATAATAAAATCGTTTACAAGTAGATAATGAAGATTTCGGTTTATTCATATCAATATATGAAATTATGATTTAATTATTCGGATGGTCTTCACCTTTAGTAGAGGTGTATTAATTTGGTTTCCATTTTTAAAAAGTCTCAATTTTATCTCAATTTTCGAAAAAGTGTCTTGATTGAGTATTAGTAATTCTTGTCTAATTGAGGCACTTTTTTCAAAAGTTGAGATGAAATTAACATTTTTTTTATAGCGAAAACTAGATTGATACACATCTACCAAAGTGAAAACAATCTTAATAATTATACTTTTAAAGGTTGAAAAAATTAATTTACTTTACAAATGTTAAATGTTATAGTGTTACATTCTAAAAATTGATAGAGTTGGTAGACATTTTATTAATAAAAGGACTAAATTGAATAAAATAAATGAATTACTTATAAAAATTAATTAAGTAAAGATTATTTCTTTATATTATATTAATAAATTTGGAAATAGTAATTGAATTCACCAAATTCCATTACAATGAAAAAAAAAATATTCACTTTACGTTGTGTTTTATCCTTATATAGTGTTCTACTTTCTCATTTCTATCAATGTGGTTTAGACTCACACTTGAATTCCTAACACATGTATTATTTTTCCAATCAATTGGTATAACACTACCAGAAAATGTTTCATTAGTAACCAATTTTAGTAAACAAAAGTTGTTAGTCACTGTAATGACCAATTTAGATACCAATTTAAAAAATAAAAAATTATTGGTTACTAAATTAGTCACTATTATAAATAAAATATTTAAATTGGTCACTAAATTCGTCATCAATTAATTAGAAACCAATTTAGAAATTAAGTCATTTTGGTAGTCAAAACCTAGGTAGCTAATGTTTAGTGATCAATTTCCTTTGGTAGCCAAAATTATGGTAACTAATTTTAAAGACAAATCTAGTGACCAATTATAATTTTTTATTCATAATAGTAACTAGTTTAGTAATCAATAATTTTTTACTTATGAATTAACATCTAAATTAGTTATTATAGTGGGTAATAATTTTTAGTCATTAAAATTTGTTACTGTTGAAACATTTTCTAAGTGTTATCAATTGTCTTATGTAATTGACAAAGATAGTTACATATGATATCAGTTATTTTGTGGCGGACCAAATTCGTATGGATTAATTTATTTATTGGATGATTGTGATTTGCATAACTTAAATCTATTCGTAAAATTTATTTTTCTTTTTAATTGTCTTATAGGACAAGCTTATTAAATTTCTAGAAAAGAATGAGTTAACTTTTTATAAGAAGGTAATTAAAATTAATTTATAACCAAATTAAAAATAAAATTAAAATATTACATGACATTTTTATAAATCAACTCATACTTGAACTAATTTTAGTTTATGAAAATGTTGCCTTTAATTTATAAAATAATTAACTTAGATTTTTCTAAAATAATTTATGAAAAAAAATAGTCCAGGCATAATTTAAGTCAGAATTTCTTGTACATAACTCGTAAGAAGAGTGGTGGCATATATAGACGGACTAATAGAGTTGTTATATTGTTATGAACAATTAAAATTTTCTAGAATAAAGCACAATTTACTATAATCTTATTTTGTTCCTCATTAATGTGAGACTTGCTTTCATATTGCTATTTCAGCATAATGATACTAATGATGAGCTCAACTAAAAGATAGGAGAGTAATTTTTGAAACATAAAGATGATTAAATAAAGCTTATCTCTTAATAAAGTTTCATTCGTAAACTGATGATCAAATCCCATTTATAAACTACATAACTATTTTAGTATAATAAATATTATTTAAGTACTGTTATATTTTTCTTTTAATATAATAAAAATTTTATAATCTTATTATTTTAATTTTATTAATGACTAAAATAAATAATCACGTGTTTAAATTTAAAATAATAATTATATAAGTATATTAAAGAAAAAATTAAAATTAATATAACATTTGAGAAAATCTTTTCCTCTTTATTATTTATTTATAAATATAAAATATTTAATAAAAGGTTGTTTATTCAATATATATATATATATATATATAGACATTAACTTATTTTTTCAATAATCACATGTAATAATTATTAAAAATTAATTATTTTAACTATAAATAAAATCCAAACAAAATAATATTAATGATAATAACAATACAATTTTCTTTTTCTATACTACCATTGAAATGTACCGAGACTCAACCTACTCTTTAAATGTACGGTGGGTTTGAATAACGGGAAACAATATATATACTTTGTGTACGGTTTGACCCAAATGCTCCACTTAATATTAATATATATATATATATATATATATACTTTTATTTTGCCGATAAAAAAACAAAAAACCCCTTAATAGTTAGTGTGTAAATGTATAAGAATTTATTATTAACAATAATTTGAATTAATAATTATGTGGACTTTATTTGCAGTGATAATATTTATTATTTGACATTTCATACTTAATTAATATATACAAAAAGTAATTTTGTGAAGTTGATACGAAGTTCCATGAGAGTCCTTAAATGAAAGATCTTACACTATATTAGATAAAAAAGAAACTTACAACATTAATGGAACAACATGGGTTTTCCACGAGTTAATACAAGAAATAAAAGATAAAAGCAATGTTTCCTTGGCCTATATAAATTACATTATTTGAAGTCAAGGGAACATGCACCATTTCTTGTGACCAGGGACCCACTGTGGACATTTTCTACTGAAGTAACTGGAAACTGTCTTGGAATCCAGAAGTTCAACAATGGGAGCATATTTCACACAACGAGGTGTCTTATACTGATTTATGGACGCACCCTGGCTCAGAGCAAAGTCCATAAGCTTGTCAAAGGTTCCATTCTCCACAATCTTTATTTCCAGTGCTCCAATCGACTCTGACACCCTTCCTTGTCTATAAACACTGTTCAGACACCCTTCTACTGCAAAACAACACTCCTCAAAAACAGAACCAGGAATTGGGGTCTCATCATTGGTGTTAATCTCCCAGTACAGCACATAGTGGCCTGGGATAGTGGACGTGTCAGCACAGCTTGTGTATTCTGTGAGTGATGCACCGAAATCTGCAAGACGCTTCGCTCCATTCTTCACAGCATTTTGCAGCTCAACCTCATCGGTCTTGTCAGAATCAATGCTCAAAACCACATTCTTTCGGCACACGAAGTTGAATTGTGGTGCCTTGTTCTTGAATCCTGCTACACGGAGTATGTCACCAACCCTGTACCTGTAAAGTCCTGTGCATCATTGCATGATCGTTAGAAGAGACAAAGTTTATTCTTTTCCTAAAATCAATTGAAAGTAAAAGTGAACTTTACCCGCATAAGTGGTGACCACAAGCTCATATTCTTGACCCAACTCCACATCCACAAGATCAACCAAACGTTCCTGGTCAGGTTGAGAAATAGAAATATTGGTCTGTCCCTTGGTTTTTTCGAGTGGCAAGAACTCAAAGTAGGCCATGGTGGGAATGAGGGTGTAAGACACCTCATTCGGTTCACACAAAGGGTTCAAGTTGAGGCCAAAGTAACACTCAGACGAAGCATACATGGTGCAGACAAGAGGGAGACCATTGCTGTAGTAATCCAATATCGGAATATACTGAGACATGGTTCCTGTAACAATAACATCAACATACTTGGTGTTTGGCCACACCCTAGTGATGATCCCCTTCCAAGACTCCTTCTTGCACTCACCTTCGATGAAATCCGCAAGCTTGGGGTTTGGTTTGAGGATCTTCATGATGGCCTCTCTCACAGACGAGTCACTGATTTCTGGGTCTACGGTGCCATTTCTTATGTCACGGCACAAACTCACCCAATGCTTTTCTAGGAACTTGATGGCACGGATGAAGCCTGAGGCGAAAACGGCCCCAACACGAAGAACTTGTTCGTTTTGTGAAAGTCCACAAAGCATCTGAGAATACATGCTTTGGTAAGAGTCTAGGCAGAGAATGGATTCAATGGGACTGGTGTAGTTTGTGTAGGGATCGTATCTTTGTTTAGAGTTTTTGAAATGTGAACTCTTGTAGTAACTGGTTAAAACTGGACGAGCTAGGAGCCCCCCTGGGGTTTTGGCTTCTGATTTTACGAAGAGAAAGTACATACCCTTGCCTTTCTCCAAACCTGGAACAAATTGGTCCATCACTGGCATCAAGAGGCTGTACAGTAATGATCTTCTCTCAAGTTCATCTTCTATGGTTGGCATCAGCTTTCTCTCCCCACCAGATGTTCCAGAGCTGAATTTAATCAACACAGTAATAATGTTATTTCACTTTTCGCTGTTTTTTCATCTACTTTTCTTTAATCTTAGTTCACACTTTTTCTTCTTGTGAATGTGTTGCTCATGACATTAAAATGTTTCATTTTTTAAATTAAATTATGATTTTTTTTTATTTTATGAAAGTAACGTAAAATAAATTATATATGAAATGTCATATGTAAAATAGAAACAAAATTTTACAATAAACTATAATACAATTTTTACATATTATTAGTATCTTTTATAGTTTAATTTAGAATCAAAACACAACTTTTTAATAATAAATTAGAAATGAAAAAGATATTTAAATCTAAGAAATAAAAAGAAAAGAAAATTTATGTAGAGAAGAAAAAAAAATTTAAAAAGTATGAATCTGGCCCTACCCTTATATCATGCCTGGGTTATTCTTAATTTCTCAATATACATGTTCCATAGACAACTTATTTCACATCAACTTTTTGCACGTTCCTTTTACACTCCAGATTTTTTTGTTCTTTTATTGTCTCACACTTTCAAGCTACTAAGCTTTTTAGCATATGAAATACTCTATAACCGAAGGAAAAAAAAAGAACTGATGTAAAAATAAACACGTCTATTCCAAAAAAAGGAATGTTAATGGTATTTTCTGCACCATAACTATAATTTTTTATCTTTAATTTAATGTCACTTATTTGATATTTCTCTCCCATCATTATTAATATCTATAATACCCTCTTCTTAAAATGAAAAGTGATATCATTAAAGTAGAGTACACATACCAGATGAGAAAAACTGATATATGATAAAAATGTAGGGGAAATAATGAAAAAAAGTAGGAAGAAAGTGATATGAAAGGAAAGAAAACATATATAACAATAACAAGGAGTGGAAGAACATAGTAACTAAAAACTGACCTAGTGAGGAACTCGGAAATAGGTTTGGAACATAGAATTTGGGAGGTATCACCATTAGCTATACGATCGATATCTGGCTTCAAATCCTCGTACGTGACCACAGGCATGATGTTCTTGAAAGTGTGTCTGTCTGTGCGGCCATCTAAGCCATGGCGTTGAAGGTACTCAGCATGTGCACTGGAGGAAAGGATCTCAGCAAGGACCCTTTTCTGAATTTCATCAGCGTTGCTAGTAACATCCTCAATGTATTTCAGTGCTTCATTATTGTTGTTGCAGAGGTAGTGGCTAGGAGCCTCAGGCATGGCTATAGATAATGAGATATATGTGGTAAGTGTGTGAGGGTGGAACAACAAAAAAAGGTGTCGATGGGAGTGAGAAATGGAGATCTGACTTTGGAATTTGGACTTAACTGGGAGGAGGAGTGGGTTGGAAAAACAGACATAGTGAAAGGACATATTTATAGGAAGAAAAGGAATGTGGTTAGAGCTTGAAAACCACTTGAGTGTAGTTGAGAGACCAATCAATTTTTTTTTTTTGAAACAGTGGAGTTGAAAATGACATGTCTAAGGAAGGTTCGTGTGCAAGTGTTGGGTTAAGATTAATGTTTTGTTAAGTAGTGATGAAACTAATAAAGTAACCCTTTTTACGTGTGATTTATCAAACTATGTAGTCGAGTACATTATTTGTGAACGTGAAAAATATAAAACTAATCGATCTTCATGTGGGGCTAGACTCACTATTACTCTTTCCCAGGCCTTTATATATCATCACGTCACATCACTTGACACTGTATTCCTAACACTTGAGGGATACCATTAAATTTCGTAGCTAGGTAGAGATAGGTAGGGGGAAAGGCTAACTCTATGTTTTGAGTTAGGGTATAGGAAGAAAGAAGGGTAAGAAATAAATAAATATAAAAAGGAATTAAAAAATATAAGTTACAATGTGAATTCAGTCTTTAAATGTATATTGAAAAATTTAGTTTTACAGGCGTACTGGATACACGCCTGCATGTATTCCGCCGCTTGTTCGCTAAACCGCCACCGTCTTCCGTAACTTCCTTCTACTTCTACGCCTACGCCCCAACTTTCTCTATATTTTAATGTAAATAAATATCACATTAAAAAGTATCACTAAATCTCCAAATTTCCTTATTATATTTTTTTTTTTTTTGCGGCTTTCATGTATAAAGTTCCTAATCCTAACTTGTATTTTATAAGATTAATTTTTGCATCAAAACTATCTTCCTTTTTAGTATTGGAGACGTGTTATCTTTGACAAAATATACGGGGAAAAAGACTTGTGCAAAGCATTTGCATTGCTACATAGAACTTTCAGTGAAATGCACCATTAAATGGTTTTGTGTGTTGCGTTAATTTCACTCTAACTGCCTAACTATCCCATTCATCCGACACCTGCATGCCCGAAAATGAAAACATTGCAACTTTTAGTTTTATTTTCCAATGAAGATGGCGATCGAAGATGATGATTATCCAAGACAGATAAAAGGGTTGGTCCCCATGTTGCCACTTCAAAGGTTGTACCTTAATTGCTCAATTATGTTCCAGCAGCCATCGTGGATTCATTATCCACGTGCCACACCATGCTCTTCCACTCAGCTAGGGTTTACTTCCGACTCTCTCTCCCCAGCTTTTATTTTTTTACAGAAACTTTTATGCTAAACATGAAGTTATTGAGATAGTTGAAGTAAGTACGTAATAGTTGCATGTAATTATTGAGGGAGTGGAGATTCTTTATTATTGCTTGCACGCTTTTAAAACTTATTTCTTGAGAGAATGAAATGAGATGGAGAAGGTGTTGACTCCAGGAGTGGACTGTGGAGGAAGAAACATTGGTCGACCTACTTCTTCTTCTTCTTCACCAAGTATTTGAAAGTCACTCATAATAATTATTCATGAACAAAGAACGAGGAGGAGACAGCTATATCTATGTGGTCCAGCTATCTCTCGTTCCAACTTTTCTTACCTAAACCTCACTTTAATCATACATATTAGGAAAGATTCATCAAAGTGTATCAGTGGTAATCGTAGGAAGTCATACATTCAATACATATATAAAATCAATTTACAGTATTGCGTAAATCTCTATTACAACTCAATTTTCTAAGATCAAGTTATATTTGATTTCATTCTTTAATTTGATATCAAAATCATAACACCATAAAAATAATATCTTATCAGTAATCAATTTTAGTAACCAAAAGTTGATAGTTACTGATCAATTTAGTTATTAATTTACAAAATAAAAAATTATTGATTACTAAAATAGTCACTATTATGTATGAAAGATTCTAATTGATTTCTAAATTGGTTTTTAAAATTTAACTACCAATATTTTAGTTACCAAAGGGAATTGGTCACTAAACATTAGTTACCTTGGTTTTTGCTATCATAGGAATTGGTTTCTAAATTATTTTCTACTTAAATAATAACCAATTTAACGACCAATTATAATTTTATTCATAATACTGATTATTTTAGTAACCAATAATTTTGTATTTTGCAAATTGGTCACTATAGTTATTGACATTAAAATTGGTTGTTGATGAGACCTTTCTTGTAATGTAAGTTAGAGTCTATTTTAACAAAAATTTTGTTTGTTAGATCTATTATTTTGTTCATTATCAAATTATTTATTAAATTATTTATTAATGTCTAGTCTCACATAAAAGATGTATATGTCACGGTACAAAAGAAGTGGAGTAGAAATCTATATTAATTAAAGATAATATCAATTCACAATGTATAGATATATACTTTGACTTACAAGTTAATTTTGTAAAATTTATTAATATCTATGTCTCGTATAGAAATGTATATGCATGAGCATGAAAGAAATAAGTGTATTAAAAATTCATATAACTCTAATTTATAATGAGTTTGAAAAGAAGAGCTTCCTGAAAATAAGAGTATGCAGAAAAGTTGTGTGGAATTTGAGATAAAGTAGAACAGTGTTGGGAATAGAATAGAGGGCTGAGCACCAACCTTAGCCGCCGGGAAGGGGGGGAACACCGTAACGAGGTGTTGACTTGAGTGGTCCCACGCGGACATATCTCTTCCTGTCTCCTTCGCGCGTGTTATGGTCACTTTCAAACTCCACGTGTTTCTTACCTGTTAAACCCTTTTCCCACTTTTCCAACACTCATCTTTCACATTACTACTTGCTTAAGCACCAACACTTCCCACTTTTATTTTTTCATCACTCCAACTGTGCTTATTCCCAGATCTCTCATTTATTCTTCTTTTTATTTTTTTATACTTCACATGATAATCAAAGTTCTTATAATAACTTACCATTGAATTCAAGGTGGAAAAAAACAACTTCATCCACCTAACTTACCTCTAACTTCACAATTTCACAACATTGTCAAACAAGTGATGTTGTTTTGAAACCAAGTCGTTGTTGCTGTTTTTTTATTAATTTTTCTCTTTTTTCTGGCAATTTTTGACAAATCAAGCTGGCAATCCACCTCTGAATAAGATGATTTGAATTTCTTAACCCACTTTTTGTCGATTTGTCTGCCCAATTAAGGCAATTTGAGAGTGAAATCAAAAGCAGGTTACGTGTTTTGCTTTGATTATTCATGACAAATTTCAATGAATAATTTTCATTTCTTTTCCTCCCATAAAAAAATATCTTCATTGAATATGCACGCACATATAAAAAGATTAAGTTACTACAAAAAAATAATACCAATGAAAGAAGGAGAAATACTTTATGGGGGAAGAAAAATTTAAACGAAAACTTAATCACATAACAATAATTTTGTTTTATAGAAAATATAGAAAATGTAAAATAAAAGCTCAAGCAAATTTATAGATGCCAAATATAGAATTAGAAGGTGAAGGAGAAGCTTATCTTGAAAAACAAATTATCTATATATATATATATATATATATATATATATATATATATAAAAAAAAAAATAAAAGTTGAAAAAATATATCAATTGGATAACAATAAGAATTATATTTGAGAGAAGAGATAAAAAACTGAAAAATTGAAAAGGACTGAATTATACATCAAATAACTTGGAATAACAATAGCTTATAATAAATTGAAAGGGACTGATGTTAACACTTCCAGTAAATATTTATTCATCTAATTCAAATGTTTACGAATTTTCATCTAACATTTGGACACACGAATGAAATTTATATATTTATTCTTATAATTTATATATTTATATGCTTATGGAAAATTAGCAAAAAAAAAAATATTTTGATGAAATTATAGGTATTCGTATAAAAATAATTCAGTTGCGGAAACATAAATTTAATGTTAATGAGTGTGCGTGTGTTAAATAATACATTTTAGAAACTCACTGAAAGGAAATCTTGTATGATCAATAAGATTTTCAAAGTTTAATGTATAAATTTATATTCATCCCCTGAATTTATGTTCAGAAGAAAAAAATTGGAATGGCCAAGGAGCACATGCTCTGTGCAAATTGAGTGGCAACTTGGCAAGTGGCTACTTTTGTTCGATGATCTCATTCAAAATATATGCATAATTATAGTTAATTAAGTCATTATAATGGTTTATAGAAATATGTATTGTTAATGAATAATAATCTTTAAATCTAATTAAATTTTACAAAATCGTTTATAAAATTAAATATTAATAGATTATTAGACCAGAATTCCATGACAGTTAAAATTAATAGGTTGAATATAAAATAAAACTCACTATAATATATTTTAGATGATTCTCATACTAATTTGAGAGTTGTATTTTGTTAACTTTACAATTATAAAATATTTCTATTCACTTATATATTATAAATTTATTTTATTTTTAGTATATATATATATATATATATATATATATATATATATATATATATATATATATATATATATATTTTTTTTTATATTTATATTTATTTTTGTTTATATATTTATA
>Ga0214545_1007197_pt1 | contig 18828 bp, 11 predicted proteins | sample CNSS4metaG_FD_160064 | JGI IMG/M metagenome (GOLD analysis project Ga0214545, IMG submission 160064) | Root nodule microbial communities from cowpea collected in UCLA plant growth center, Los Angeles, California, USA - CNSS4 | ecosystem: Host-associated > Plants > Roots > Nodule | place: USA...
TATATATATAGATAATTGCTTCATAGAGACACAATTTATTGGCAAAAGAAGAAGATGATGGAGATTATTCTTCAAGAGTAAATTTTGATGATGTTAAAAGCAAGTCTAATAACTTAAAGTGATTGGCAAAAGATATTTGAAGTTTTGTATTTTGTTTATGTATCATGATTAAGCCTTTTTAATAAGTCATATATTATATATTAGTGAATAATTTGTTTATAGGACTTAGCTTAGAAAGTCACAAAGCAACATGTACAAAGATTATTCATGAAAGTTCTTGATCGTCAAAAAGCTCTGTGATAATCGATTATCATTAATGATAATCGATTATTCAATTAAAATCATGTTTTTAGAAGAGATTGTGATAACCGATTATCACTTTCGGTAATCGATTATCATAGTGAAAAGATGTTTTTAGAAAAGCTTTTGTGACAATCCATTATCTTTTGAAATAATCGATTATCAGCGGTAGTTGTGACTTGACTCTTTATATTCTTATCTAATTTCCAAATGAGAAATTCTATATATTTTTGGAGAAACCTATTTCGAAACACTTTTCATTCAAAGGTTTAGGGTTGTGATTGTTGGAGAAACTGTTTGTGTTTGTGCAAAGGGGCTTTCAAAAACCTAGTGTTTGTTGTTGCTAAGAGAAGTTGTTCATCCTTTGTGCGACTCAAAGGAGGTGTTTCATTTCTTGTGTGATTCAAAAAAGGTGTCTTTCATCTCTTGTGTCTTCAAGAGAGGTATTCTCTAGACCTTAAACTCTTTCTTTTATAATTGTAAGTTTGGTTTATTTTTAATGGTTGAGTTAATCCGTCTTTAGAGAGATTAAACTAGACATATGGTCTTTTGATCATAACCAATATAAAATATTTTTATACGAATTTTTTATTCTCTACTCTCTTTATTTTACTAAAGTTATTAAAATACGAAAAAAGTTTTTAATTGAATGACAAATTTTCTAGGGAAAATTTTAGAGCACATTTTTTATTAAGAAACCAATTCAACTCCCTTCCACCCTCTTGGTTTTTTGTCCAACATAAATATTCCACTGCACGATTCTAACACAATCTTCAAAATCTCTATCAAAAGGGCTTTTATTAAATTATACAATGCTAGAAAAATTTGGGGTTCCACATGCCAAGCGTAGGCACAACAGGATCAATCTCAATATGGATACACATGTAAGAGATCTATACATTTGAAAAAGAAAATTTCTTAGAACCATCACTATCAACTAAAGTATTTTCCTTAAACATTTTTTTCTCCTTATTATTTAGTATGCATGATTTATCTAAAATAGATCAATTTTTTCTGGTGTGATGCGATTTTTTACCTTCAGTTAGAACATCTTGTAAAAACTAAAGCTTTAGGAGCAACCTTTGAATCAGGGGCTTTTATTCCAAGTAAAGGAAGCTAGTTTATTTATATTGATTAATTTATGTTTGAGGAGTTGATATTGATAATTAATTGAAACTATTGGTATATTGAAGTGGTTGTTTGTTTGAATGGAAATCTTATATGTGGAATTGGTTTGGTTATAGTGGGATTACTCAATTTGCTTTACTTGAGGTCTATTTTGAAAAAAAAACATATTATTTTGAACTAAGGAAGAGATGGAATTGCCTAGATAGGCAAATTGGATAACCTATTGTATAGTAATCAAAGTTTGGATATTCGTATGGCAGTGAGTGGTACCACAAAACCGTTGAAGTGCAAGTTTACATTTGAAGTCAGAGAGCTCTAATGGTCAGGATGCTTGGGCGCTACCCTGAGACCGTTGGGCGCTCACTTGACAGTGAGTGTTAGTGGTCTAGGTCACTGGGTGTCACCTTGAAACTATTGGGCACTCACTTGACAGTGAGCTCCAAAGGATTTGGCGATGAGCACCATGAGCCTTGCATTGGGTGCCATGAGCCTTGCATTAGGCACCTTGCTCTTTACATTGGGCATCACCTGAAATTAAATTCCAGGGATTCTAAGGGCTTTGGGCGCTAGTCACCAAGGAGTTTCCACCGAGCATTACAATTTATATAAGATTAATTTCATGTTTTAGATTGTTTTTTTATATACATATGTGTTGAATTATTGATAATAATGAATGAGTTGATATGAAATGTATGATGCATAGTTGTATGGACAATGAGTGTAGTGATTTCTATGGAGTAAGTGCTACACTGATATTAAGTTTAGGGTGTATTGAATGCTAATTTTATAAAGAGATTGTCTTGACTCTGATAGTATCTTACTCATAAAGAAAAATATATCTAGAGGTGAGAGTCGATCGAGGTTCCTATAACAAAATAGGTGTGAAAGAGCACCATTATGACGAGCTATAATGAATTAACCATGTCATGGTGATGAGGACAAAGGTCCTAATTTGATGAGTAAACATTGGGTAGGATTGCTAAAAATCAACTATGTAGTCAAATGACAGGTGCACAATCTTTGAGTTTACTTAATACACATGTCTTTTGAAAGTAGATTCAAATGTCTAAGTCTTGATGATTAATGGGTTATGGTTTCATATGTATGCCATTGAAAGCAGGTTTTGTGTTATATGTTGATTAGTCAGTTATGAAGTTGAGAAATTTACCCATGTTATAAGAAAATGTATATTGTGTATGATCTCTTATAATAACACTACCTTACCTTGTTATTTGTTGTGTTGTGGTTTGTCCACTTGTTATGATCTTTACACGTGAGCAAAAGATACTTTGGGTGGGAGAGTTGTGAAGCAATAAGACTACTGATTGTCTTCTAAAGAAAGTAGTTGTTATTATTAGGTAAATAACTTTTGTATTGAATATATCTCCTAGTTGATGAAGTATTAATTAAGATTTAATTGCTCGGACCGTCCCCACTTTGGTAGGGCTGTGTTAATTTGGTTCCCGCTTTTAAAAAAGTTTCAATTGCATCCCAACTTTTGAAAACATTCCTCAATCATGTCCCTTTCAAAAAAAAATCATTAATGTTGTTAATGGCGTGCCACGTGCCAATATGTGATTTTTTTTAATTTTAATTTTAATTTATTTTTTATTTTATTTGCAAAAAATTTTTGGTTGCCACATATCATGTCCTTGTTGTGACACATGGCACCTCAAAGCCACGTGACAGGACAATACCACGTGTCAGTATCACTACTAAATGTCATTATCTTGATTTCAATTTAGTCTTAATATATATCTCTTTGATTCAATTTAGTCCCTACTTATGTCTCTTTGATTCAATTTTTTCCCATTTTTTTAATAGTTGAAATATTTTTTTGATCCATTTTTTATAAAATTAAAACTAATTAAGTATAAATATTTTTACAAAATTAGGTATTGTTTATATTAAAATTTAATGGTAAAAAATGTTATACTAATAGAGCAATATATGTTAGTTTTGAAATGGTGATTTTACCCTAGAAAGGAGGTTGAATTGGCTTTATAAAACTTTTTCAAAAGCTTAAACCTCTTTTCAATTGAATCAAATAGATTAGAAAGTTTAGATGTAAATGCAGAATGCAGAATTCACAAATTTAACTCAAACAACAATCTTTTACATACAAGACTTGTTCCAATCAATATTTATAACAAGTATAAAGCCTCAGATTATACAAGAACACATTAAATCACACCAAAGAACGAATTGTTTGGTTTTCTTGAGTTTTTAAACAGATTCCAAGTGAGTGAGATGAGGAAGAGAGAATTGCATAATTGTTTTTATATTGGCTCACTCAATCACAAAGCTACATACAATTTACAAAGACAACATGAGCCTAGTTTCCATTATATTCAAAAGTTTTACAAATCACACACCAAGATTACACTTTCGAACAAAGAAACTCACAAGATTTTTGACTCAAAAAAATCAAGACACATACCCTGCAAGAATCACACTTACAGACCTGAAATCACATCAGGCAAACCAACCAGAGGCACAAGAACATCCAAACCTGATGGTGGTTGTCCCTAGCCAACCATACAAGTGTTCTTCAAGCTACTCACAAGCCAAAATGCCTCCAAGATCAACCAAGATCTTCAAAACACGAGTTGCAGCTGTGTATTGCAGAGAAAGAAAGAGTTTTCCAGAGAAGAATGACAAAGTTTCGTGCTCAAAAACTCATATTCGCACCTCTGCTCGCGAAAACACAACTTATATAGTCTGGTTTAAGTGAAAACAGTCGATTGAATTTTTTGTACAGTCAGCTGATTTCACTTGACTTAAGTGAAATCAATCGATTGAAAATAATTCAATTAACTTAATGCATTCATACTAGAAACTATATACAACAAGTCTTTTAACTTGTTAAAACCCATTTTAACAGATTAAAAGAGACACACCAAGGCACACAAGACATCTAACCTATGTCATATAGCCTACAAACATGATATAACACAAACACATTACATTTAACATGTTATTTTCATATTTAACACACTAAAACTTAATCTTTAAGTGGATCTTCATCAATCTTCATCAAACACCTATGATCTTCATGCACATGACTTTATCAATTCTTTGCTTCAAGCTTGCTTATGCCAACAATATAGTCACCCAATTCCTTTTTTCAAAATAGATCAATATTGTCTCTCTCTAAGCACTACTACAGTTTTGACTTTTTAACTCAGCCTTTATGTCTCAGTTGTAGAGCAAACGAGGCATATAAACACGCGGTGGCAATTTTGAAATTTTTGCAACCTTTTATGCCTCGGTTATCATAATACCTGAGGCAAAACCTTACATTATGCCTCGGTTCACATAGACCCGAGGCCTAATGTCTGCTAGGATTTGTAACTCTCCCGTTATTTTTAATTTTTCAATTGAACGAAAATAGTTCTGTCTCGGTTGTCTAACTTTTTATCTGCTTCGATTTTATTTGCACTAGAGGTAGAAAGGTTAGGTTAAATAAACCAAAATCAGCAACAATCTTCGTGTTCTTCTCCACACCGTGAGGTTTGTCTTCCTCATTTTCTTTAACATAGACCCCTCTCCAAAATCAAACCCAATCCTTTCTAAAGTTTCAAACTTTCTTTCTCCCCAACATCTTAGATCCAACATGCAATCTCAAAGGTAAGATCTTTCAATGAATGGATTCCTTCAATCCGTAAGGAGAAACCGTTCATCATTTCTCTCCTCGTCGGGGCACCTGTGTTGGACAGGGCTCTTCTTCCTTGGCCACCGTAGTAAGTTTCGGTTTCTCTACACGGCGCCACCGGGGTTCGACACTTATCGCCTCTGGTTCGCCTTCATTGTCGTCTTCGCCTTCTCCATACCGTGACTGGCTGCGTCTCCTCCCTCCATCTGAGGCTGCCACAACGACACCATCATCCTCCGTTCGAAGTTCCGACTCGCCCATGACATTGCCGTGGGTGATTATTTCTTATCTATTTCTTTAGCTGTCCAATCTTCTTCTTCCTCTTTTTCTTTGTGATTTAATACAGCAGAGTATGTGTGGATAATAGAAGTTGGAAAACCCATGTGCGTGTTTTATTGGTGACTCATGTGTGTTTTGATTATATAGGATGTGGATGATGGTGACTCGTGTGTGTTTTGTTGTCTCTGGGAATATGACTTTGAGGTTTTGGATTGTTGGAAAATGAAGTTGAAGCTAGGTGAGATGAGGCTTGTTTTTTTTTTGTGATATCTCTATGTATGCTCGATGGAGGAATTTGCTTTCGAGCATGTGAATATGTTTAATGAATGAAGTGAGGTGCGGGTTGGAGTTGATGGTGTGATTGAGAAATGATGTGAGAATGAGGGTGAATATGGTGTTTGTGTGTATTTTATGTGTGTAGGTTGAAGTGTAAAGGAGTAGTGGGTTTGGGGATTTTGTGTTGGTTATGCATGACTGGTGTTAGAGATTGAATGGTTAAGAATGATGGTAAAATGGAGACGATGGTGGTCGGGAAGATGAAGATGAGATAATGGTGAAAAAAGGTTCTGAAATGGCCACTATTTTTGTGCTTTGGTGCGTGGGTGTTTATGTGTAATAGACTGGAACTGAGGTAGAAAGGTTGGGTTGTTTTAATTTTTTTAATGTCTATATTAGGCCTCAATTATTCTAGAATTGAGGCAGTAATGATTGAATATGCCTCAGGTGTGAACTGAGGCAGCAATGTAACATTTTTTACCTCGACAATATATGCATCAGGTCTTAAATTGAGGCCAAAAGACTAAAATAACTGCAGCAGAAACTCTCTCCTGCATTATAGTGAATTTCAGACCAAATTTATTATTTGTATAAATGTTATACTAATATTTTTTATTTAAAATATTTTTTATTTAAAATGAGTTTGTAACATATTACATTATTGTATACTATTAACTCATGTTTTGTTAATTATTACTTTTTTTCAAGATAGAACAATATTGTCTTTCTCCAATGTGAGACCAAATTTATTATTTGTATAAATGTTATACTAATATTGTTTTATTAAAAATGACTTTTTTAGAAAAAATGGAACAAAATTGAATCAAAGAGACATAAGTAGAGACTAAATTGAAACAAGGAGACATACACGGAGATTAAATTGAAGTAAAGATAATAACATTTTGTAGTGACACTGACATGTGACATTGCCCTGCCACGTGACAATGACAACACCACGTGTCACACTATGGACCTGACATGTGGCAACCAATTTTTTTTTTGGAAAAACAAAAATTTTTAAAAATTAAAAAATTAAGAAAAAACACATAGACATGTGGAACACCGTTAATAATATTAATAATTTTTTTTCTGAAAGGTGCCTAATTGATACATTTTTTCAAAAATTGGGACACAATAAACATTAATTTAAAAACGTAGACCAAATTGATACTCTCCTACCAAAGTGTGAATCATCCGAGTAATTAAACCTATTAATTATATTTTAAAATTTAATTTTCTCCTAGAAAATCTGTAAATACATTATTTATGTTTTTATTAATTATGTAATGCTTTAAATTAATAAAGTGATATACTAAATTAGGGTAATACATTCCCATATATTTTAATTGTTTTTTGGATTTTTTTTCATTATCCAAAGTTAATTACCTGCATAAGTTGATTTAATGAGTTTATAAGACACCGATGGACTTTTAGACTTTTCTTATTTTAATTGTCTATTTAGGTTAAAATTAAGATAAATTTATTGAAATCAGATAAGTCACCAAAAATTTTAATAGATACATCGATCTTTAGTCTTTGTACGGATTAAGGAATAGCAAGTAAGAGAGTTATCAAAAATTATACAAAAAAAAAAATACTATTTGAATAAAAAAAGTAAAATAAAAAGCCAATAGACAAAAATTTAATAAATTGTCGATTCGAGTGATTTGGTAGAGAGAATAAAATAATTTAATTTATAAATTACTGTATTTAAAAAATAATTAAAATTAAATTTTTTATTTATTGTTTTAAGATTTTTAATTTAAATATTATTTTATTATAATAAAACTTCAATATTATTAAAATATGATATATATATATATATATATATATATATATATATATATTCCTGAATTAAACTTAATTGTAAAGAAACAAATGTTAATCAAATTAATAAAAGAAAACATTTATTTTTTCAGATAATTAATTGTAAATATTAACTTAAAATATGGAATAAAAGTTGGGTCATAAAAAAAAAAATAAGACGAGGGACTATGTAAGAAAAAATAAAGTTTTATCTTATAACTTTAAAAGTAATTACCCAACTTCATAATCTTGAATAAATAGAGTAATCAAAAAAGGCATAATGGTTTTGAAATTGGTGTTGGTGGGTGAGATTAATTTCATTTATGTCATTAATGCAACCTTTAATTTTGTAGGAGTTTTTTTACCAACGTAACACACTTCATTAATAACTGCTTGTAGCACACTTGATTGCATATAAGATGAAGAAAGTGTGAAATTAATAGTTAGTAGGAAGCATTTGATATGATTTAAAGAAGAAGCGTTATTCATAGACAGTGATATGGCACTGACTAAGCCTAATCGGAATGGCCAAAAATATGTGGCAATGGATATAGATATAAACTTGCTTCTGTTGTATCAAAAGTAGTGACAAATGCGCATACCTAACACAGTTATCAACAAAAGAATCATGGTCATGCCAAGTTTCATCAATATTTAATAGCATTTTGGTCCCTCCACGTGTTATGCTTTTTCATGTGCAATCATGCATGCTTGTTGGTGATGCAATGTATATATTCAATAACCCTCTCCAATAGTAGTGTTCATAGCTACACTTCTTTCATATTAGGGTTGGACAAAGCAGTGATGAAAAAGTTACCATAAGATTATTGGTTTAGACTTTAGGTGTAGATTATCTCTCAAGTTAAGATGTTGTTTTCATTACTCAGTTCTGTTCCATATTTCCATCCAACACTCTGAACTCTGTATGTAATATGAAACAATCACTACTGAATTTAATTAAACGTGTATAAATAGTTACAGATATGCATGACGTCTTCGTAAACATTATTGTAAATGCATAATTTTTTGAATGAAAAATAATAACTTTATTTGTTCTTAAGGAAACATCCCCACAAAACTTTATAATACGCATTATCATGCTAGTTGAATATTATTGTATACATACAAAATTCATAATATTTTAAAAGTTATTACATCTGATAATTTGCTCGGGTTTCCACTCTCATTTGGAATAAAATGTGTTTATGTACAATGAGATACAAACAAATAGGTAAGAGTTAATCACTACTACAAGAAAAATTAATATTATCAACAGTCATAATCTGTCGATAATACTTAAAATTTGTCGGTAAATTAATGAGAAAAAATTTGTCGGATTTTTGACGGTCAAAAATCTTTCGTTAATACCTTCATAAATAAATTTTAATGAGGAATAATAATTTCATCGGTAATTATCGACAAAAATATTTGTCGATAAAGTCCATAATAGTTGTGGATTACTAGTTTTTCTTTTTTCAGTATTGATTTTTTTTTTCAAATTTAGATTTTTTTTTTTAAATTAAAATTTGTCTTTTGGGTAGAATTTATTATTTTTTGGTTAAAATTTAGACATAAGATTTTTTATTTGAAATTAAATTTTTTTTCTTTTGACTAGAGTTTAAAATTTTTTTGGTTAATTTTTTTACTTATTGGAACTTTATTTGTCAAATCTTTTCACTTCCATATGATTAATAGTCAACTTCATCAGAAATAATTCTAGATTGCTTCACTACAAAAAATCACTTCCACAAACCACTATTTTTTTAGAAAAATAATACATACCACCTGCACAAACAATAAAAAAATGAAAAACAAAATCCACCACAATAACAACATCGTAGATCCAGAAAAATTAAAAAAAAATACAAACAAAAACCCTCGCTCAAAACCAAGAAGAAGTCGTAGAAAACAAAAATAGAGCAGCGATGTGACGTGGTGGATGTTCACGAAGATGAAACTGATGAACAAACCCTCACTCAAGGGTGAGGCGAAATGGCACCGGTGTGACTAGTCGACAATGCTTCCGGTCACATAGAGAAGGTGTTAGTGACGAAGGCGTGAAACATCATTGGAGAAGATGAGATCCATAAAGATGAAGAAACCTCGTGTTGTGAAAGAAAAAAAGGTATTTGCACTGGTGGCAACGTTCGAGGGATTCTCGTAGTGGTGGCGAGGACTGGGTTGGAGGGCTTCCCATGGTGGCGAGACTATGTTGGAGAAGGAAAGAAGGGGCAAGGAAGAAGTGACACAGAAGATTAAGGTTGTTTTAAAAAGGTAAGAAGTGACAGAGTAGAAGACGACACCTTTAGGAAGTGAAAGAGTGAATTAGGGTTTATGAGAAAGGAGAGGCAATTAGGGTTGATTTAACATGTTCACTAACATTGTAATGGGCCAGCCAAATTAGCCCAATATCACACTACTCTCATTATTAAATTATTATTAATATTAATATTTTACCTTTGTAAGGATAAATTTAAATACCCATGATTTTGATTAAGTGATAAAAAACTATTATGTATAAAATATGGTCGTATTTTATTTGTAAGATGATAATTTTAGTTCAATAATATGTAACATGCAAGTTTTTGTCTGTCAAACAATACAATACCCATCAGCACAAAACACACAATAAGAGGATGATCGCGTTGATCCAGCGACAACATTGTGGACCATGCTTATTGCCTAAATGCAAAGCTCGTTTGCGTCAGCTAAATTGGGATGAAGGTTTACTGCTTACTTAATGTTGGCTAAACCAACGAAAAAGCATAAAAAGTATAATAATAATTCTCTATGCCAGGGTCAAGCCCACAAACAACTAAAATAACTAAAAAACTTAAAACAATTTTCGTTGGCCAAGACGACGTAAATGACAAAAATTCAATGCATTTGACTGACTTTTGCATAGGCTAAGTCGACGAAAATGCATAAAAATATAAAAATAACTACTTATGTGTAGGCCAAGCCCACAAATGTTTGAAATAATTAAAATCTGAAACAACTTTCAAGTGGGTTTTGCGTGGGGTTAGCCGACGCAAATAATTTGAAATTTAATCGTTGGCGTCGGCCTATTGTGGGCTTGGCCGACGCAAATCCTACGAAGTTTGACATGAAGTATTTGTTTCCAAGCACATCCCAAAACCTACATCAAATCTCAAAACCTGCATCCACACACATTTCAAGCAATCCAACAATCCAGGATGTCATTTCATTCATTTAAAACTGAAATTGAAAACATAAAATTATGTACATTGTGACTTTAATTAGATCAAACTACAATAGTCACACAAAATCCATGAGTCTAACATCCAAGTAAGACAAGTCCTGAAATTGTCATTATAGTCACATTGGCATTTCATTGTATGTTTTACTTAGACTATACTACTCAACCTATAGAACCTAGTAGCAACCATATACAAGCCACAATCCACAATGGAAAAGAGAATGATTGCATTGAATCCTAAAAAAAAGAAAAACTAAAATGTAAGAGATTAATCTCTAAAGCCACTTTATGAGTATCCTATTAAATAATTAAGAAAGTAATTTTTTTGAAAATGTATACAAAATTTGAACAAAGCTGATCATGCAAGTCTTCATCATAATGCAGATGCACGCGACTAGTACCTCTTGAAGTGTTTGTATCCTGTTTCTCTAACATCATGGATAATTGTTGCTTAATCAAACTTCATCAGTTCTCATAATGGCTTGTTTTACTTCTTCTAGAAGTCTCTCTATCTCAACCAATTGTCTTGGTCTTGGATGAATTGTGCGGGCTAAAATAGAAGGTTGAGTGAGGGATGACACACCATGATGAATGTTGGCAGCCAAGTCACTAGTGCCATAAACTTTGTCTCTACTTTTCCCTATAGAAACTTCTTTCCAGCATTGAATCTTTATTGTTGTTGTAGTTCCTGCAGAACTCTCTATCTCCATGTCCCGCACACATTGATGATATGTCTCCTACTCATTCATAATATTTGAAAAGTGTTAGAATTATATAGAACAAACAAAACTAAACCAATTATTGACAACCTACATATACTTCACATGCACATGTATCTACCTAAGCATCATCCTTATTCTTATGAGTGATAAGTAACAACTCATCTGGATTCACAAGACGACCATGTTTTTGCTCCTAAGAAAAGTTATGCAATTTGTGAGATTATATCACCAGCCACATAAATTGATCAATAATATTGTATGTAAATTTGGCACATGTGTTATAGAAAACTTACGAGTCCCAATGCAATCTCAAGGTGAGATTTGTGTCCTGTAGAGTGTAGTGTTCCACCTTTAGCTGAAGCTCTATTTGTTTTATTCTAAGAGGATATATCCTTGAACTCTTTAGTCTCCCAATTGTCATGCAATTGAGTTTAAGCTTTTCACCCATCCAACTAGATTTCTTCATTTTCTTCCTGGCTTTAGTGATCATATCAGAAAGGCTTTTTCGAATTTTGCCTCATACACCTTTTGAATATGCCACTCATGGTCAAGTTCCCAAGTTATATGGGTATGCAAAAATAGAAAGTAATAAAGTGATAAGTGTTATATAATATCATAATTCATAACAATGAGGACATGTTAATTTTCCTTTTGTCCCCCAACTAGACAACATGGCCTAAGCAGGAAAAGCATTTATTGTCCACATCAACAAAGGTCACATTACAATGTTTTCTTTTGTGGAAACATCATATGTCATGACACCTTCATTCCACAATTTATTGAGGTCATTAATAAGCAGTTGCAAGTACACATCAAGTTTTTTGGTTGGGTTTGTTGGACCTGGTATGAGACATGTCAAAAACAAGAAAGGTTTAGTCATACACAAATCAAGTGGTATATTATAAGGAGTAACAAACATAAGTCAACAACAGTAAGGGAATGTTGAAGCTTGAACGTAGGGAGTGAAACCTTCAAAACATAAATTGGGTCTTATATGTCGTGGGTTAGCAGAAAAATCTGCATACACATTGTCAAAGTGTTTCCATGTTTTTTCCATCGGATGGATGTCGCAACACATCATCATATCTTCTATTTTCATAATGTCATCTCATTTGTATAGTAGTTTCCATTTATGCATATAGTCGTTGTAATCTTGGGATTAATGGCAAGTAGAACATTCTTTTTACTAAAACACTCTTGTGTCTTCCTGTGCCAACTTTATGAGGTAAGTACCTAGAATTATGACAAAACTTGCATTCTATTAATTGGTCATCAAACTTGTAATAACATGCAACCACCTTCACAACAATCAATCTTTTCAACTTTCAACCCAAGACTTGACACAATCTTTTTTTCTTCATAGTAGTTCTTAGGTATGCAATTATCTTTGGGAGCGACATCAACAAACATTTGAATAAAATAATCTAATCATTTTTCAGTAGCATGCCAATTGGTTATGGCTGCTAGAGGTCTTATAGATATTGATAATCTTGACTCAGATGCTCTTTCATAAATAGGTTCATTTACATTATTGTGCATGTCATAAAACTTGTGTGCTTTAGATTAACATACTTTTTAGACAAGAACCAATTATTAGATTAACATGTTTCATGTCTTTCATAATTTCACTAGTCAATTACTCATTCAAAGAACATTCTGTTTTAAGGGCCAACATAAAAGCTCTCATATTTCCCATTCATCTAGATCAATTGTCAACATCAATCCTACGACTCTATCCAACCAACTCATTCAAATCTCGGTCCAAATGACTCAAACAACAAATTATTCATTATAAAAACCATCCTAATAACAAACAATTCATATTCATCGAATTAAATACACTAGTGCAAAAAATACTTTTTGCATTGGTTAATTATGATTAATTACATCAGTTTTGGACCCAATGTAAATCACACCAATGTAATAAGTTCAAAGAATTTTACATCGGTTGTGGTTGAGCTGGTGTGGTATATGAACTTGGAAAAGATGAAAATGAGGGAATAAGTCTATATTTGGAAAATAGAGTATTGTGTGGTAGGGAAAGAAGGGATTTTTAACCCAATATTATAGAGATTCAAAGATTAACCAATGTAATACATGTTCTTTTATTACGAAATTGCCACAACTCAATTTATCACAATGTTTCTTCAATAACGGATGTAATATCTTGTTGTAATATCTTTATTTTGCACTAGTGATATTGGGTATCAACCCATAAAGCTCCAACAACATACAACTCAAAGCGGCTTAAACAACTCATGAGACTTTGCACCTGTCACACTTACCACCAATTTCTTCATGTTATAATCATATCCATGAACCGATGTTCCTCATCAAGTCATGAGAGGGTTAATTTCACTAACTCCCTAAGTATATCCTCTTTAATATCATATCGTATGCTTTGTGAAACCTCATTCGACTTTCACCACCTAGTAATCTTAAATCTCCTTCAATACACTTGGACTCACCTAAGATTAGAATTTCACCTTGGAAATAACTAATTTGACAACTACAACACACTAAATTTTCACAAGTATTCCTACATAATCAAACATAACTCAATATAATCATAATATAATTTGTGGCATGTAAAGAAAACTATTTAATAAAATATAAACCACATCTAGTACGTCTAACGCCATAAAGTCAAGGGCTCACTGTCTCGCTAGTGCTTGACAAGAGCTAGGCATCGCCCAACAGCGAGGCCCCTCGAACACCTCTGTTTGGAAATTTTAAAGTGGCGCCTTACAGTGTTTTGTTAACTCCCAGCGATAATACATAATTAACCATTAACCACAATTTACACAATTCTTAAAACAATGTCTTTCATGGATTAAAATAAATTCAACATAACAACTAAGGTTTACTTAAATTTGTCTATGCTCGTAATCTCCATAGGCTATAACTTTCGAGAAATATAAAGGTCGTAAGTACAATCACAGTGCACATCAAAGACGTACAAATCATTCAAACATAAGGTCTTCAGTTTACTATACCATCATCAAGGTAATAGTTTTAGATACTATATTTATTCAATACTTTCATCTACACTAAAGTACTATTTGCTAATCATACAACATCATTCACATAAGAATCAATTTAAATTGTTCAACATACCAAATCCTATTCAATGATTCTCATAGTAGTGCACATTTCTTATACATGTTTAATTCCATTGAGTATACTTCATTTCAATATCATTCTTGATATAACATTTTAGCAAGCCCTAACCCTCTCAATACCATTTTCATTCTGCATTGATACATTAGTCAATATGATAAAATAGACTTTCCATTTATTCTTCAACGATTTCACAAAAATTCAACCTTTACACAGTTAACCATATACACACAATATATAAAATAGTGTAGTAAAAATCTCTAATTCACATTCAATTTAACTTCATCTTAGTTTCCATTTTCTGTAGCTATAATTATAAATTAGAAGAGATTAAATGATTAATTTCTCTTACCTCGAGGAAGATTCCTAACATTGTTTTTCTCCTACACAACTTCAAAATGTATAGGTGCTCTATCTAGACAAACAAAAGTCCAATCAACAATCAAAGCACAATTTCATGACCACAAACAAATGGAGATCCATCTAAATGGTAGAAAAATTACATCCAACGGAAAGAAAGTCTCATGCAAGGGAGAAAACGTATTGTTTTAATAAAAATAGATAGAAATTGAACTTACTCAAAAGATGAAATTGATCACTCCAATATATTTCTTAACTCTTCAATTTCAATGTGGTGTAGTTAAATTTTGAAAAAGATGAGAAACGAAGAAAAAATTGAGAGTAAAAGAGAAAAAATTAAATATGGTTATGAAAAAAGACTTACAGAAAAAGAATATACGTACCGATGTTTCTTTTGCATTTCTTATTTTCTTTAATTTCATAATTTATTATTATAATAAACTTCTGGACAATTTACACTATAATAAACTTAAATGAATTCTTATCAACCCAAAATCATCTCTTTTAACCATTCATTAAAAAAAGAAGGTAAACATAAAATCCCAACATTAATAAAAGTACTTAGTAAAACCAAATTCTTACAAGTAAAACTTAATCTACGGGTACCAGCCCAAACATACAAGAAAACCAAGATAAGAACTCACATTGTGATAGGGAAAATGTTGTGGAGAAGAAAATTTCTAAGTAGTGTTATGTTCAAGATTTAGATTTCAAATCTAAAAGAAATATGGATATTAACCATTTATCCTTCTATTTCAAAATCATATATAAGCATTAATATTATATATATATATATATATATATATATATATATATATATATATATATATATATATATATATATATATTTGATCTCTTATACGAAGAGATAGAAAACTCAGAATTTAGCATATAAGAATTTATTTAATGAAATTCTTTTGATTGTAAATTTTTGGATAGGATTAGTGTAATTAATGAAAGAATCTTTATCACTTACCGCATGATGCCTCCGTATAAAGAGTGATGGTGTAGTGAAAGCAACGAACACAAAAAAAGGAGAAAAGAAAATTAGATAAAAGAAAAATGATAAATAACCATAAAAGAAAAGAAAAGTAACAGTAAGAAGCAAAAGAAAATAAGAGTGAAACATGCATTTATTCATATATTTTCTAATCGAGGTAAGAGAACCAGAGATTTATTATTTTATTATTTTATTTTTATTATTTTTTCATCTCATCATAATTATTTTTATAATTACTTTCTCTAATTTCATTCTAATTTATATTTAGTTCTCATTTTTATTTATTTATTTATTTATATTCATTTTCAGTTGGACAAGATCCTATTTATTTAATTTATATTTACTTTCATTTATTTATTTATATTTATCTTAAGTCACCTACTTATCTTCTTTAATTATTTATATTTACCTTCAGTTACGTACTGGTCCTCGTTATTTATTTATATTTGTTTTCAGTTATGCACTAGTCCTATTTATTTATTTATACAATTATATGATTTAATATGAAAATAAAATTTATAATAAATAAAGATTTGATTATTGTACTTGGAGGTATGACCTTGAAGATTTAAATGAGTGGATATTACTTAAGATAAGATGTTCTTGGGTTAAGTTGTTTGCAATTATGAGACTCATTTATCCTGACTAGTCACTACAAAATTAATTAAAATCTTTATAAAGTATAAAGTACGATTAAAATACAGTTTAATGAATTTGAAAGAGTTTTCATTTCATTTTATTTTATTAAGAAATGTTATATTTGTTTCACTTCCCTATTTTTTGATTATGTATTAAAAAATATATCTTATAATTTTATCGTAGATAATTGCCCTTAACATGTCCGACCCATTCTTTGCAGATATCATAGCAGTCTTTCTCAGAAACGCATGGCAAACCAATGCGGTAAATAATTCAATAACATTTTAAGGAACGGGAAATTCTACCATTACCTTCCTAAATCCTCCAAATGCATCGGTTATCCTTGAAAGACAAATTAGAGTCACCTTTTATTTACCCCAATAGTCAAAGTAAATTCTATCCATGATATTTTTCCTCCACATCCTTGAAGGTCAATTTTTTTTGTGAGAAAAACTGTAAATAAATAATACTCCTTCGTCTTTTAGTGTAGAAAATATAATATGTACTAAATGATGTAAATCCAAGATGCATATAAGACCATAAAATATATAAATATATGTATACGTGAATATTTTAAGTATGTTATTGTAGAATTATGTGTTAGAATTTTATAAGTGTAATATAGAAAATAACTTTTACAAAAAAAATTTGGTCGTCCCAAAGAGGAAAATACACCTCTAATTATATAAGAACATGATAATTTTATATTCGAATACATCCAACTTGATTGTTTAATTACTTTCCTACAAATAACATTTAAGAGCAAGAACATTTAAGAACAAGAAAAGATAAGTGATGATTTATTTGACTTTTTAGGTAACATGTAACAAATAACTATTGGGAGAATTTCTTACAAGAGAACGTGAAAATATTAAGATTGTAAGCTATTAAGTTTATGAATTCCCTTTGACACCATATTCTTAATTTTTTTAAAGTATCTTTGTGATACTCTTACAACCCATAGACACCCGAATTTTTTTTCTCATTTATGTATGACATGTTGGGGGCAAACATGTTTATTTATCATAATCTTGTAGTCGTAACTTCCAACATTCATCCATCTCAAACAAACATTTACACCATCGTTCATTTTCCCTTTAAAGTTCAACATTGTTTCAATTTTGCTATCATAGATATCTTTTCACATTCATTACTTTTATACAATGTATTTTTATAGTAAATTTCGGTTTTACTTCATTAAATAACACGTTACCTTGTGTTGCTAACATCCCTTAAAAGTCTTTTTTACATTTTACATTATTTTGATGGCCAATGTAAAATACTTTCTCCCTTATGTTTTAGTTCATGATTACTTGTATTTTCTTTCTTTAGTATTATAATTCCTCATTGATGGTGCAAAATAAAAATAATAATGCACGCCGATTGATTGAAGTTGTCATCCGAGATAAAAAAAAAAATCATAGAATACTTCAGAAACAACAGTCTCCCAAGTCTTCAACCAACAAAATTAAATACTAAATATTATAATATAGAGTTACAAAAGCACATCCATAAAATATTATATATATATATATGTATATATATATATATATATATATATATATATATATATATATATATATAATATAGAGATATAAAATATAAATTATAATATAAATTTTTTTTATATATTTATCTTTAATAATTTATCGTACGCTATGTTTTTTATTTATTTATTTTGTTTGAATCTTTGCACAAAATATATAAATATTTGAGGTATAATTAAAATTTCTCAAAATGAATTACTATTTTTTTATATCATATAAGAACAAAATAGTCTAAAATATTTAAAAGTAGAAAGTGACCTTTAATATTGGAACAATTATAGATTATGAATATGAATAACGCAATCCATTATTTTTTTTAACCAATATATTCTCTAAATATATATACTGTTTACTTTATATTAGTGAAATTGAAAAGGAAAACGGAGTTGTAGTGCATATCGACTCAACTATCATAGTGCTTTCCAAATAGTGCCAAAATTGATGGGATTGGATTGTCCTTGCCAAGGACAGTAATGCAACTCCTAGTGGCATACATGCTACTCAGCCAAAAAAAAAATCTAATTCACCACACAAGTCATATAGGGAAAATGACTTTTGGAAAAGAAAATAAGAAAAGTTATACATTTATTAGTTTTTATATTAATTTTCTAAAATATGATTTTAATCTATGTATAATAGTTTATGAAAAAAATATTTTATTTTTTTCTTCTATTGAGCATTTTGAAAACAAAATTAAACACGTCTTTGATATAATGATGATCACTAACCCCAGAAATATTTAGAATAAATAGTATATATATATATATATATATATA
>Ga0214545_1007198_pt1 | contig 18828 bp, 15 predicted proteins | sample CNSS4metaG_FD_160064 | JGI IMG/M metagenome (GOLD analysis project Ga0214545, IMG submission 160064) | Root nodule microbial communities from cowpea collected in UCLA plant growth center, Los Angeles, California, USA - CNSS4 | ecosystem: Host-associated > Plants > Roots > Nodule | place: USA...
AACAAAAAAAAAAAAACCCAAGGGAAACAAAATAATGAAAAGTATAATGTCCGAAAATTTAATAGAAAAATAAATCAAAAGTTAATTAATAGTAGTTATATACTATTTCAAGTGAAAACTAAGAGGTAATAGCTTCTGTCTGTGTTTAATAATCTCTCTCTATATATATATAGCATTATAATTTAAATTATGAATATATTCAAATTAAATTTCACTTGTTTTGTTGTAATAAAGGGATTTGAAATGTAAAAATAAGTAATAATTAATTTTACATTCGGAACCAAATAATTGATGTTGGTTGTACTGTACCAAAAGAAAAATATTGACTTGAAATGATTAATTTTTGACATAGTCTCGTGATGAATTTATGATAAATATATATATAAGTGGGAACATTGGAAAATGATGGATTTGGAGAGTTATTTTGAATTTGCAAGATGGAGTTATGTGAAGTGCATTATTAGGGTTTTGCCAATAATTTAACCCAACAACGAGAGCCTTTGTCATTTTCAAAACTTAGTACCAAAAAATATCACCGACAATTGCGAAGTGTGTGTATTTGTGGCCTCGCACGTTCTTCTTATGCCAATGTTTAGGTATGCCCTAAAATTTGAGGGCATGAACTACTCAAAGTCAAATCATACTTTAACTCACTCTATCATTTTTCTTTTACAAATTAGGTATTGATATCCAATCATCTTAAGTAACGTTATTCTTGGAATACATTAAATTATTGTATGCTTTCTATTAATCAAGTATTAAATCATTCATAAATTTAGTTATTTTCAGTTAAATTTGTATTGAAAAAGTTATTTTAGGAATTTTTATACTTATATCAATAAATGAAATGATTTGATTACTTAATTTTTACAAGGTAGAACACAATAACTTAAACAATAATGAAAATAATCTCTACCATAAAAAATATTACATTAATAACTTAAAACTTAATTTAAAAATATAAATAATTTAAATATTTAATAGAATATTATTTTAATAAAAATTTACGAATATTCAAATTTAAACTTAATTATGTTATTTTTATTTTCTATGTGATATATATATATATATATATATATGCAAGTATTAATACTCAGTGGATATAAAAACTAATTTGCAAATATTATTTTACATATATTTGAAAGGTAACCAAATAATTAACATAATAAATTTTAGACAAAACGAATAGTTATCCATATCCAATTTGACCTAACTCATTGTCACATTTGTTAAATATGATCCTTATTTGTATTGTCATTAATTATATATGTGAAATTAGATATTGGTAACTACCCGTTCTATCTAAAAATATTCATTATGTTACTCATCTTGTTACCTATGGGATATATGTGAAATAATATCTACAAATTTTATTTTGTATATCCGTTGAGTATTCATAAATACTTGCATATATATATATATATATATATATATATATATATATATATATATATATATATATATATATATATATATATTAATTTAATAAAATCAGAAAATAATTTTACAAAATAAAATTTTAAGTATAATTTAAACCAAATTATTTAATAAAATATTAGTACAAATAAATTTGATCTTTCTAAAAAGAAAATTTAAACTAATTGTATAAAAATATCATTTTTTTTAATTAATCTTTTATAAAATAACATCAATCTCATGAGTCTAAATAAAAAAATACAAATATATGAAATCGAATTTTAGATTATTATTCCATGATTATAATTCTTTTCATTAATAATTTTATTTTGATCACTTAAATTAAAAAAAAATTACTACAATAATTATTAGGATAAGAGAACATTTAGAATTCATATACCATAATACTCTCATTATCATCAAGGGAATAATTAAATATTTGTACCAATTATGCGTGAGCATCCCCTCATCACAAATTTTACTCGCATATATTTGTGTTTATGGATTTTTTTTTTGTCATCTCATAGGACTAGTTGTCAGTAAAATCAAACCATAAATATTACCTCAAATGAAAAAATAAAACTTTTGAATACTCAATAAAATACTTTTTAGTTAAAAATTAATTAAAAGAATAAAATTTAAAAATATTTTAAAATTTATTAAATTTGTCTTTATTTGATAACTTCACCAAATGTTTTATCTTTCTAAACAAAATCCATAAATAAGAAATGGTAATTAGTGCTTATTAACTATTGGAACACAAGAAGGATAAACCGAATAAATAAATAAAGAAACACTTCACGAAGTTGGAAGAGAAAAAAAAAAACACTAAAAAGAAATTGTAACTATCCTACAACTATAGTGTGTAAAAGGAAGAATAAGTTCAATTAAAAAATAAACATTAAAAGGATGTGACAATGATATTTGTAGTTAAATGATGTTCATCCTTAATTTGTCAGCATCATTTGATAATGTTCAACATTAGTTGTTGGTTCATCAATGTACATATAGATGAATGTGTCTTCATTCTGTCAATTCCAAATTGATATGAGTTTAACCTTAACTAACCACATTATTTGCATCCTAATTAGAGGTAATTAATTCACATTATTTCAGATTAACATTTATTCCACATTACTTGCGCTTCTTCTTTTCAAATGTCTCTTCTTTAGTTCCTCTTACATTATAAGTACAAAGAATTACATGAATTTATGCCCTAATGAAACCAAATTAACAAATGTTGAAGGTGACATAGTAAAAAACTTATACTGGCAAATTTACAGAAATGGCCCCTTTTTTTTTAATATCCTTTTAGGGGTTTTATTTGGAAATTCATATTTAAATATAGGATTAAATATGTTTTTATCCCTCAAATTTCAGTGAATTTTGGAATTAGTTTTTCTTCGAAACTTTATACTAATTTAGTCTTTCATCGTTAGAAATACGTAAATTTAGTTTTTCTTACCAAATTTTGTTAAGTTTATTTAACATTTTAAACGTATTTTATGATAATATTTGAGTTAACCTTGGAGCGAAAATGTGTCAAACGGTACAAATAATTCAAATACTATCATGAAATACGCTTGAAACATAAGATACATTTAACAAAATTTGGTTAAAAGGACTAAATTCACACATTTTTAAAGATAAATGACTAAATTGGTCAGAATTTTTGAAGATGGACTAATTCTAAATTTCATGGAAGCTTGAGGGACAAAAACATATTTAACCCTTAAATATATTATCCTTTCTTTTACTTAAAACGTTTCTTTTATCTGAATGCTTAACCATGATTTTAGTTTTTTTATTTTACCCTTTCTATGAATTACGTGCTTAGACTAAATATATGAATTTTGCTAAAATAAATAAAAGTAATTTGTATTTACAATTTTTGTTGTGTTTTCTTTATTTTAATTTCAGAATTACAAATTCATATGTTACGACATAATTTTTTGTCTTAAAATTGTATTTCGAAATACAACATACTCGTTTTCTTTTAATTTTTAAAAAATACAGAGAATAAAGGATCTTTCCGACAAAAACCTTTCCAGCAGCTATTTCTGAATTTAGTAACCTTCAAATTTTCAACAAGAAGAAAATTTGACCATAAACTTGGTTTTGTAACCAGAAGAATTATTATATTATTTGAGGTTGCAAAGTAGGTTTGGTTTAGTGCTAATTTAAAGTTACATAGAATTGAATTTTGAAAAGATTAAACAAATGATATGTTAGAATACCTGTTATTTTTGGTATGAATCATTGCTTAAACATTAAAGTAAAGAGGACCAAAGTCATTGATCATGTTGACATTACTTCAAAGCCAGAAAGAAAACAGAAGAAGAAAAAGTTATCAGCATTTTTATTTAGTGTGAAACATCTTTCAATCTAAGATTCCAAGTTGAAGTAATGGACTATTAAGTAGTTAGGTTCTGATTTTAATAATATTTTCATCAAGCAGTTAAAAACTTGTCTCAAAAGTATATTTTTACTTCTCTATAATTGAAAGTTTAAATTTTTGTTTTCTAAAATTATTAGTTTAATTAAGTTTTTATCTTTGAAATTAAGTTTATTATGTTTAATTCCTAAAGTTCAATTTAGATCAAACAGATGATGTTTAATTTAGATTTAAAAAATGGAAGAACCAGTTAGCATCATAATAACACATGAACAGTTAAGACAGCAACATAGTATTCTGCTAAACACATCAACAGATAATTGATGTTATGGTAAAAGTTAAAAATGGTACTTTTAGGTTTTGGTGTAACTATTATAAGTTAAAAAAAACTTTTATACGAAATGAAAACCAAATTCTGCATACAGAAAAAGAAAATGTTATCCTTTGGGGTGATTGCTGTGAACCATGAATAGAAGTGATCAAAATTAAAAACAATCCCAAAAGTCTTTGCCAATTCAATTTGTAATCTGGATTTGTGAATGTTCTTACCTAGGTTTAAAAAGGTGTTATCTTACCCCAAAATCACATCATGGTGAAGGTGAATCATTACCTACCCTGGATAAACTGAAAAGAAGGTCAAGCATTAAGGTGTTAAATATTAATAAAATTCAATCATTCTTTTACTTTATGGCCAATATTTATGTCTCTCTCTTTCTCTCTCTCTCAAAATCAAGAACACTCACACATGTCCAACCCCACAAGCTCTTACGGAATAGTTACTGTTGTTTTCATGCTTAAAGTGAAGTGGGGTTGTGCTTTTTGGTTTCATCTGCTGTTAGATTTTTCTGAAAAACAATGAAATCAGTTGCATCACAACTCTCATGCCTGCAACCCATATACCTTTAGTTCTGAAAAATAGAAAAAGGTGGAAACACTGGTGTCTTCCACCAAGATCATTCTTGTGGAATTACCAGGCTGTTTTCATACTTTGCTTCACATTATTGAGACCATGTTTTGATTGCAGACTTTGTTGTGCTTGTCTTGGATGTGACAAGCGAGTTTTTGCTTCAGCATATGCTGCTGCTTTCACCAAATTCTCTTCAATTTTACTCTCCATGAAGGGCTGTTGGTGAAAGCTGAGAGATCTTCACAGTTGTTGATCTGGTTTTCCTTCAGGAGAAAATGGGACTGCCGCTGATTTTCCTGCTAATTCAGCTGCATTTAGTTGTCTGCACTCAGCAGATTCATGAATATGCAGGTATGAGCATAATTGATACGCTGAGTTAGTTTCTGCATGTTGAATCAAAACTGGAAGATGAGAAGCAAATCCCAAATTTACTGTTTTGAGTGTTGTCTTGTTATATATGTGGTTCAAAACTTGCTACAGTTCACATATTTTGTGCTATTGGATTATGTAATCTTTGCTCAATTGGGATTCTTTGATGATTCTCTCCTTGGAGTTCGTTCCTATGGAGTTCATGTGTGCCAAAATTTGGTTACCTGTAGCTGATTCCTAGTTCATTACTCGCATTGGAAAAAAAAATTACTGTTGAAATGATGATTAAGCCTCTGTTTTTACTGATTTCTACAGTCCAATTCTCTTAAGAAAAGTCAGATTCAGTTCGGTATGTAATAAAGCAATGCAACAGCTTTGGACAATCATAATGAATTTATCACAAGTTTTCAAATTACATAAAGAAAAAGCATTTGAAGTGAACTTTTCACATGGGATCTTGGTCAGTATAGTTAATCGGTTCAATCTCTGCTGATTAATATAAAAAGCAAGATTAGAACGTGGATGGTTAGAAAAAAACCTTAATGTTAATAGTCTTATATTTCGTAATTTTCACTTCAAATTTTAGGGCTATTGTTTCTGGTTAGTATATTTGTTAGTGAGTGTGCAACCAGTAGGTGGACAGCAAGCTTTGGATTTTGCCAGGTTGCATACTTTTAGTGTGGACAGTGTCAATAATTTAGCAATTTTATCATTACTGCAAGTAATGCAGAGAAATTAGCAATGAAATTTTAGTATTATGTAGTTGATGACCTCCTCTTGGAAAGTTCATGCTCATGATTATTCTAAATTGGAAGCTATCTTTCTATCTGTAGCCACCAAACTGCAACATTCCAGTGACAGAAGCCATTTTAGTATTGCAATCCCACCAAAGTCATCTTCTGAAGGTCATTCAAGCATTGCACATTCACCTTCCAAGTCATCTTCTGGGGTACCTGAAAGCATTGCAGTTTCACCTTCCAAGTTAATTCACAAAGCTCCTACAATCATTTGGACACATGGTTCAGATGATTCCCCAATCTCACATCATAAGCATCACTATTCTAAAAGAAAGTTCCACAATCCAACTATAGCACCAATCTATGCAGTCCAGCCTCCTACATACATCCATCAAGGTTTGATTCCGTGATTGAAAGATCTTAAATCTTTTACACAATTTTTTGCATTTATTAATTTCATTCTGCAAAATTCTACTGAATAGGTCCTTCAGTCTTCAAATCACTACCTCCTTTCTCTTCACCAAATATTAAGGATATTCATGCCCCGGCCCCTGCACCATCACCAGCTATTGTACCACCAAGTCACTTCAATGGTATAAAATCTTACTTTCTTATTGCTTTTAGAGTTTATTTCTGTTCTAATGTTTCATCTCCCTGATTGTTTATTATATCCTTTTTGGACCAGTACCCTCTACTTCACCAATGATTTCTCCTCTAGGTTCATCATTGCAGAAGAAAAAGACTCCACCCCCAGCATATGAATTTGTTCTGCCACCTCCACCTCCCAATAAGGGTAATCTAATCTTGATCCTGCAACTACCTTAGAATATTGTTAAAGTTTTGCTAGTTTTTTTTTCAATAATCTGAAGAAAGCTAGCTGATGTTGTTCTTACATGTAGATTGCTTGTCGATGACTTGCTCAGAGCCCTTGACATATACACCTCCTGGGTCACCTTGTGGTTGTGTATGGCCGCTTCAGGTTAAAATACATATCAACATTGCAATATACAAGTTTTTTCCATTGGTTGCAGAGCTAGCCAAGGAAATTGCAGCAAGTGTTTTACTGAACCATACCCAGGTTCGCATTGTGGAAGCTGATGCAGCTAGTCAGCAACTGGAGAAAACCACTGTTCTCATAGACTTAGTACCCAAAGGAGTAAAATTTGATGATACCACTGCATTTTTAATATATAAGAAATTTTGGCGCAGGGAGATTCTGATAGATGCTTCAGTCTTTGGTGCTTATGAAGTACTCTATGTTCATTATCCAGGTTATACATTGATTATCATTTGTTGAGCCTTTCTTTTTCATAAAGTGAATATCTATGGTACGTTTGGTTTTAGTAGTAGAAATCTTCCTTACATTAATACTTTGGGATAACGGATGCAGGTCTTCCACCATCTCCACCGTCAACTCCCTCAGATGCTTCTGTAATAGATGATGAGCCAAATCCAGGACATGGCAACAATGGAATGATGATGAAACCTTTAGGAGTAGATGTTCCAAAGAAGAAAAAAGAAGGGAGTAATGGAAGAATGATTGTTATAATTGTGCTGTCATCAGTTACTGCTTTTGTTGTATTCATTGGTCTTGCTTGGATTTGCGCGCTGAAATGCTGTGGCTATGTTCATGAACACAAACCAGTTCCGGATGGTTTAATTTCATCCTCTTCAAAGCAATCAAGTAAGTGCAATTAATGACTCTGTAAAAATTTTGTTGGCAGTTTAGAGATTGTACAAAGAAAGTTCCTTTTTATAATGATTTCGCTTGTGAAACTGTTCTTAGACAATTTTACAGTATACTATTTTCCATTGATTGAAGTACTTTTACCAATATTTGGATCCTATGAAACATAAGAATTGATTCCATTTATAGATGAACTATTTCATAAAACTTGGTCTGATGATCTTATTAATCTAAAATGTTAATTCATTTATGTGAAATATTTAATGATTTGTACAATACCACTTTTGGTAAGGCTTCTAAGTAATTTCACATCAAATGAACTCTTTTCAATTCAGAAGTTGAGTTATCATAAACGTTGGGTTGTAACCTATAACGCTAATTCAGTCTTGGTTTCTATCTGTGAGTTCTCTTCATATTTTACTTCAAAACTTGTTTCCATTGCTTTCTGTCTCTTGTTGTATGTGGAACTCGGTGTAATTTTATATCCAAATTTACTCTTAGCAGGAGCTGCTAGGTCATTGGCTCGCGGGATCAGGTCAGGTTCTGGATCACAGTCCTTCAATTCTGGAACAATAACATACACAGGGTCTGCAAAGATTTTTACTTTGAATGACTTAGAGAAAGCAACAAATAACTTTGATTCTTCAAGAATATTAGGAGAAGGTGGTTTTGGACTTGTTTACAAAGGTGTTCTTAATGATGGGAGGGATATAGCCGTGAAGGTTCTCAAAAGAGATGATCAACGTGGTGGTCGTGAATTTTTGGCAGAAGTTGAGATGCTTAGTCGTCTACACCATCGAAATTTAGTTACATTGTTTGGTATATGCATAGAGAAACAGACTCGCTGCTTAGTTTATGAGCTTGTCCCTAATGGAAGTTTGGAATCTCACTTGCATGGTAAACAAAAGTGCAGTTTAAAAACTTTGTCATTAGTGTTGGAAGTAAAAAAATATCATATCTTTTGGAATCTGACTTTTGAATACTCTAATTCGCAGGAGCTGACAAGGAAACTGATCCATTGGATTGGAATGCGCGGATGAAGATTGCTCTTGGTGCAGCTCGGGGTTTGGCCTATCTGCATGAAGACTCAAATCCATGTGTCATACATCGGGATTTCAAGGCCAGCAACATCTTGTTGGAGTATGATTTTACACCCAAGGTCTCAGATTTTGGATTGGCTAGAACAGCACTGGATGAGAGAAACAAGCACATCTCCACACATGTTATGGGAACATTTGGGTAATAATCCCTTTCTAGCCACTTCATGTTGAGGTTTTGATGAATGGATTGGTTAAACATGCATACAATGTACTCATCTTATTCCAGTATCTATAGTGTTTTTAGCAGATCATTGAATTATATTGTTTAGGTACTTGACCTTATCTATGCATTTTCTGTTGAAATTCAACTTTTTGGTCATAATTTCATAGACTATATCATGAGTCATGAACCAAGTTTTCCCTAAACTTCAGTGGTTAGGGGATGGCATGTAAAAACTTTTATTTCATCTCTTGAATAGTTTCTTAAGATGAAAACTGAATTTGTCTCACCGACATGTTTTGCAGCTACTTAGCTCCTGAATATGCTATGACTGGCCATCTTCTGGTCAAGAGTGATGTTTACAGTTATGGAGTTGTACTCCTTGAGCTTTTAACTGGAAGAAAGCCAGTGGATTTGTCACAACCACCAGGTCAAGAAAATCTTGTGACATGGGTTCGTCCACTTCTCACAAGTAAGGAGGGTTTGCAGATGATCATAGACCCAGTTGTAAAGCCTAACATTTCCCTTGATATTGTAGTTAAAGTTGCAGCAATTGCATCCATGTGTGTGCAACCAGAAGTCTCACAACGCCCTTTCATGGGAGAGGTTGTTCAGGCCTTGAAGCTGGTGTGCAGTGAGGTTGAGGAAACAGACTATTTAAGATCAATGAGTTATCAAGAGGGTTTTCTAACTGATGTGGAAGGAAAGTTTTCGGAAGCTTCAGGTGAAAGAATGGAATTTTCAGAGTATCAAAAAACGCTTTCTGGCTATCAATCTGGTGAAGAAAAGGTAGAATTATCAGCACCAGAGTTTCTCAGTGCTTCAGGTCAGGAATTTGAGTCATTCAGGAGGTATTCTCGATCGGGGCCTCTCACCATTGGGAAGAAAAGACAGTTCTGGCAGAAGTTGAGAAGTTTGTCTGGTGGTAGCACCAGTGAACATGGATTTTCAACTAAACTATGGTCTGGATCGCATTAAGCTTTCAACAATCTTGCGTTTTTGCTTACTGAGTTCACGTTCCATAAATCACATGTCAGATTCACTAAGAAAATGTTGTGACAATAATGCAAAACGGTCACAAGCTAGAACTACTTATCAATGTATAAACTGCGTACCCTTGTTGGTTTCTAGGTAGCTATGTCTGAAGTCTGAACATTCGGTAGTACAAAGAATAGTAACAAGTTGTTCATGTCCATAATCTTAGTTATCTGACAAAAAATAGACTAAATTTTTTAAATGCTTTAAGTGACAGATGCAGATATACATTATATATATCAAATAGGGAGGGAAAAGCAACAATTTTGCATTACAAAGATTTCATTAATAGAACAGAACACTAGGGACACTATCGTTTTGTTTCTTTCCATTTCTTCGTTTGTCTGATATTTATCAAGTATGTAAACATCTAGAAGGATTTTTCCATTTTTCCTGGAAATAAAAAAGGTTAAAACAAGTCATTACAATTGTTTTTTCCTCCCAAAAAACCATGACTTTGTTGATTTCTAATAAATCACCCTTTAAAATAAATTACAATAAACTGCATTCATTTCCAATAATCCTATCACTAGCACTCTTTTTACTTGATGTGCAACAGTGCTTCTTCATTCAGACCACCCTTCTTTTCAAGATTTAACATGATCTTTACACAATAAGTTCCTCCTTATATACCTGCCAATTTCCCCAACCTGCCTCTCAAAATCTTCAGTCCCATGTACCTGTTACAAACATAGATTATTGTCACCAAAATGCAAATGTTGTAACTTTTGAAATCAAGTAAATCCAAACATTTGTTTGTTTAGTGTTTACATACATACCTGCCCATCATCATAACAGTGGCTTGAGGATTTGTTCCCGGTGATTCATCAAATGTTGAGCCATCTACCACACGGAGTCTGTCAACACCAAGAACCATGTAATCACGGTTGACTACCTTCCCCACATGGCACCCTCCATGGTAGTGCCAAATTGTGATCACAGTGTCTTTGCAGAACTGCTTCAGTGACTTTGTGTCTGTGGCATGCTTGGGTATGAAGTTGACATTAGCCTTCACAGTGAGGTTGAGCAGTTCCTCTGCTGTTTTTCTGTCACACAAAGTGTAGTTTGTGAAATGTTTTGACTGGACAACCTTTATGGCCAAACGGATCCCCTTAACGCAGCGCTGAAGATCATATGGATGACTGAAATAGTTGAAGGCAACAGATGGATTGTCATTAGCATTGGTGTTGATCAGCTTCAGCTCACCAACTGACCAAGGATTTGCAACTTTTGACAGAATAAAACCTCCCTTAAATGCTTCAATCGGTAGGTCTTTCTTGTTGTTCATAAATTCTTGGATAGCTTCTGCTGATCTTTGCTTAGGAGGGATTGTAGAAAGCTGCCCAATCTGGTGTCCATCATGTCAAAATGAAAAGTGACTTCTTAGTAGAATTTCTTGCTAGCTAGATACCAATCTTCTATGCACACCTTAGTATATACCATGATTAACAGAGTTCAGTTTCTCTGTTAGAGTTTTTTTGTGTTATCCTCTGTTATGTCTTCAAAGGATATTACTTCATGTACATCAGTATATTTTAAAGACTCAACAGAGAGAGCAGCACGAAAAATCTCAAGATAGAATCCAAATTCATGATTAACAAGTCAAATGATATGTGGAATTTCTAGTGTTATGTTTGACAGTTTTTGATTCTTAAGATTAAGGAAATCCTGTGGTATTCATGGTGCCAATCATCCTATTTTTTTGAGTTATCAATATTTTATGCCTTAAAAGAAAAATAGTCATGAAGTTTGAAGTCATGTGAAGAAGGACAAAGCTAGTAAAAGATCATAAATATTTTTCTGTGGTATTGTAAAATTGACAGATAATGTTAAAAGGACACTTGCTTCAAAATGGAGGAAGTAATTGTAAAAGATTCCAATGTTCTGACATGAATTCAGAGAAATATTGCATACCTCTGCTGACATGATACCATGGTGGCAATGAATGCTATCATTAGACTGACTGAAGCCACTGCTAGCCTCAATGTACACGCCCATCTTGGTGATTCCAACAGTTTCTATCAGTGACTGATGAACTTGTCTTTTAGAAGGAACAAACATTGTGTTCATGGGATTGTCTACCATTCCTTTTCCAACAAAGTGGTTGTCAAAGATCACTGGGATGTTCAACTTCTGGAGTTCTTCTTTTGGTCCAATTCCACTAAGCATCAGCAGTTGAGGAGTCCCAATTGCCCCAGAAGACATTATCACTTCACTATGCCTATCATTTGCCAGAATAGCTTCATGCTGTTTCCCATTCTCATCTTGGAAAATAACCCCCACAGCTTTTGGTTTCTTTCCTGCAAAGGCAATTAACATTGGTTTTAGTCATTTTAAGTTACTTCCAAAACCATAAACTTTGTAGAGTTTCATGTTACATATACCTTTTGTATCAAACACAATCTTTTGGACAGTGGCATAGACCAAAACACTGAGTTTTTCATGGTTCCCTGAAGCAAGCAATTCAGCAGCTGTGTGGCGGCGGCCATAAGTGTCAAAAATGGTTCCACCAACTTTTGTTCCATAGAGATGATCATAGGTGAAGCCATTGAAAGGTGACACACCAGCGTCTAGAAGACTATCCCTCACTGCTCTTTGATAAGGTGAAAACTTTGGACGGTGAACAATTTGGTTTTCAACCCATGGATATGACCGATTCACCAGCTTGATATCCCATCCAACCTTCTTTATAAACCTGCATTCCATACAAATGTTAACAAAAAGACATTTCAGTATTGGAAATAATCTAAGTTATACTATATAAAGTCTCACATCGATTAAAAAATACCGAGTTAAAAGTTAAATACCATATATAAAGATCATAAACTCGGTGCTTATTTCCCTGTAAGAATAAATCTCTATCATTTCAGACATTGATGGCATGAAATAGTGTAAGGGACCACAAGACATTCTTTTTAAGTGTTGAAAATGAAAGATCACCATCAACTATTACCTCTTGGAAGTCAAGACCAATCAATTCTTAATGGAAGAAGGTTGTAATCATTTTCATTGACAGTTTTTTCTTAAATTTTTGTATGTGTTCTTTTTTTCTTTTTCTAATGTCGGCACAAACTTACTTTTTCTTACTATATTAATATTAACTAAACAAGCAATATCAACATCCATGTTTCTCATATAAAAGTTAGGGTTCATATCAAATTTAAAAATATACACAGTATAAGTTTATCCATGGATATTTACTTTTGTCAAACACATCCAATTATATATATATATATATATATATATATATATATTATGATCAATATATATAGGTATGAAACCTGGTACCGTAAAACAATTTGTTTTATAATGAATATAAATATACTCAAAATATAAGTCACTAGCATATTTTTCTTTTTTGATGAGATCACTAACATATTCTTAAAAAATACAAATGATTTATTAATTTATTTAATTTTTATTAAAATTCATATTTAATGTTGTTAAATCAATATAGTACTTTGTTTCTTTTTTTTTGTCCTTTAAAAATAATATTGTCTTTTTTTCTTCTACATCCATCTGGGAAGAAGTAGTTGAACTTTATTAAGTCACCGCCAAACAAATTCATTACTATTGTACCTTCTGCTCTGCTTGGAAACATCAAATCGCCAACTTTTTCAATAAAAAATTACAATTTACATTGATTTAGTTATATGCTTAGGTTACAATTTCAATTCATTTATGAGAATTTTCTTTACAAATATCATAATTTATTTTATAATATCGATTGTGACATGTTATAAAATTTAAATTTTTGATATCACAAAAATAAATAGAAAAAGTTGTATCTTAAAAATTTACATTAATGTGAAAAATCAGTGGAACATTAATTTACGGGAAGTGTTTAAATCACATCACATCATACATACATCAACTATATCTTATGTTTTTTACACAGAATAGAATAATCAAAATAATAGCATATTCCAAGAGAGATTTGAATAAAAAAATGTTTGCATTAATGAAATGTAACATCATAACCACAGTTTTATTTTATTTTCTTTTCTTTCATTGATTATTTATAAGGTGTGTTTATTGTCTTCTATTCATTATTTATAAGGTGTGTTTTTTATTACCAGACATCAAAAAGTGGTTGAACTTTATTGCACAAAATTCATTACTACTACACTTGGATATGCTGGTCCACACGAATAAAGTCAACAAGGGAGAAAAACAACAGTGAAAGAATTAAAAGAAAAAAAAATAGAGGAATAAAATCTAATTCAATTTCTTATATTTTAATTCATTATACTGTTTCTCGACGATATATCTTAAATGAAATATTTTAGATGTGAGGTTAAACTATTTCAAAATAAAATAAATAAATAAATTTAAATTTGAGAATTAGAACAAAATTATATATATATATATATATATATATATATATATATATATATATATATCCAACATTAATCATTTTAGAAAAAAAGAAAACAAGAATATATTCCACATTTTAAGTATTAATTATTCAAAGACTATTTAAAATAGACAAAATTAATGTAATATTTTGTATGCAGTGTCTTTCTTATTAAACTCTGATCCAGTAAAAAGACAACATAAAATTAATACATACAGATAATGTATATCCTACAAACCAGAACTAAATGTCACTCACATACTTCAAAAATTAATATAAAATGGTTGAAAGAAAGGGGAATTCTAATTGAAAATGAATTTGAATAGGATTGAAGAAACAATGAAGAACAGAAGAAGTTATCATACCTTGGATTTGCTCTGGTGTAGAAACCAGCATTGATGGAGCTTCCACCTCCTAAGATCCTGGCCCTAGAATTGTAGACTCCATCCTTTGAAATGAAGAATTGAGAAGCTGAAGTTGGTGAAACATCTGCTAAGGTCATGTGGAAGTTCTCAAGAAATGAAACATTAGGGTTGGTGAAGGGAACACCCCCTCTTTCAAGCATAAGAACACTGAATTTCTGAGATAGGGTTGCAGCCAGAGGACACCCTGCAGTGCCACCTCCCACTATTATGTAATCATACACATTTTTGGAGGTGGTGGTTGAAATTGATGATGATGAGAATGAACTTGCATTTCTGATAAAAGGGTAACTTTTTTCATGCCACTGCTTGTTACCTGCAAAGAAATTTGACTACTTTAATAGCATATTATCACTGCTGTAACTGTGATTTGACAAAAATTGAAAGATGTTGAACAATAAACTATAGAGAGAAAGTCCTTTTTAATTAGAAATAGAAATGTATCATATAGTGTTTTGGTTTAAGGACTTTCAAATTAAAACATTTATCTGTGATCTGATCCAAATAAAAGTAGCAGAAACCAGAACCAGACTGCATCTCTGAGATAGATTTCTGCATTCACAAATTTTTCCATGTCTGTGGGAATTTATTGATAGAAACCCAGATGCCAGGTGATAAAAAATTCAGATTTAAAAGGGCAAGAAAGAGAGAATTCAGCCTTGAAAAAGATGAAAATCCTTATCTTTAATAGAAAATTCTCCCTAGAAAGGAACAAAGATGAGACTGAATAATAATGTAAGAAATTAAGCTGAAAGGGTGGATGAAGATGTGAGTGAGTTGCAGTTAGACAAGAACCTTGAGAAGAAGGTAGAAAGTTGCAGAGCAATAGAACTTGGAACAACAAGAATTTGAGTGCACCAACTGAAGCCATGGAATCACACAGACCAGAAAAAACACAATCTTTTTTCTCTCTGAAGAAGCTGCTTCTTCTCAACCTATAAGTGGCTACCTCTCATTGGTCTTGGTTTGTGTGTGAAGATCATATAAATATGTAAAATAGAGCCTTACCCTGTTAAGATTATGGCAACAAAACATGAGTTAGTGAGAGAAATGAGTAAGAAAAAACCAAATTAGAAGTATATAACGCATAAAAGATGTCACTGAATGAGGCATTTAATGAGGAAATGAATGCAGCAGTTAGAGTCTATAGTGTTTCGCCGTTGGATTTGGCATCCTATTTTCTGATCATCACGTTCATGAGTTTGTACAAAGACAGCTCATTCACCAGCCACACTAGGATTGATTAAAGTTCCATATTTAATATGCCACCAAAAGTTTGTTATTTCTTTTCATATTTTTTCCCCTATCATATAGATACATAGATAGATGGTAGATTCAAGGCCACTTCCTGAAAATATTGTCCTTCAACCAACACTGTACTACTACACTTAGCACTCATTAATAATACTAACATAACATTCATTCTCAACATAGAAACCAAATGAAAATTACAAAACCAACAAGTATTTTGAGCAATTAATAGCAGCTTCTGGTTCTTCTTTGCATGGTTTATTTCTGATTTGACCACAACTTGATTTTCTGCATCATTGCTGATATTGTTTGGTGGTCTCATTTATCACATTGGTTAGAAGTCAAATGAAGAATCAAGGGAAGAACTAATTAATCATCCATTTTCTTGGTTTACTTGTTTGAGTAGGTTAAGAACTTGATATTAATGATATTAAGTTTCGTTTAATCTCACAAAATATTCTCATACTATACTAAGAATTTAAATTAAGAATTTAAATTTAGCTGAATTCTACAAAATCAGATTTGAAAGTAAAATTTGTATCGATTTATATATATAGTATGAATTGGTCTTGTCTATCTCGATGTGAAAATTCTGACAGAGTTATTCGAATGAAATTACTAACCCATTTGATTAAATTTTTAATCTTGATACCTGAACTTGTGCAAATGTTGCAACTGGAGTTGCAGTGTGGGAACAAAACCACCATTGTTTTAAAAAGCAAGGTTCCATTGTAGTTGAGAAGGAAGCATATATAATGTGAAGGCCACAAAAATTTTCAAAATGAGTTACATATAAGAGTGAATATATAGCAGGATATGCAACTGATATCTAAATAAATGTAAGTATCTGTAAATATCATGATTGTGGTATTGTTTTCTGTGCTTCTTTTATGACTTGCATTGTCAACTTTAGAATGAGTCCAAAATTAACCTCTAAAATATTTAACACTTGTGATGTAATGCTGTGTCTGGTTTATCAGAAAACCAGAAGAGAAAAGGAAGAAAAAATGCAAATGAAACAAAATGATATATAGAAGAAAGGATGAGATGATGCATAAGATAGAGTTGGCATTGACAATATACATGGCAGAATGCATGCACTTGATTTAATGTTGCAAGCAATGGTTTGGTTCCATTTCATTGGAGAACCGATAATCATTAATATGCACATGCAAGTATAACATTCAAATATGCATATCTTTGTTCTTCTTTTCTTTTTTTATTTTTTTCAGATTAAATTAGTAAATTCTTTTTACACCCTTTAATGTATATTTATAATTATAGGTGTAAAGGAAAGAACAAGTCAAATCAAGTTCTCTATATTTCATCTACAATAACTTATTTATTTTCTATCCAAATTGTTTGAAGAACTGAGAAAAATACTAAGCGTAAAAGAAAGAATAATAAGATAATGGAGAGAATATGAATTCCACTCTAGATTGCCAGATGAGCAAGTGTAAAAAAAAACTATTGAATATATAATTAATTATATTTTTACATTTTTTAATTCAATTGATAATGTAAATTACATTTATAAAAAATGAAAAATACAATGATAAAGAAATTTAATAACACTTAATTGGCATATTAGCTTTTTAAGAAATTAATTACATATCAAACTAATTCATTCCAGCTAAACCTTCTTTACTTTTATATATGTAATTGACAATATTCTTGTTCTACTATTTTTTTCAATGTATATCTTTTATTATAACTAAAAACATAATGTCACGCATTATGTTGTCTAATATTCTTCCTCTAAATTACTATAATTTACATTAAAATAAAATAAAAATACATTATAACACAACAACTAAAATTATATCTTAATTTAACAACTTTCAATTAATATTTCTTTAACATGACTAGAAAAACACATACATCAGATAACAACTAGTTTTAAAAAAAGAGAAAAAAAAAGGGAGATGAATAATTAATATAACCAAAATTAGGTTATTATTGTTTGGTGCTACAAACATAATATGTTTATGACACGATCCTTTTGTAGGGATAAAATGAAAGTTGGACCATCCCATGAATGAATGACACCTACGTTGGTTGTTTCAGCCTCCCATGCTTAGTTGTCATGCCTATGTAATTTCTTCCAATATATTTATATATTAATATAAATATAAATATAAATATTAATATTAATATTAATATTAAATTGTGGGTATGCTTCGCTCTATGAAAGTGGAAGATAACCACATATATATGAGGCTTTAAATCTCCCATGGCTAGTGGGTAGGTAGGTAGGTAAGAAAATGGAAATTAATTTTAATTATATTCCCATGACTTTTTCTCTTTTCAAGCCTTAAAATTTATGACTTTTCTTCAACTTTTTCACAACCATTCCATTCAATTTCATTTGCAAATTGTTGAGCCCTAACATTGGGAGGAACCATTTCAAAAGGTTGAAGTTTTCATCCAGAATCATCCAATCATATTAAAGATGTATATATTGAGTATTAATATTTATATACATTTTACTATTGGTTAATTTGGATGCTATGATGAATAAAATGCATTTTTAAAATAAAAAGGTCTGGACTTTGATAGAAGAAAAATTACTTTTTTTGATACATCCTAATTGTGTGTCTCACTTAAAAATTAAATTATTCGTTACTCTCAAATAGATTGATTGTCTCACCAGATTTAACCCATGTAAATGTTTTTTTAATATACTTCATGGGCTTTTATTATTTTTTGAAAAGGAAATATTAAAAAATAATACAATGATTTTGGATCTTAAAAACATTGAAAGAGACTTTCAATAAAAATATAATATTTTAAATGATTTCTTTTATAAAAGTGTTATTTTTAATTTTAGAAATCTCATTTCAAAATTTATAAGTGTTAAGGTTTTTAGAACGTTGTTAACACTTGATTAATGTTTTTGGCATAGTTATATATATATATATATATATATATATATATATATATATATATATATATATATATATATATATATATATATATATATATATATAAA
>Ga0214545_1007199_pt1 | contig 18827 bp, 14 predicted proteins | sample CNSS4metaG_FD_160064 | JGI IMG/M metagenome (GOLD analysis project Ga0214545, IMG submission 160064) | Root nodule microbial communities from cowpea collected in UCLA plant growth center, Los Angeles, California, USA - CNSS4 | ecosystem: Host-associated > Plants > Roots > Nodule | place: USA...
TGGCGCAGTGTCAAGCAAACCCTTACAGCTTCATCCACCATGGCAGCAGAATTTGTAGCATGCTATGAGGCATCTAATCACGGGATATGGCTGAGAAATTTTGTCACAGGGCTGAAAATTGTGGAAAGCATTGAAAGACCACTTAAGTTATATTGTGACAATAAATCAGCTGTATTGTATTCCAACAACAATAGGAGCTCGACTAAGTCGAAGCACATCGACATTAAGTTCCTAGTTGTTAAAGAAAGAGTACAGAGTGGACAGATTTCCATAGAACATTTAGGGACAAACTCCATGATTGCAGATCCTCTAACTAAAGGACTTCCACCCAAGGTCTTTCATGAGCATGTTGCTCACATGGGTGTTTTACAGTTTGAGGAATCTGAGGTTTAGTGGGAGATAGTCATTTTTATATGTTTTATGTTCTATGTTTAATTTCTTGTATGCATACATTAAACTTTCAGACATATTTGGTTATTTATATATGTGGTTTTAATTTTACACTTTGTACATTAAGTTTTTATATTGATCTCATTAAGTTAAAGTTTGGACCAGTTGAAAATAGATGTGTATATACAGATCACCTTCACATAATTTTTCATGCTACACATTTCATGATGAATCCATGTCATTTGGTTGTGTCAGGATTAGTGATCATTGTTGGTTTTAGTTGCGATTGATGCAATAAAAAACTAGTTTGGTTCTACATACTGATATAATCAATGGACGAGACTTTTAGAGTATGCTCGAGTAATATAATCGCAATTTTGAGCTCATAAAGTCTAACACATTTATAAGGTTGTAAGTACATATATATTTGTGACCAGTGGGAGATTGTTAGTAATTTTGGGTCATGCATATATATGATACATAATTAAATGTGTTAGGGCCATTATTTATAAAGCCAAATAATAAAGTGATCTGACTAAATTAAAGATTTGGCTAAAGGCATATGTCATGAAAATAAATATTGTGTAGAGACCAGTTAGTAATTTCTAATTTGATGAGGGGCCAAATTAGAAATACTAAAACTTAAGTAATTCAGTTTATAAATGGTCGTGGTCACCTTCTGAGAGCACACACAAAGTGATAACCTACTTTTCCTGTTTCTTTCCTTCTATCCCCATCAAGAGAGAAAACCAAAGGGAAATCAAGGTGCTTTACAGGAGGAAGATTACTGCGCATATAGGAGTGCTTTAATATTATCGTTATTTACAACATGATTATCAATATGGGTATGAGATATTGTTTATGAGTTTATGATTGATTATTAGAATCAATATTATGATTTATATTATGTTTATGTACATGAATGTGCGTTTATGTGCGTAAAAGTGTGATTATGTGCATGAAGATGTCAGAATTGTTATATAATTGTTATGTACAATAATAAGATCATATTCTGCATTTATGTTTACATTTCGATCATAATTGTTATATAATAAAAGTTATTTGACTTCGAAATAATTATATAAGACATTTAGTCATGAACAAATGGTAGCAATAATTCAATTTAAATTACAAACAAATAGACAATTAAATTTAAATACTTAAGAACTCGAATTACAATAATACGTAGCCATTAAATTCTTACAAAATTCACTAGAATTTTAGAAAGAAAAATTTTGTCTTCTAAAAATCTAAAATTGGAAAATTGTATTTTTTTTTTTTATAAAACATTCATTCAAGAAATAAGTTTTCCACAAAACTATTGTCATGAGTGAAAATCTAGTTTTTTTTTCTAAATTAAAATAAAACTTTACTAAATGAATACCATCTTACACTTATTAAATAATTTCATATAGTGTCAATTTTTTTTAATAAAAGTAACTCGGCACTCTTTTTAACTTCAAATTATTGTCATGAAAATATACTTTTTCTAAATTAAAATATTTTTTTTCTGAAAATACTATCTTGATTTTATAAAATTGTTTTACACAGAATTTTTTTTTTTCGGTATATCATGATTCTCAATTTTAATATGAAATTTTCTTTTATAATAAATCGTGATCCTTGCCAAGAAAATTGTGATTCATAAAATAATTAAAATGTGTAAAATACTCGGGATAACATTTATATAACTAATTAAATAATAATATGATTTTTTGTTTTTCATAATATTTATTCTTGGTACCATCATGGTACTAATTAATCAATTGTGAAACATTGTGTCTTAGTAATGCCAGATTCTTAAAATAAACTAAATGAGAAACTTATTTTCTAATTTCTCCACATGCAAAATGCTTATATATCTATTAAAATATGATTAAACTAAAATATTTATAAGTTAACACAATCTCTACTTTTCTAAATCAATTTTATAAATTTAAATTTCATTTTTTGAATGTTAGAGTTATTCGTAATTTATTCTTATTAAATTTATAAGATTTTCCATTACTTACTGTTGGAATCTCTTATAGTTTTATAGTTAAGATGTTCAGTGTGAGAAAATAAAAGAGATTTTCTTTTACATTAACTCAAAATATACTCCCATTATAAATAAATAAACTCATAACATTGGAATTTTATGTATCCAACAAAACAAAATAATATAATGATGAAAATTAAAAGAAAAATTTCAATGCTTCTAATAAAATTAGTTGCGTGAATAAATAGCCTGTGCCAATTCAATAGCATATTATATATATGGATTTACTTTAACTTCGATTTTCATTTTTAATAGTTTTAGATAATATTATTTTACACAAGTACTCTACCTAGTATTAAAGTATAAAATAATTGGAGATTATTTTATATGTCTGATTAACTCATTAAGAACGAGTGACAATGAATAACTCATTGAAATATCGTATAGTATTATAAATAAGATGTTTACTTTTCTTATTTTTCTTACTTTCTTCCACTTGTTCAATTTTTTTAACTGTTCAGTGAAAATTTTCTTGTCATCGTATAGTATTACTAATTACACCTCCATATTGCTATTGTTGTCACTAATTCCAAAACCCTCATTCTATGAGGCCCATTCCCAAAGATATTATACTTGTTACGAAAAGTTTGTTGTGAAAATTCTATTAGAAAAAGTGTTTCAGAATACATTTCATAGAAATTAACTTGAACTTAACAGATACAAAATCACATTTGACATGGTTCTCATCACTCCATGTCTATGAACAAATGAAAATGATAAAAAGTAACAGGCACAACATTAAACTCAGGCACCAAACTCCTACTCAGAGAATCTAGTAAAATTCAGGATCAAGCAATCCACAGAAAGAATTGCCATCATATTATTAAAGATGATAATGTCATACAAAAGTTGCAGCAAAATTTTCTACACAGTAGATTATGCATTTAATTTGCCTTAATTCAGCAGTAAAATTAAATTTGTCATGGATACAGGGTTTCATTATCAAAATGACAGTTCTTACCCTGCATCTCGGAATATAGAGTTTATTGAAAAATTATCAGCAATCGCCCAGAACAAAAAATTAACAATGTACTTGATAACAATCACATTCATTCTGGAGGTCTAAATCTACCAAACCTAAGGAGCAAAGGCCAATAAAAGAAAAACAAAATTACTTCTGATCGCTACAGAACTCTTCAGAAAAAAACAAAAGCTGAGCAAAGTACCTGGTTAACCCAACCATCTCAAAGAATATTGATCTGAAATAAATCTACCACTTCCAACTACCAGAGCTTACAAGTTCAAAATTTCAAGCTCCAGCTTTTGGTTTGGCCTTCTGTTTCTTGGAGTCCAAGGATGACAATCCCTTGCCTAATCCAACAGGAGCCTGTTCTTGCACAGGAACTGTTTGGCCTTTGTTGACATCAGTTGAATCACTTGGAGGAATGCCATTTGTTTCTTCCTTTGCTCCATCTGCATTCCCATTATCCACAGTGTCTGGAGTTGCACCTGAGTTTATGATATTCAGAAGTTGGGTAAGAGGTGGCAAGGCTTGGACTGGTACACCATGGGGACGCACCAACAGGCCCCTTGCTGCAGCCTTCTTCCTAACTTCAGCAGCTGCACGTGCAGCCCTTTCATCAATTCCTCTTCCTCTGGGGAGGGCCTCACCCATTATTGCAGCATTCAGAGATTTGTTTGCAGATGCACTTGAACTTCCAGATCCCCCAGCAACTGCAGCAGCTTGGAATGCATGAATCAAATCAGGGTGTGCCTGTCACAGTACAAAACATCAAAATCAGTGTCCATCAGTGTATTTTGAAGGTTCAAGCAGAGAAACAGTACCAAAAAAACCCAACATAGAATCTAAGCACAATCACAATACTACATAAATGTCAAAGAAATATAAATAAGAAACCAATCTGAACAAAGGTGATAATCTCTAGCATGTTAGTAAAAGCATCTACGAAAACTAAGATTTTGCAGACACTTGAGATATTAGAAAAATGTGGTATATCCAAGGGTAGCCTGAATATAAAAGAGTGACTCATTTTTTACAACTACTATATCACATAGGGTAGGCTGAATATACAAGATACTCTCGGTATTAGACATAGATACTATCTTATTATATTGCATAAAAAAAATAATACAATGTACCTTCAGGATATCGATAGCCTTCTGAGCCGAAGCTGCGTTCAGAGCTTGACCCTTTTGCTTTTGGGCATTCATCTGTTAAAACAAGTTGTGAAAATGTAACACTAAGACTGCCATCAAAACAAAACCATTTGCTAATACGGAAATGAAGACTATGATGCAGGGTAATTTAACCTGACCTGACTGCATTTGTACACAAAATATAGGAATGCCAATAAATACATAATGATCTTGATAAGTCCGCTAACATTCATAAACACCTCAACCCACCTAACCTAGAAAACCACTTCTCTCCCTCCTGGTCTCAACTGAGTTTTTCTGCCATCAACCATTGTCATTTCCAAAGATCTCTATATTACCCACTCAAAACCAAAATGCTATCTTCATCAATTTTCTCCCCTTCCGTATTTATTAGCTAATTCGCTGAGAAAACTATATAATTGTAATTCCCCTTATTACAAAAAAATTAGTCTCTAAGTCTTTCTTTGGAAATACATTGGAGGTTAAGAGTGCAAATTGATGCCATGTGGAAATGTATAATTCCGTTAGTAAAGGTAGCAAAAAGATACCTGCAGTTCTCGCATCCTGAAAGTGTTCATCCAATTCTGTGAATCTCGTGTCCTTGAATCATCTTCACCAAGTTGTTTGACAAGTATATCATATGTTTTCCTCTCATGCTGCCAAACCAAATGCCAAAATTAGTTATCCACTCACAGGTGTGCCAACTTTACCACCCCACAGCACGTACCTGATGCGAGAGCTTGAAAGCACCCATACAATTAAATGCAATGGCAAGAGCATGATAACAAACAGCAGTTTGAATATGTTCCTCGCCAAGAAGCCTTTCATTCTTCTTTAAAGCTTCTTGCAGATATCGAAGAGCTGTGTTCATCTTTCCTATATCCTGATACATCATTGCAACATTGATAAATGTTGCTGCAACATCAGGATGATCTGGCCCTGATGACAAACTTAATAAAAGCAAAGCACGGGACATATGGCGAAGGGCAAGTTCTGTCTGGTTAAGTCCGTGGTAAAACAGAGCCATATTTCCGTAACTGCAACAACAGGTCAAGATGAAACAAAAATAGGTTGAATACATTAAAAATAACCTGAACTTGTTCAACAATGTCTGTCCAAAACGATGCATGCATCTCAAAATTTCCTATAACTGGGTATCCCAGTTTATTTTTATGGCCCAATGTAATTTTTAACATTCGACTACACAACCCTAAGATATTATGGGAAAGAACAAAGAAGATCAATAGAATAGGGAATGCCTGTGAGCAGTGTCAGGATGATCTAAACCAAGACAGCGTTCATTTATAATTAGTTCCTTGTGTTGTTGCATAATAGCCCCGGCCATATCTCCAGCATGATACAAAACCATGGCAAGATATCTGAAATACAATAGTTTCATCAGAGATTAAACACAAAACATGCCATTAATTCAACTGACTTCTTAAGCAGAAATTTACAAGCAAAGGATATAAATCTTCTATTTTACAAGGACTCACAACTGAAAATAATGAGCTCAATTCACATCATAATTCAGGTCTAAAACAGCACAACATGCAGAATTGCATATCATGATTAATATAGGAATTTAAATAGAAAAACTTGTGGGATCATGCCAAAATGGTAGAAATAAAAATTAAACATACCGACAGCAATTAGCAACCTCCCGATGCATGGGACCAGTAACCTGAAATCCATTCAACAACGATTATTTTATGCACAAGTCATCCAAGAACGACAAACCAATACAGAATTTCATGCCTGTTGTAGAATTGAGAATGCCTCGGAGAATAAAGTGTAGGCTTCACTAAGCATACCCTATAAGAAACAATAACATATATGTTAACACATTCAATGGAGAAAATGAAAACATAAATATATAGATAAAAAAATCAAGCCTCCAGGATTAATAAATTTACAACAGTATTCAACACATTTAAGAGTTCGACCTTATGAAGCATAATCACTACAACTCTAAATTATACCAACTCTTAAATAATGATTAGATCTCTGTTAACCTTAACACCACCGCACCCCGAAAGTAAAATACATCTTAAAATCCAAAAACACGGATTGCCACAGATACCAATCAATATCCGATCCCTTTTAATTGTGCTATAGGCAGCAAAGGCCAGTGCCTGAGATCTTCTACAAACTACCAAACCACTTAACAAGAGGCCAGCTCCCCGTGGATTAAGTTCTACACAAGGAATGGCATATACCTCAGCCAATTGAAGTTTCCCAGTTTCGACAAGTTCCTTGGCTTCCGAACAGGAAGGAACTGAATGCTTGACCACTGGACGGATATCCAAGACATCAGACGTTTGGAAGGGAGTTGCAGAACTAAGATCATATTTACGAGCTGCAACTGTTATACCAACCTGAAAATCAAGAATGGCAAAGCCCATTCAGAATTTTAACATGTAAAAAATTTAAGAGGTTGATGGCATAAAAGCACTAAAACCAAAAACCAACATAAGAGTTCCAAGAACTTTTCAGAGGTATTACAGAGGAAAATAGGTTTTATAAGACTGTTGGCAACAAGTGCAACCATGCATTAAACAACTGTATATAAATTTGGAGAATTGTCACTTTGTTTGCAACATAAAAAAGAAAAGACAGACACAATATATCCCGTCATTTTTTACATGCTTCAAGAAATACTATATTATGATGAGAATATTTTACATGATATAGAAACTCATCAATTTGGTACTTGGTTCTTTTAAAGAGCTTCACGCTATCAGACACTCTAAAATTAAAAGAGCCAGAAGAACACGAAAAAACTATAAAAACTATTTACAGCACAAACGCAACAGGATTTGTGCTTACCTTCAGACAAAGATTTCATATAACAGAAATGCAAAATAGTCACAATATATCCCATCTTTTCTTTCACATGTATCAAGAAATACACAATTACGATATGATAATATTTTACATTATATAAAAACTCATCGAGTTGGTACTTGGTTCTTTAAAGAGCTTCATGCTATTGGAACTCCCTAAAATTAAAAAAGCCAGTACTTGAAAAACGCATAAAAACCATTTACAGCCCAAACTCAGAACACAATCTTGTGCTTACCTTAAGACAAAGATTTCGTATAACAGAAATTTTCTTAACGCGCGACCTTGCATCCTCGGGCAATTCAAACTGCAGCAAATTGATTTCAAGTTCAAATGTACATCAACAGAGATACAGGTGTTAACAAAACGAAGCATGACAAAGGCATAGCTGTTTAGATTTTACAAATAATAGAGATATAGCTAGCAAAACAACTGCACAGTACAAGAAAATTAAATTTGATGAGAAACTGAGATGGGATAAAAGGCAGAATGAATCATAGACCTTGAAGTGGGAAACTGATCAATTCATACAGCTAGAACAATTTATAACGAGTACAGTGTAGTAGTTTGAATATAATAAATATAGTCACACCGTTAATTTAACTAAAATCAAGGTAGTCAAAATCAAGATCCTACTCAAGATCAGAAAGGAAAATATAAATCATAAATCGGAAGATCATAATAAAACAGATCGTGAGATCCTACAAATTTTATTATTACTCAAAATCTAAAACTAAACTTCATAATATATGAATTAAAAGAGTACATCATTAGGTCCACACACAACATCCTAGCTATATAAGTAGGAGTTACTCCTTTCAAGATACAAAACAGTAACAAAACAATAATTCATCTAAACCAAATAATCTTGTAAGTTAAATCCATAATCTTCCGAGAGACCTTCAGCGTTTGGAAGTTGAATTAAATAGATGAAGGAAGAGTGAGAATAAGACTGTTTTAGAAAAGGAAGAGCGGCAGTCTGGACAGATTTTGATCAAGGAAGAGCGCCAGTGGCAACTTTTAGTGTGCAGTGACAGTTTTCTCACATTTTCATAACAGAGGGAGTCACGAAATTTTTTAATATTTCAATTTGAAGTGTGCAAGTGACAGTTTGGAGGAGTCACCTCAAAAAGTTACCTTTACCTTTTGGAGGCATTGGCAGCTTTCACAGTTACCTCTTTTGGCTGCAGTATCAATTTCAGAGGTAGTTGTAACTGGGCTTTTAAATGTTTTAAAAAATAGCCTGCAGTATTAGGGTGTAAAACAGGTCCAGTTCCTCCCCACTAAAAAACCCTAAAACTAAACATGCCCCTCACCGCTGGGAGGGAGACGCTGCCACGACAGTCGTTCCACCAAGCCACGAGAGACACCTCTGTGATGAGTGCCACCACGACGTCTACATGGCGAGACTCACTGTTTCCACACAAGTTGTGATTTTCAACAGCGATCCGTTAGGATCCATGAAAATCGTAACTTTCAAGCTACAAAGGTTTCATTTACTAACAATGGCCTTGCAATGTGAAGATTTTGGAAGTCTCCGTAACTGTGACTATAAGCCACAATTCAAAACTACAGGGTTGACCAAGAGAGAAAGAAATATTAAGAAATGACAGCTAAAAGATTCATAAATTGGTGATTTCAGAAAACAGTTTTCCCCAATTCTAGTAGGGTCTGAGAAGGGTATATGTATGCAGCCTTACCCCTGCATGTACAAAGGAGTTATTTCCAAGATTTGAGCACCGGACCTCCAGGTCACAGCTCACAATCCTGCATCCTTACTCTTGTGCCAAGGCTGGCACTCATTCAACAAAAAATAGCTAAAATAATAATATGTACCTACTTTCTGACTCATTTTAAATGGATACTAAACACCTATGTAGGTTAGGAAATAGCTGATACCTTGTACTTAACCGAGGCAAATTCTTGAATGTCTGACCAAAGAGCTTCCGAGCTGACACTCATGTACAAAGGTTGAGTCTTTCTTAATGAAGACCTGCCTTTCCATCGAGCTTGCCCTTTGGAATGTTTTCCTGGAGACCGTTGACCAGCATGTTCCTGTACAATAAGGCAGGAAAACAATATTTTTTACCCTAAAAGGAGAACAAAAGTTCAAAGCATTGACAATGAACCATAAAAAGACATACCTTTTTAGGAGTTTTGGACTGAGTGCTATTAGTGGTAGCTTTGCCACTGGGAGCTTGACAACTTCCAAATAGGCAGTTTAAGAAATGAGATACAGCTGGTGCAAGATCATGGTCCTCTGTCTCCCTCAATAAATCCTGCATATCACATGAACGATCTCAAATATCATTAATAAATGCAAGTGGATTTCATAGTTATTTTCCTGGTCTGTTGTCTATTCTGATGTGGCAACATCTATCATGTTTCTAATGCTCAAGTAATACCTTATATTATAACAGTATAGCAAAAATAATACATTTATCGATTAAAAACATGAATAAGACTTGCACAGTAAATCAGTACAAAAGATACAATGTACAACTGGCAATAAACGTAATGTACACATAATAAGTAATATAATCATGGTTATCAAATCAGGATTCAAATCATGAATTGGAAGGCAATTTATAAATCATTAATCATGAAACATAAGATCCGTGATCAATAATTAGAAATGGTATAAAACATATTATTCACGTAATAGAGCAATTACAAAACATTTAGATGATATCTTTTTTAAGTCAAATAACCCATTATATAGATAAACAATTGTATTATAACAAATTTGATTTTCAGGACATCATAGAGACTGCAAGGTTCAGTCCCTCTAAAAACATCACTAAATCCTAGCACAGCAAAGCAAGGGGCCACCTTAGAAACTTCCAAAATAGCATGACTTTTAAACCTCTTGGGATTTTGATTTAGGCCCCTACTTCAATGCTACAAAACTGACTTGTTTGTTAACCATAGCTGATTTAGGATCCTCTCTAATACATCTCACAACGAGGACAAGACATCTCATGGGACTAAATATTTTCATGTGATCCAATGGAGGCCCAATAGTGAGCAGCCTAATGGAATGAACAGAAATTGCAAACACAAACCATGATATCATCTTAGAATGTAAATTTATGCCTAACTCAATCTTACCAAACTGGTATTATGGTCAGGATTACCTCCACGTATATACTATAGTTTGGTCATATATCTAGTCAATGTGGGATGTTCAACAAAAACAATACTATTTTTTAGTTTTATATTCCTTTAACAATGGATTAATGATTAGACCCTTCCCTTCAGTTTTCAGAGAAAATCAATCTCTGAAAACCAGGCTCTATATAAGAGGCTGGCAAGGATCCAAATATGTTTGCCTCAAACAATGAAGTGCTTAAAGTAAGCTAGCTTTTCTCACCTTGATAATATGCTTGGCAGATCTAACAACAATCTCATTGTTGCAAAGATCCCACAGATGAGGTAGATGTTTAGTCCCTCCAGCTACCTACATGAAAAAATGAGCAATCAGAAACAATATAAGAATTATCAAAAGTCTATAATCAAATCACCACCACATTTAAATAGAAGATAATTCACTATTGACCAAAATACATGGCGCTTACTTTGCCAATATAGCGAACATTAATTCCATGAGCATGCAGTGCTTCAGTTAATGTCTGGCCATCCATAGGTGAAACTTCAAGTGTACATAAGTCTTGTATAAATTTTGGAAGTACAACATCAATAAGATATTGACCAACTTTTCTAACATTATCTTCATCAGCTGCTATTTCCTGGTGAATGTGATAAAAAGGTGTAATGTAAGAATACTATGCCAAGAGCATTATGTTTTCATCACGAGCAATCACTATAGAGAAATAATGGGACAAACACATGTTTCCATAGATGGGAAGTAAAGTTGTATTTAGACACAGAAAAGGGAAAATAAGAGGGAAAAAAACCTCTGGGAATGTTTCCATAGATGGGAAGTAAAGTCGTATTTAGACACAGAAAAGGGAAAATAAGAGGGAAAAAAACCTCTGGGCTCCCAGCAAGTTTGAATTCAGTGAAGACGTTAGGATTAAAAACAATATCCTCACTACCATCAGAGGCCTTGGCAGTCACAGAAGCAAATTCTTTTACATCCTCAGTTTTGTTTTCGTTTGTTGAATCCTGCAGAAAGGACATGCAATTTAATTATTGGAACTTCATCACCAAGAAGATTCCCACCAGCCATAAGCTAATAATCAGTCAAATAATTGAAACACAATACCCTTTCCAGCATTGCTTTCAACCAGACAAATAATCAAGTACAAAAGCACAACAATTTTTCATAATAGCCAATGGTAGGGTCATATATGTTCGGTTACCCTTTTAAAACACACCTGAATAAGATAAAGAAACAAACATAAAAGGGGAACAAACAAAAATACTAAAACTCATGCTTCTGCTTTTCCATTACAACAGTAATCTTCCATGTTAGAAATACAGGGCATATATTAATTGAATGCTCAAATTAATGCACAAGCAAAGGAGTGATTCTGGTACTAAATATGAACCTCAAACAAGTACCTTCTTTTCAGATTATATGTTGGGAACAAGTCTTCTGCATATCGAGATGTGTTATATGCTACATTAGAGGGTACTGTATGCATTGGGAATTGCTATTTTCTGGACTAAAACTACAGTACATGTATGTTCAAATTCATACATAATGCTTATCGCATGTGGTTAAGAAATTGCACTAATATTTACTCTTCTTAAATGTAATTATTTCTGAAATTAAGAATTTCAATAAATCTTGGATAAAAAATATACTTCATAATTAGTGAAGGACCAATACACATTACACTGCTATTGCACTTACTGGCTTGTAAGCATCTGCAACATTTTGGGAATCGTTCACCAGTGTGTCAGCATCAGCAGCTTTTAGGGAATCATTCACCAGCTGATCAGCATCACCAGCATCTTGGGAATCATTTACCATCTGGTCAGAATCAGTTGCCTTTCCGGAATCAGTGGCCAAATTGTCAGCCTCTTGAGAATTCACCTTGGTAGGTTTCAATGCCTCTGCTGCTTGGGCCTGTTCACACAAAGAGCCAGTCAGCTATGTAAAACTAAAAACACAAGGAAAACCCCAACCATCCTTGACATTATAGTGTGCTTACCTGGCAAAAGGCAGTAATTAATTCTGGCCTCAAGATACAAAATCGAGAACCAGGCCCAGTATAGTTGGCATCACGAGGAGTTACCCTCAACAAATCCAGAAGGTAGTGTCTGATTTGGTTTAAAAAGAGCAAAGCATCAGTGCATTAGCACGACATGCTATACAAACAAAAATGAGAGTTTTAAAACACAAAATTAGGAAAGTTGCAACAGATAACATCTTGAATTAACTTCAATCTACTTGCATTCAATAACTAAGACATATATTGGACAATGAATTACATATGGAAAAAAATAGCCAGAATTGATTAATATTGGTAAAATCTAAATCTTCCTGCAATAAAAAATAATGCCTTTGAAACTATGAATTAGGAAATCTGTAGACATCATATCACCAACAAAGTACACGAACTGAAGATAACAAACTCAAATAATTACCGGTCATCACCACCAACAATTCCCTTGCATTCAACTGGTGCAGCTAATTTGAAAACATTTCCAGAGCCATCAAGGACTAAATGTTCCTTCAAATGAAGGCGTTTTGCAGCCTCTGACACCTATTAACAAAACCAGAGAATAAAAGAAAGGCATCTTATTGTACAGATAATGCAATTTTAAAAAATCCCAACATCTATTAGTGTAATAAGCAAATAAAACAACACATCTTAATTTACAGATCATGCAATCTAAAAAATACTTAATTTTTCCCCTAGCAACCAATTTTCTTACAATTTAATTTCACCCAAATCAGGAGATGCTTTAAATTCAAATAATTCAAATTAGACACTCTAACTAAACTTAAATGGCTACACCCTTCTTCTTTACCTTAGAATGAAAATCTTCATTCCAGCAAATTTTCTTTCCATTGTCAACAGAGCCATACAAGAGAGAGTCTGACTTGTCCCCTTGAAGAATGCCTGGTAATACACTCTGCAGCACAATATACAATTTAATTTGAGAATAAGGATTCACAGGGTTTCAAATTTCAAAATTAAATTAATGCAAATTTAAGTACAAATCTAATACTTATAAATTATAATCACTCTAAAATCATTAATAATAGAAAGCAATTTGGCATATAACATACAATTATCCTGCACACTTTACAATACTCACAGAATATAAAGGGTCGCCTATTAAAAATATTGAAAATATATTTGGGTTTAAATAAAAAGAAACTAATCACTTCATATATAATAATAAAGAAAATAATATACAACATATGTTCATCCTACAAACAAATAGAAATAAGAAATTGAAAAGTCTTGCCATGTTCAGTTCAGCATCTCCTTATTCGTTTTCTCACCATTTTGAAGCTATTTTGACAAGCTTTAATTCATTAAGTCACCACAAAATATTTTTAGAACAAAAAATCCAAAAAAAAAAAAAAATGGATGTTGAAACACCAAAAACAGCCATAGCTTGCCTTCTAGATAAGCATAATAGCAAATTGATATAAACTATAACAACACTTTCATGTAAAAACAGAAAGTCAAGTCCGCCATAAGCAAATTTGAGCTTCATTACAAACCTGAGCTACCACTCTATGCCCCCTGTAGTCAATTATAGCCATAGCAAGATTATAAAGTCCAGCAACATCTGCTTCTTGGTAAGCCTTTGTTCCCTTCAAATCATTGTTTGCAGAAGCATATGTGGCTTGCTCATTCTCAGCCAGCTGAGCTTCTGGAGAAGCATCTTGAGTGGTTTCTGTGCCATTAAGATCATCTGAACTTGAACCAGTATCTTTTCCCCCATTAGGAACCTGAGTTTCTCCATGAAGTGGAATGGAAGCTTTATCAGAAGAACTTTGCAAAGTCGCAGAGCTCCAAGTTTTTGAATTAGAATCCACACATTTCTTTGACAACTTCTCAAGGTCCGCATCAATAGCAAAACTAAAGAATATATTGTTGTGCACATACCTATCACCAAAATCCACGCAATGAGCAGAAAGGCTTTTAAACTACACGGGAAAACCCATATGTGTAAAGGGGCACAGTCACAATGAGAGCAAGTATATGATCTATGACAAAAACAATCCAAAATCCACGCAATGAGCAGAAAGGCTTTTAAACTACACGGGAAAACCCATATGTGTAAAGGGGCACAGTCACAATGAGAGCAAGTATATGATCTATGACAAAAACAATCTAAACCAAATTAATAAAAAAAAATAACATTGCATCATATACCAACATGAGAGCCACATCATGAAGATGCTTTTCACAACACAACTAAAATATTTATGGACCAGGGAATAAGAATCTTATTTTCCCTCTCTCCTAACCCCAGAGAAGAAATATGTAACATGCGACTTCCTCTAGACATTACTTTTCAACATCCTAAAATAATAAAATATTAGAATACAAGAATAGCTATTTACAATTTCTATAAAGTAAGGTTTCAGGATTCAAAAGACACACTTACATGTGAAAACATTCAGGGTCAGTTGGGTTTATTGGAGGAATGCAGCCACTGATCACTCCAATAGCACCATTAATAGCTGCATCAACAAAGTCTGATGTCACTTTATAAAGTGCCCTATCCCGCAAAATCCTACACCAGTAAACAGATCACCCAAGAAACGTAGATATTTAATGATAATATCTCTTCACCAAACTAAAGAACAGGACCAAATCCAAATTCATCCATATAAGTGATAGATAAAGACACCTCTCCTGTGGAGTTGTATGAGGAAATTCCCTACAGGACTGCAGCTCTTCATTCCAGTCTCTTTGCATGCCAATTGGCTCATTGCCATAAAGAAGAGTCAAAGCATTCTCAGCTCGGGCTGCATCACGTCTGTGGTCTGCTAACACCCCAAAATACAAATTACAAATACATCAATCCAATCTGAGATTCAGATATTAGGAACCTCATTACAAGGACTCCTGAAATTTCATGACATTTTAAAATTGGCTTCCAAATTAAGTAGGACATAATAACAACGAACAAAATAAAAGTCTTCCCTCTAGGATACAACAGCTGCACAGGTCAATTAACTTCTTCGTGTTCTAATAAAAATCAAGTCTCTGAGAGGTTTTTCTTAGAAAATATATTTTATGTCCAACTCAATCTCACAAAACTAATTTGGTATAGTTTGCACCGCACTTATGTATTAAAATTTAACCATATATCAGTCAATGGAATTTCCAACACCCACCCACATCGGATAGCACGATAGGCCCAACAAATCTCACCAGGCTAGGTCCTTGAGAAGCTCTGATACCATCTTAGAAATTGGACTTTAAGCCTAATTTAGCCTAAAAAAATGGCTTGTAAGCCAAAGTTTATACCCTACTTATATATTATAATTTGATCATATCTCTACTTAATTTTAGATCTCCAATAATTCTATTTAAATTAAGTCCTTGATAATAATTTAAATTCTTTTAGTACTCTAACCATCACTACTTGTTTCCTTCTGTTTCGATCATTTGTTATAACTTACAACAAAATAGTTCTTGAATATGTGACAATAATTTGCCTTACTTCAGATATGGTAAATGATAACAAAAGTGCATGAAAACTACATGGCCAGATGTGTTAATAGAAAGATGCTTGATAACAATGTGCTCTCACAAAACAAATAAGAAAAATACATCGCCAAGAACTAAAGTAAAAGCAACAATATCATCAAATCAGATAAAGAAAATATTACAACCTAAAGAATTTAAAACTAATGCTGATGAAACAAAAATGCCAGAGACTAGGCTCACCAGGAACAGGGTATAACCCAAGCCAAGAATTAGGTGGCAACAAAGATTGCACATTTTCAAAAGGATGGGCAGCTGCTCTACCCTCCAATACTTCCCGAAAAGCTTCAAAATTGGACAAAAGGTTAAGTTTTGGGTTTCAAGCAAACTTCTACGAGATTTAAGTCATAACACTTAACTACCTTTTTTGAACTTAGGGCTAATCTTTTGTAAGAGAGCAACAAGATTTGTTGCTTCAAAAGTAGCTTTACTTTGCCTTGGGTCAAGAGTGTTCGCTGAGCTCGAGTTGACATAAAACATTTTTGTACTTCCCGTAATACAAAATTTATTACCCTCAAGAGTGATCACATCCAAATAAATCAAATCTCCAAGAAGCCTACAAGCAACCACAGAACAGTCTCATGCATATAAACAAAGCAAGCCAATGAAATTACATTAACTGAAGAGGATGCATCTTGGGATACCTTCTATAGCTCGGAGGAGGATTGAAGGATGAAAACACTATGCTCTCTACGCATTTAATATCCTTCAATGGGGATGATAACAAATTACCCAATGAACCAGAGATGTCCTCCATATAACCAAGCCCATCGAGCTCAGGAACTTCAGGTTTCAAGGCATCTGATAATGCAGGAAATGCAGAAGCAGTCTAGTAACTATCCCATAACTACTGGAATTATCAAATAAACAGAGTATAGCTACAGAATTATCCCATACCTGTCGAATTTGCAGATTTATTTTGTGCTACCTCATTCTGTAGGGCAAGCGATGTTGATAGTGAAGCATGGAGATTAGAAAGGGAAAGCAACTCCCTTGTACGGTGAACATGGGCCCTTATAGATCGATCATCATAAAATGCTGCAAAGAGGATTTATCATATTGTAATCCACCAATGTTTAATCATCAAAAATACCCAAAATTCATTAACATACCTGGGACCATTTCCAAGGAGCAACCACCAGTAGTAATATCAACTACTTCTGAAATTTCATTATAATCTTCCAGGTGATGTGTTGATGCATCCTTCGTATGCAACAGTAAATCATAGCATGTGATAAAACACGTCTCAGGAGCATCAAGGAGGAACTGTCGTACATCCATGACAGAATCTCCAGGATTCAACTGTGAATCAATTATACAAGTTAGAAGAAGCTTGATTCCTCAGTTTTTCTTCAGGTGAAATAGTAGCACATGTAAACATGATATTATAAATAATTAAATGTTCAAACAATTTTACAAAACAAGAATAAAAGGAAATAGTCAGATCTCTGTCATGATCATCTTGGAACCGCTTGATCACTCGGTTTCACTTAAAGTGATGTGATATAGTAACAAGCAAAAGCTTCACAAATTAAGTTAACTGACCTGAAGCTCAAGTTTCTCCCCAGTTTGTGTTTTAACAGAAACAGGGTAAAGTTGAAGATCACCTGCACAATAATTTTACCAAATATTGGTCATAAAATGAAATTGAAGTCTTAGTATATCCATTAACAAAAGGAATGAAATAAATTTGACTAAATTACCAATTTTTTTAATAGAAGACTAAACAACTGCACAACAAAAGTTATCAAAGATAATGCATAGCACAAAACATGATAAAACTTGCACAATCACCTAATCACTAGTAAAATAAGGGTTTCACAAATGTTGCAAGGCATATATTCTATGTAAAAACATATAAAGTTGCAAAAATTCACATTATTTACAGATAATCTTAGTAATTTTAAATTCTAAACCGTAGGAAGAAAAAAATTTAGTATTGTGAGAGTGATGGAAAAGAACATGATAGGATAGAAAAAACTAGAAAACATAATTTCAACATTAACTAAATTAAGAGTATAGCAATTAAAAAAACAAAAACATTCAGAAGTAGCTAATAGAAACACATACAACACAATAAAACATAAACAAAAATTGACTAGTGAACAGTCAACCCCTGTAAGCAATGCTTTGTCAAAGCAATTCAGATCACTAAGCAAGAATGGGATCATCAATAGACCTAAAGGGCCCTATTGTGTAAATCCAGTCAGATAAAGCTGGATTTAGTATAGGAAATTTGCCTCCCTAGAGAACAGCAGTTGTTATGTCTGCAGTTCCATCTGCTAAGACCTGTAAAGAAAGTACCTCACTACAAACATTCAAGAGCATAAATTACTTTCAACAGCCATTTAAAAAGGTTATAGAAACAATACCATTATTTAATAACCATATGACATATTCAATTACTTTAACAAAATTTATGAGGGATGATTTTCAAGTCATTAATTTATCGATTTAGTTTTGTCCAGTGTCAAAGCAGCTTCTACAGCAAAGTATGAAACAGAACTAAATTTGAAAGGCAGTGAACACCCAACAAGTACAAAGGGTAGTCAATCCACTTTGGAAATGGGCATCAGAAGTCAATTTTCGGACTTCCTAACTAACACTAGGATCAAGGTTTTAAATTGTAATTGTAGTTGTAAAAGGCTACCAATAACAGATAAATGCCTTTGGCAGATGGAATGATGGCCCAGGCAGAAGCCATAATGAACAAAGAGTAATGATATGTGTGTGTCTAAAAACTAAAAAAGAGCATAAATAAATTAAAATAACAAAATCATAGA
>Ga0214545_1007200_pt1 | contig 18823 bp, 10 predicted proteins | sample CNSS4metaG_FD_160064 | JGI IMG/M metagenome (GOLD analysis project Ga0214545, IMG submission 160064) | Root nodule microbial communities from cowpea collected in UCLA plant growth center, Los Angeles, California, USA - CNSS4 | ecosystem: Host-associated > Plants > Roots > Nodule | place: USA...
AAAAAAAAAAATAAAAATAAATAAAAAAAATCAAAAAAAAAAAAATGGGGGAGCCATGGCTCCCCTCTGTCACCATATAGTTCCGCCAGTGCTGAGCAGCTATAAAGAATATTAATCTTGCAATAGAAAATTATTCATTAAATAAAGAAGTTCACTCGAATCTTTTCGTGAAAAGATTAAATTAAAATTTCAAACTGAAATAAAATTGATACAACATAAAATCTAAGATAAATAATTAATTTTTCAAATAAAGATTATTAGAGTCTCACCATGAAAAAGGAACAATTAGATTCTATAGTCTCACCATGAGAAAGGAACAATTAGATTATAGAGTCTCACATGAAACAAGAACGATCTATATTTCATAAACATGACATAAACAATTATATAATGTTACAAAAAATTGAAAAAAGAGAAAGAGAAAAGTTAATACCGCATGTAGACAAATTAGATTCTCCTCTTATGGACATTTGATTAAGAATTTGAGTTGGAACTTCAATATATTTCTCTGTGTATATTGTGGCGTAAGCATTTGAATTAAAAATTGATGCATTGTTGAACGCAGTGTTCGTTTGCACGAATTTCACTGTTCAACCAGATTTGAGAGAGCGGATTTGGGTGCTATAGCGCGTTCATTTTCGATCATTTGAACGGATATGGGAGAGCGTATTTAGGGGATGGATGGATTAATCCATCCCTTCAAAACTGCGAAGATAGTGCATAATGTTTAGGCAAATGATGAAAATGCCCCTTTGCTCCCGTTTCCATGCACGTAAAGCACCTGTGAGATTCCTTCCTCTGCCAAGATTCCCTGGTCAACTGACTCAGATTCCGTCCTGCACTGTTTAATTTTGGAAGTTCAGTTTAAATTGGAAGCAGTAGTGTGATTGTGAATGGTGGTCCAGCTTGCAGTGGTGTTTTGAGAGGTGAGTTATGGTATGTGTGTCTGTGTGTGTATGTGTGTGATTGTTGAGATGGAGGGGGAAGAAGATGAGGTGGTTGGGTGTGGTGGGCGAGGAAGAGGATGAAGTGGTGGTTGTGGTTGCACGAGGTGGTGGTTGTGGTTGTACGAGGTGGTGGGGTGGTGATATGCACCGGTTAGCTAACCGGTGCTACAAGTGTGTGGTGAGTGGATGGCACCGGTAACGTAACCGGTGCCTTGGTTATGAAGGGAATGACACTGGTTACGACACCGGTGTCGTTGGGTGTTTTTTTTTATGTTCTGTTTTGTTTTTTTGCAGGTGGAGGAGTGGCTTGCAGGTCGCCAGAGTTGTTGGAGGAGTTGTGTGTCTCCACAACTAGTGAAGGTGGTCGGTCAGAGCTGTTGGTTTCTTCGCCGAAACGAGTTTTTTTTTACATTGTTTGGATAATTTTATTGTATGTGAATGGATAATTTTATAATAACTGGGTGATCTGAAATTGTAGGCAGCAGCAGGCACAAACAAATAGACGCAGAGATAAGAAAATTTGGAAGTGTCAAAAATGATGTCAAAGTATTCACATATGCACAACTTGTTGAAGCAACAAATAACTTCAATTCTGAAAGCCTGATCGATGAAGGTGGATTCAGGAATGTTTACAAAGGATACATAAAAAGTGTTGAACAAGTATGCCTTGTATTTTATTATCTAATAATGCTTAGAGCTTTTCACAAGGTTATGAAAATCTCATGTAAAGAATTTTGTGTTCAGACTGTAGTTGTGAAGGTACTGACAGGTATGAAGCACAAGGAACACGAGAATTTTTTGCAGAAATTTAGGAATTATTTTAAGAACATCAATTAAAAAAATTCATCTCTTTTTACACAAGGGTATTATGGTAACTTAATAAATATATCTATTTTAACAATTAATTTTATCTATCACATCAATCAAATCTCTCACTAACTTTCATACAACTTATCTCCAAATCCACTCACTTTACTCTCTAAATTCACTCAAAAAAATACAAAAATTCATCCACCTAAATCTACACAAATCTATCTTCCCACTCTCCTTCATATCCACTCCCATATAAGAACAAAGCCTAAAGAAGGAGAGAACTATGGAAAGAGAAACTGCATTAAATTATACCACAAAATATCTGACTAAAAATTTAATATTACATTAATATTCCAAATTTTAGTAAAACTAATTGTCAATTTTCTAATAGCGCCAAATAAAAATTTCTAATAACGCCAAATAAATTAGCTTATAATTTTTGTTTATAACCGAACTTTCATAATAAAATCCTGATATATTAAACAAACAATTTTATATTTAAATTTTTTAAACTGTTTGATTTTATATGATAAAAAATTTAATATTTAATAATTTTTTTTTATAATTATATATCTTTGCATTAATAATAACTTAATAATAATTATGTAATAATATATCCTATAACGCTAGCAAATAAATTTTATAATTTTTTTAAAAAAAAAAAAATATATAATATATATATATATATATATATATATATATATATATAAATATAAATATAAATATCGTAAATAAGAATCAATTTTATTTTTAGAGATATAAAATTAAAGATAAGGTTTAATAAAATATATAAAAAAATAAATTTAGTTCATAATTTATAATTAATTTATTGATTTAATTTTTAATTTATTAAAATATTATTTGGTATATTTAATTAAATTTAATAATTTAGTAAATATTGGGTATCTATTGATATTTGAGATATATGTAGATCATAAATTATTGATATTTGAGATATATGTAGATCATAAATTATATGATTTTGAAAATTATTTTAATGATAAAGACTAAGCTTTTTATTCTTTGAGTAGCAAGAAAAATAAAAGAACAAATTCTTTATCATGCATTCATCTTAAGGTTTTGACATCTAATCCCAATAAAAAGTTTTCTATATATTGTTTTGGTAGAAGAAAATAGAAAACACATTTTTATCCATTCATTTATGTGTTGACGCAATATTCATCAAATTCAAAAAGGAAAAGAAAAAAATAATTTCTACCTTTCAGATTGAAACTCTCTTCAGTCATACCAATAATTATCGAATCCTTCCTTCAGAAAATGAAAAAAAAAATTGTTTAGTTGGTTCTTTAGGTTAATGGTCCTCTTCATTCATATGAAATGACCTATATACCAAACTCAAATTCTTTAAAAAAATATAGTTTCTTTACATACGACCCTCCTTGTATGAATTGTCACTAATTTTATTTTGTTTCATTTACATTGACAACACCCTCTGTGTGGGAATGGTAATCGATTTGGTTGTATTAGGACCCTCTCCAAAGAAATAGTCATTGATCTCTCTATGTTTTATTTAATTCGAGGTCTGTTATGTTGGAATGGTCATAAATTTGTTTGCACCTAAACTCTGTTCATGAGATTGGCCAAATACATTTTTTCAAATCGAGACATTTACTTGGTATTTGTCACCAAATCTTTGTAAATAAAGATCACCTCCTCGGAAATGATCTAATCCATCTTTCAAATGATAAAAAAAAAAAAATCAAATTGGTACCCTTTACATGGTAATGTACTATCTTTTTGATAAAAAATCTTATCCTTATGAATGGTTGATCATGTAAACTTCAAATTTTAAAAAAATTAAAATTAAAAGAATATGTTAAATTTAGACATACTATATAATTTAGATATTTTGAATTTAATATGTTGAATTTAAATTTAAAATGGATATATTATTTATTAATATCATAGTATAAAAGTATGTACAAATAGATAATTTAATGTATTAGTGAAATTAGTTTTATGAACATGAAGTGGCGTATGGAAATAGAACTAATTTTTAAATAAAAGAACTAGAGTTTAAATCTAAAATAAAACAAATTTATTATCTTTTTAACAGTTACCGATAATATAATGAAAGTTAATATTATATTTTTATAGAAAAAATATTTTTTTCATAATAACTATGATATTTTGTTGTTTTTAATAAAATTTTTAAAAAACGGTTACATATATAAATAATGACAAATTTTGTCTCTATCACTATTAATTATTAATTATATTGTAAAAAAACAAAAAGAATTTATTTTTTATAATAGTTATAGTTACATTAATAATTAATACTATATGATAATTATTAATTTATAAATATTTAATAATTTTATTATTAATTATATTCTTATTAAAAGAAAAACAATTTTATCATATGACATTTTAGGTTAATGAACAATTATTTGTGACATATATATTTTGTCATTTTTAATAATTTTTTTTGTGACAAATTAAAAGATAATAATAAATTATATATAAATGGTGACAAAATTTATATTTATTATTATATTAACTACGTTGTCACAAAATAAAATAATATCTACTTATAAAATAAATATATGGTACTCAGATCTGAACAAATAAGAATTTAATATTTTTTAATATATATATATATATATATTTATGTTAAACATATGAAATAAATTTGTTATACATTATTATTATAATTATTATTATTAATGAAAAACATATTTTAGTATTTTAATAGTTAATAGTTTATCACTAATAAAAATAAACACTAAGTTATTAATATTTAATAATTTATATATTAATAATAATTTTTGTTTAATATAGTTTTTGTGACATTTATTTTATTTTATTACTATTATGATTAAAATTTGTGACAAATAAAAATTTAGTCACAAATAATATATAAAAAGTGACAAAATTTATATTTGTCACTAAAATTCATTTTTGTTCACAAACCTTCCTCTTGAAAAAAGAATAAATTCTTTTACAATTTATCATGATTTTTTTAAAATAAATTTCTCACTTCTCACCTATTTAGAAAAAAATAAATTTATCATTGTCCAGTGGTACATAATACACAAATTTATCAATGCAACATAAAAAAAGTAAAAAAATGAACTTACTTATAAGAAGAAATTGATCGATCAAAATGTTCAATAACTCTTCAATTTTATCGTGATATAATTTAATTTTGAAAAGGATGAGAGGTTGATAGTGAACATTTTGAGATAGAAAGAGGAAGTGAGAAAGAGATGGAGGTACATGAGAAGAAAGAAAAAAAAGAAGGTTAAAATTCTAATTTGATTTTCTAATTTTCCTGAAAAATTCAATTAGATTCTTCATTTTTATTTGATTCAATTTAGTCTAATTTTCTAAAATAATTCAATTAGGTTTTTCTTGTTAGATTAAGTTAAAATTTATTTATAATTTATATATAAAATCATTTCACCTAAAAAATAAAATTAATATGAATATTTAGACTTTTTAGATGAAGTGATTTGATATATTAATTTTTAAAAAAATCTAATGAATCTAATGAAAAAGACTTAATTAAATATTTTATAAGATTAAAGAATTAAATTGAATCAAATCAAAACTACGAATCTAATTGAAGTTTTTATAAGAATTAGAGGATTAAAAAGTATTTTAATCATAAAAAAGAAGAAGAAAAAGAGTGAGATTTTTTTTTCTAAAATTAATATATATAATATATAAATATATATATATATAATTAATATATATATATATATATATATATATATATATATATATATATATATATATATATATATATATAAAATTAAATGGGAGGATCCCTGACTCTCCTGGTCGTATAGAAGATCCACCTATAGATGTTTCCATACAATATCTATTGTTTTTAGTTGTTCATTTATATATTTAGTGCATGAAGATGAAGAGTAAAATCTTTTATTGCTTCTTAGATTGGTTTTGTTTGGAAAATTCAAAAGATTGCTCAATTTTGTTCTCATATTGTTTACAACGATGAATGTATGTTTTATTGTTTGGAATGTGTCACTTATCTTCTTAAAATATATCATTTTGTACACAATTAATAACATTCAAAAAGTATTATTACTCATTTTTCATTTGTGTCTATCTTCAAGTATATGACATAAAAGCCATTAGGTTAAATCTACCACAATCAAACATGGACATAAAAAACAAAACAAAAGTACATGTTTAATAGAACAATTCAAAATTTAATTAAATAATAAATGCTATATTAATTATTTTATAAATCTAAAATAAGAAGAACAAAATGAGCACTATTTGTTGATAATTTTATTTTATTAAAAGTTTTCCTTTCGCTAAAAAGATTTCATTTTTATTAAAATTATTATTATTGTAGTTTGACTTTCAATAAAAAATATTTACTCATTAATTTACTAGAGAGATATTTATATAAATCTTTTTTATAGTAAAACTCATAAATTTAGTCTTTCTTCAAATATTTTTTTTTTCACGGTGACTAACGCAATTAAAAATATAATTAACCTTTTTATTAAATAAAAAAGTGTTGGAGATTATTTTCGTCCGGAAAGAGTTTCAATTCGTGGAGGGAGGGACAGCGGTGGAAATTTTGAAATGTTTTTGAAAACGAAACTATTCAAATGAAAAAATCATTCACACCTTCCAAGAACGTTATAAGCCAGAAATGGAAAAATAAAACAAAGCAAGGAACAGCTGTCATCATTACACAATCCCTAAAAACATGCTCAATTTGAATTTCTGAGTGAAGCCCTTTCATTCTGAAACGTTGTTTCTACCACTCAGTTACCATTCTCTCTCTTGCTCTTCAACACTGCCAAGTGCTACTTTCTTGCACTCAATTGTATAACACAGGTGTTTTTTCAATTGAATTTTGCAATTTTCTTTTCGTTCCGTGCTGTTTGATTAATTGGAAGCTGGAATCTGCCTTTCTTTTGTTCCTATTTACCCTAAAAGATGAAGATTGCGTTTTTTGTTTGATCAGTATAGATTCAAGACCACAAAGGGAGTAATTAAGTAGTTTGCTGTCAGTGGGGGTTTTCATTCTTTTTCTACGTCGTTTCACTGTCTTGTTTGCAAGATTAATCATTTTGTGCTGTGAAACATTAATTCAAATTGTTTATTTTATCATTCACTTTGAATTTTGACTGTCCCAGTTGTAAGATTAATCATTTCTCCGTTTTTTTTTTTTTTTTGAAAAAACCGTGAACTTTGACTCAAACTGTTGATGTAGGGAATTGGGGTGTGTTTTCTGGAGTAGGAATATCCAAAATGAGATGGATCTTTTTATGAGTTTGCTCATTGTGGTTTTGTAATTGTCTTGTTAATTGCTGCTTATGAAGTTGTTTTCTTTGTTTTAGCTCCATAATGGGAAGGAGTTTGAGTCCAATGCTCCAAAGAGAGATCCAAAATCTTGACAAAGATGCAGATAGCCGAAAATCTGCAATGAGAGCATTGAAGTCTTATGTGAAAGATCTAGACATGAAGACAATTCCTATCTTTCTTGCTCAAGTTTCCGAGACCAAGGAAACTGGTTCTTTGTCTGGAGAATTCACAATTTCACTGTACGAGGTTCTTGCTCGGGTTCATGGAGTCAAGATTGTTCCCATGATAGACAGCATTATGCAATCCATAATTCAGACCTTAGCTTCAAGTGCGGGCTCTTTTCCTCTTCAGCAGGCGTGCTCAAAGGTGGTTCCAGCCATAGCAAGGTATGGAATTGACCCCACAACACCAGAAGAGAAGAAGAGGCAAATAATTCACTCTCTTTGTAAGCCCCTTTCAGACTCTCTCTCAAGTTCTCAAGAGAGTTTGGCATGTGGTGCAGCCCTTTGCTTGAAGGCTCTTGTGGATTCAGATAACTGGCGTTTTGCTTCAGATGAGATGGTTAATAGGGTTTGCCAGAATGTTGCTGCGGCATTGGAGGGAAAGTCTACTCAAACCAATTCACACATGGGTCTTGTTATGACCTTGGCGAAGCGTAATGCTTTGACTGTTGAAGCCTATGCTAGATTGCTCATACAATCTGGATTGCGAATACTAAATTCTGGCAGTGAGCCTTTGGAGGGAAATTCTCAGAAGCGGTTTGTAGCCATTCAAATGGTGAATTTCTTGATGAAATGTCTAGATCGCAGGAGCATATTTTCGGAGGTTGAACAGATAATTGAGGTGATGGAGCTGGCTCAATCAGACAAAATGGCATATGTCAAAGGAGCTGCATTTGAGGCTTTGCAAAGTGCTAAGATGATTTTGACTGATAAAAAATCAAGAGGTGTGAAGACTCCTGCTTCTGTGACGGGTTCAAATTTCAGTAGGAAAGACTTTATGGAGGGAGAAAATTTTTCTGGTGGAGATTGTTCTCCATCGTCTATTTCCCCCGAGTCACGTACCAGCACCTTGGACTTCTTCAATGGATTTGCATCCCCTGTTGGGTCTCCCATTTTAACTAGCCTGCATTCTCCAAACCTCTACGAGCGAAGGAGTGTGAATAGGAAGCTTTGGAGTCTTGAAAATGGAGAGGTTGATGTGTCTCTCAAGGATGGTTTTTTCTCAAAGTCAGGGCATGGAAATGCCTCTTTGGAGCGCACTATGGATCATGAATTTTCTAATGGAGGGGGAGATTTAACTGGAGAGTTTACTGTTTTCACGCACAAAAGTCCTTGGCGTGGAGCATCTAGAAGTGCCAGCAAAAGTCCTCGAGTAAGTTTATCAGATATTAATCAGGTTTTATTAAAATTCTGGTAATAAAATTGAATATGCTGTAGGGATGGCCTCAGCCCTCACTCACAATTTAACATTTACAAGTATCAATTTTCAATATGTTTGTTTCCTTTACTTGCTTTTTGTTAACTTGAAATTGTTGAATGTCATATTGCATAACCAATTGTGAGACATAGGAAGAAGAACGAACATACTTTTGATTGTGATGTCCTATTTCTTTTACCCAGTTTAATTTATACCTTACATATACTTAGCTTGATGTTTTTAGCCTTTCGTGCACCGTTTAATAGTGTATTTGCCACAAACATGAGTGTTTCTTTACTTAGCTTAATTTTTTTCTTTGCATATCAGTTCAAACTTTATGTAAACATAATTTTTAGCAGGCTATAAAAGCAACCCATTTTATGGAAGTACAGACAAATCACATTTTTGCTAATTGAAACTTCAATGATTTCCTATGCTGGCATGTTTGTCATTAAAAACAGAAGTTCTTTTTGTTCCGAATAGCTAACAGATTATCTTCTTTCCTGTACTCAGAAATCCCTCACGCAGGAGAACTTCAAAATTTTTATGACTCCTAGAAAGCTCATTCACTCTCTTCAAGACCCAAATGATGAGATCTCAGATTGCTCTGAGAAACCGAATAGAAGGATCAAGAGTCTATCATCAGGCAATATTATGTGGAGTACGGCATCTTTTTCAGAATATGATCAAAATGGTATTGCAGATCATGTCAACTGTGATTCTAAAGAGAATGGAGGCTTATATGGTGATGATCAGTTCCAAGGTGGACCAGAGTCAGTCTCATCAACTGATGACAATCCTGTTAACTCTGACATGCAGAGGCCTTCCGAGGTTGGCCCTGAAAGTAGAAGTGGTACTGAAACAGTTCTCATGGGAAAGCCATTTCAAAAGACTAAGCATAAATTAGTTTATGGCATTTCTTTTGCTCTTCTTGCAATAGCAACTCCTTTACTCTGGATCAACAGTCAGGATGAAGGGCATTTTCTTGTCCCGACATAATGTGCTCATTCTAGTGCCTACAAACTGATAATTATGAGAATTATATAATTTATGTGAAAGTATTACCTCATTCCAACTAAATGTTGGGAATCTCAGTGTAGAAGTAGAAGATTTGTAAAATTGGGCACACCTAATGTTATTTAATTTTTTCTCTTAGAGTCCCAACTTTTGAGTGAATGAAATCTCAAATGCTGTATTTGGAATTGAAGGGATAATTTGATTCAACCAAAATTAATATAAATGATGGTATATGTTGAAGATTAGATATCGATATATTTGTTTTCATTTTTGTGTAATATCTGAAGTTACTTGCACTCGTGAGATTTCTACTAAATATAAAAGTAAGAAATCAAAATATTAGGGATATTATCCAAATGTTTTTGACACGTGTTGTCTAGTTTTGTATTTTCGACTTTTTGGAATGTCCCAAACCATTTGAACTTGTGGTGAGCATTGCAATGGCGTCAATATTGTATATGATGTGATTGCTTCCTTTACAAATTGAGAAAGTTGTTAAGGAAATTATTAGCCACGATTGAATTTGTATATTTTGTTGTGGTTTTGCGGGAACGTTCCTTCCTTTCTCTCCTGTTCATATTTCTGAAATTCTAACTTTATATTTTTTTTCTTTGACTTTTGTTATTAAGGTTTTGGTCTCATTGATTATGTGATTGTTTTGTTTCCATTTCCATTTTCTATGATTATTTTGTTTCCATCTCCTATTACCGTATTGTTAGAATATCAAGACAAAATAGAAATATTATATGACACGATTTTTGTGTTTAGAAGAGCTTGAAGTTTGCCTTTGCATTCTTCAACCCCTTTTCTTAAATAGGCTTCATAGCATATTTTTTACATAAATATGAGAGATTGAAGGAGATATAAAATAAAGAGAAGGATTATAGAAGATATCCTATTATCGAGATTCCTAATTAAAGACACACATTAACATCCCCCTCAAATTGATGTTGGTAAGTTAACCAACAACAATTGCCAACAAGAAACTGATGACACTGTCCAGTCATAACTTTGGTAAATATATCAACAACTTGAAGATCAATGGAGATGTAAGAGAGAAAGATGATATTGTTGTTCAAGGCTTCTCGGATATAATGACAATCCACTTCGATATGCTTGGTACGTTCATGAAATATAGGATTTGCATCAATCTGAATAGAACTTGTATTATTAACATGGCGAGTTGTAGGATGAGATTGTGAAAAACCAAGCTGCTCCAAAAGATGACGTAACCACACAACCTCGGCACTAGCAGAAGACATTGAACGATATTCAGCCTCAATATAAGATTTAGAAACACGATCTCGCTTCTTACATTTCCAAGAAATTAAGGCACCACCAAGAAACATACACCAACCTGTAGTAGACCTTCAAGTATTTGAGCATCCTGCCCAATTAGCATCGCTATATGCCATAAGCTATAAAGTGGAGTCTTTGGGAAATAATAACCCACATGTAGGTGATCCTATAAGATAGCGAATAATGCAATGAACAACAACAAAATGAAGATGTTGAGGAGCCGACATAAATTGGCTAACTTGATGAACAACATACGAAATGTCAAGTCTAGTAGTCGTTTAGGTAGATAAGGCTTCCTACCAAACGCCGATAGAGAATAGGATCGGGCAAAAGATCTCCTTCATCCTTCTTGTATTTAACATTTACTTCCATAGGAGTATCAACTGAAGACATTCCATCTAAACCCTCCAATTTGATCAAATCTTGAATGCACTTTTGTTGATTTAAAAAAATCCATTGGATCGATGATGTACTACCAAACCTAAAAAATATGTGAGTTGATCAAGATCTTTCATGCGAAATGTTGCATGGAGCTCAACTTGCAGCTTAGTAATTAACCCATGATTAGTACCCATAATGATGAGATCATCCACATAAACCAAAATGAGAACAATACTAATGGGAGACTTCTAAAAGAAGAGAGAATACTCATATAGAGGGGCCTGTTTAAGCCCATACAAAGGTCGTTGTAGTTTACAAACATAGTAGAAGAAGAAGGAGCCATACAAAAGTACGAAGATTAAAGTATGAAGGCGAATGCCCAAACAACTTAAAGAGAGGAGAAACATTATGTAGAGTAGGAGAAGGTAGTTGATTTATCAAATGAAAATTTGTATAAAGTGCTTCACACAAAAAATGAGAAGGAATAGAGGATTCAAGAAGAAGAGTACGAAGAACATCAAGAAGGTGACAATTCTTTCTTTCAGCAACACCATTTTGTTGTGGTGTGGAAGGACAAGAACGTTGAGATATAATCCTCTCATTTTGAAGAAAACTATGAAATTCTATTAGACATATATTCACCTCCAGAATCCGATCTTAAGATTTTTATGTGAGCAGAGAATTAGGTCTTAAGAAATGAGACAAAACATTGAAAAATAGAGAAAACTTCGACCTTTGACCTAAGAAAATATACCCAAGTAAATCAACTGTAGTCATCTATGAAAGTAACAAAATACTTATAACCCGCATGCAAAACAACAGGTGAAATCTCCCAATCATATGAATAATGTTAAAACAATGATGAGCACGAGATGCATTATGTGGAAAAGGTAAAATTTACTTTTGCCAAGTTTGCATGTGGTACAATAACAAAAACCGAAGAAGCTTTATTGCCTAAAGAACCAGATTTTAACAAGGTACTTAGTACATGAAAATTTGGATGACCTAAATGATTATGCCACATTTTATTCACCTGTCTATTATCAATATATATTAGGGAAAGTAAAGGAACATTAGGATAATTTAAGGAAGAAGATAAGCATAGTGGGAAGAGTCGTCCCACTTTATGTCCCTTTAGGATGATCTTCCCAGACACTTGATCCAACACAACAAAACACAACCGGAACGAGAAAATTGGACATTATAATCATGATAAACTAAGGCCAACAAAAATAAGATTTATGGAAAGACCGGTAGACAGAAAAACATTAGGTAAAGAAGGGGAAATATCACCAGTAACACTAATATGTAAAGTGTCATCTGTTGTGTGAATTTTCTGATGACCATCTCAATTTTTCACAATGGATAGAGACACCGAAGAATTTGTCATATGGTTAGATGCCCCAGAATCAAGGTACCAAGGTTGTGAGGAAAAGTGCGGATTACCTAAAAGGCCAAAAGTAGGAAAGCACACATAGTCATTTGTTGTACCATTTAAGGGGTAAGTGTGTTTGTAGAAGGTGTAGGAACAGAAGCGAAAGCAGACAATGTAGTAGAACTTCAAGCACCAATAGAGGCATGATAAGTAGTTCCTTTCTTCTTTTCAAGACGAATTGGACAAGCAGTGATAATATGTCCTCACTACTTGTAATAGTTACAAAAATTTTGTGTGCAAGCCTTTGCCATATGACCAAATCCTTTGCAACTATGACATTGGACAAAACACATATATTTGGTTTTGTTCTTCCCTTGTGCTGCATAGGCCATATTAATAGAAACAATAGAACTGATGTTATGTTCCATGGTTGCATAAGTTGTTATACGTTGTTCCTCGCGAAGAAGTTCACCAAAGCAAACATCCAAAGTTAGCACCGGGTTACGATTCATCGAATTAGAGCAAATGGCTTCAAAGTCAGATCACAACTTCATAAATAAATCATCTCTCTTGCTGATCTTGTGCACATTTTGAATAGTAGAGAGGGTTGCAACAGAAATACCATCATAAATAATATTGGAATATTTAACCCAAAGATTCCGAAAACCATAAAAATATTGCTCAATTGATAGACTCCCTTGTGTGAAATTAGTCATCTCATACTCCAATTGAAGCCTTCGAGCTGCATTGTCTTAATGACAAACCTTTTTCAAATAATCCCACATGCCCTTAGCAATAGTAGTATTAGGCCACAAATTAATAAAATGAGGCTCAATAGAGCTAAGGATCTAGGTCATGATTTGAGCATCTTTGATTTCTTGTTTTGCCAAATTTGCTACACTAGTAGGTGATGAAAGTTTGCCATCAATATGACCCTATAATTCTTTGCCTTTAACAAAGAGTTTAAATTGAAATTCCCAAATAGAATAATTTTTGTCATTAAAATGAACAAGATATGATTCAGATTTATCATAAGACATGATGAAGAAAAAAAAATCCTCCAATTAGGGTTTTTGATTTGCTGCAATCTACTATGTAGCGAACTCCCGAAACTTTTCGAATCACAACGAAACCCATGAAGAAGATGACGCCTCACATTTTGTGTGGTGGTCGTCACACCTTCAATAATGGCTTAAAAGAGGACAAAGGTAACACCAAGGAGAAGGAGTACGGATTAACGAACTCACAGAACTTTTCGAAAAAAGACGAAACTCACGAAAATTCACAAAGAAGATGATGCAAAAGATCTCAATCACATGAAGACACCCACAAGAATACAAAACTAGAACCCAAGAGAAGACCACGATTTAGAGACCAAGCTCTGATACCAGGCCAGAATATCAAGATAAAATAGAGCATATTATATGACACAATTTTTGTGTTTAGAAGAGCTTGAAGCTTGCCTTTGCATTCTTCAACCTCCCTTTCTTAAATAGGTTGATAACATATCTTTTACATAAATATGAGAGGCTGAAGGACAATAAAGAGAACAATTAAAGAAAATATCTGAGGAATAATTATCGGGATTCCTAATTAAAGAATTTTATACACATTAACACGTATTTTCCTAGATCTATCGAATGGGTTTGCAGTTTGTTTTTATTTTTTTGTATTTGTTTATGATATTGATGGTTAATTTGCTTTGTTGGTTTTGCTATAAAGGTTTTGTTTTCCTTCATGAGGTGATTGCTGGTAAGGTTTGTTGTGACTTTTGTTGTTAAGGTTTTGTTTTCCATCTTGATGTTTCCATTTGTTTTGTATCTTGAATATGCATTTGAAATCCAAAAAATCCTTTCCATGTGAATGTGTATGTAATTTTTTTGTATCTTCATTCATATGCCATTTAAATTGTTTCAAGGACCAGAGAGTCATGCAAACCATAGTGATCTTGCTCAACGTCAATATTCAAACCTCTTTCCTATTGAGAAGAAGAGAGTCGCGCACACTGAACCTGCCAAGCAACCTGAGCTTGAATCCGAACTCGAGTCCATGGAGTTGCCCAAGGAGGAGAAGAGTGCGAAGCAGAGGAAGGCTAAGGTTTTGAAAGAAAAGGAAGTTGTCAATGCAAGGTATAAGAAGAAAGGTCTTAGGGTTGCCCTCTTTTTAATTTTCCTTCATTTTAATCTTTCCTTTGTTAATGTTGATATTAATATTTAGGGTTTTATTTCCCCTTATAAGTGGTTTTGGTTTACTTTCTGAGTAACTTTATTAACTAAATCAAAGAATTGAAAATTTGTGTTAAATTTTATATTTCGTATTTTTGCGGGCAAAGGCAATACAAAATCCAAAAATTCAGAAGAAACTACAATCTTTACATTGTTAAAAAAGGTTGAATCATTAATTTATGAAAAATGATATAGTAACATCCACTTTTTGACAACTTATCTCACAACATGATGTGACATATTTTTTTCAATTTTCACGTTGGTTTTTTTTGGAAGAAAGCGGGAGGAAAAAAAGTAAAGAACATGAGTGGAAATTGGAGGAGAAAAAATAGAAAGCAAAAGTGCAAATGGTTGAACTAAAGAGTATATTGTTCGTCATCTTCAACCATTGATGTTCGTCTTCAACCGCCATTCTTCATCTTCAACCTCTATTTTTCTAAGAACCCCTCTTCTTCTTATTCGTCGCAACATTATGGGTTCACCCATTGGACGAAAACTTTGACGGTTCGACGTTCGTATCCATTGGGGTGGAAAGGAGGGATTTTTATTGTTGTTTGTAATGCCGTCATCATTGTAATGGCGTAAATTTGTGGATTTCATCTTTGTGGTGGAATCTAATCGAGGTCGCTTCTTCGAAAGGTGCGTGGTGGTAAGTTGTATTTATTTTTGTGTATTGCTTTTGATTATTTTTTGTTTAAAAAGCAAGAACAAAGATGAGTTTTTGTTTTGAATGTGGATTGTTGTGGTTAGGGTTAAGGTTATGTGTTCTTATTTTGGTTGTTGTTGTTTCTGAAATATTTCCACTTACATTTTTCTTGGATTAAGTCAGTAAACTATAAATCCACATATGTGCTTACTTAAGACTTAATATCTGCGAACCCATGTTGTATGATTTGCACATCAGATATCCCTGGTAGTTATAATGGAGCAAGAGTGATTTTGCATTTGTTAACTTATTGAGTAAACTATAAATCTACACTTAAGATATAATGACTGCGAACACTTGCTCTATGATTTGCACATTAGATATCCATGTTAATTATAATTGAACATGGATGATATTCATTCATTGGTTTACTAAGTAAACTGTAAATCCAAATATGTGTTTACTTAAGAGTTCATAACTAAAAACCCATGGTCTATGATTTGCACATTGGTTACCCCTGTTAGTTATAGTTGAGCAAAAATGATTTCAATCCATGGACATTGTAGTCATGTTCTCAAGGTGGAATCTAATTTGGCTCCAATAGAAACTTTTTCTTATGTAGGTACTAAACTGGAAAAAAGAATGTGTTATGGGAACTCTCAACCTGTTTGTCCATCTTGGTGGTTTCTTTGTTGAACATGAAGACATCAACCAATTGCAAAGTAGTAATTTGTATCACCGATTGAAGGATCAACCAAGGAAACATTTCAAGAGCCAAGCCATATGAACTTTGTTTTTTACTTACGCGAGGAGAAAACACCATAATTAGAATAAACTTAAATTACTAAATTTTGCAGTCCTATGTTTGTGAATGTAGCCATGTTGAAAATGTATATATTTTTTGAATGTCTGAAGAGTATGATACATTAGTACTTGTCTTTTATGATGTTAAGTAAGAATTAATTATAAAAATGTTAAAGTTATATTATTGGATTTTTCCCCTTACTACATGCCCACTCATGACTTAATAAATGCTAACCCATGTGCAATACTTTGCACATGAATTTTTCTTTCTTCGATAACTTCAATAGTGGCACACTTTCATGCCTTGAGTTTATGTGATAAAGTTAAATCTTCATACTCATATTTTCCTTCAAGCAAGTCTAATTTGCCCCTCTTTGTGTTTTGGAAAAGGAAAATAAATGTGCCTATATTTCTTCTTCACTTCCACCGTGCAGTATTATGGCTTACCCATGCCTACGTAAGTGCTAACTCGTGGTATACATTTTGAACATGCGTGAAAGGATGTACAAAACCTCTTTAAATCTCCACTCTCTTCATTACCAGTGGGGAGTATATGTTGGTGAGTCAAGGAATACAATTTTCTTAATTTAATCCACAACATCATATCACTATATCCCCTAACTATGTGCCAACCTCTGACTTAATAAGTGTTAATCCAGGTGCAATGCTTTGCACATGAATTTTTCTTTCTTCAATAACTTTAGTAGTGACACTTTCATGCCTTGAGTTAATGTGATAAAATTAAATCTTCATACTCTTATTTTTTCAAGTGAGTCCAAATTTGCCTCTCTTTGTGTTTTGGAAAAGGAAAATAAAGGTGTTTATATTTCTTCATTACCACTATGCAATATTTTTGCTTACCCATGACTATGTAAGTGCTAACTCGTGGTATAGGTTTTGAACATTTGGTAGGAATCTTCCTATAGTTTATTGATATATTTGGTTTGTTTTATGTTATGCTTTGCTTAATGTTTGTCACTATTTTATGTTATACTTATCATTATTATTGTTATTGTTCTACTAAGTTATAAATCTGTATTTTTATGAGGGTTCATAAATTTGCTTATTTCTGTGGTGCTTCAAGTTATGCAGTAGTTTATGTGATCATATAGTCATATAAAGAATGCTGATAATGGAATTCAACCTTTGAAGGAGCATATATTTTGTCACTTTAAAATTAAAGACTTGTATCGATTAAAATACTTGCTAGGAATTAAATTTGCTTAGTAAAATTGTGGAATTGCCATCTCCAAAGCAAATATGGATAAATGGTACAAAAGCTGAATTATTTCATTGTAACCAAACTAGATATTTTTTAGATTATGGTTTGGTACAACGTTTATATTTGATTTTAATTTGTTTCTCTATTTATTAATTTATTAGTGCTACTATTTTAATTTTCAATGGAGGTTAAATATATATTTATTAAAAATTGGAAAAATTTATTACATTTTATTATTTTCACCAGAAAGATACTAAAATTAATTAAATAAAATTATTATTATTATTATTGTTATTATTAGTATTAGAATTATTATTACTACTAACAGTCTTAGTATTGATGATATTAGTAGTAATATTAATATTAGTCTTAGTAGTATTCGTATCAGCAATATTTTATTATTATTATTATTGTTCAAAACAAAGTATGTTTGTTTGTCATATTTTTAAAGGATTCACACATTTATGTTTATAGTCAATAATTATATGATTTGTTTCTAAAAAATGTTTCATTAATTGTTTTTAATTTTTAATTATGAATGAATTGTTCTTTTTTATCTTTTCTTGGAATCTTTTAAATTTATACATTTGTAATTAATAATTATATGAATAATTTTTAAAGAATTTTAACAATTAGTTGATTTTATTCCATTAATTATTTTAAATTCCTTTAATTATGAATGAAGTTTTTGATTGGTAATACTATTATAATTCCTAGTATTTTTATTATTATTATTATTTGAATCGATGAATATATTTTATTTTAAATTATTCCTTCATTTATTACTCAACAAATCTTGAATTAACATTTATTGAAAATATTTATTACATTTTATTACTATCATTTTCAAAGCCAGTTTCAATATTAATATATTTTTATAATTAGGGTGGAGATAAACTATTTTAATCATAATAATTATATTTGATTTTGAACAGTTATGTTTAATTTTAATTTATTTCTCTTTTTATTAATTTATTAATGTTACTATTTTAATTTTATATGGAGGTTCAATATGTATTTATTGAAAGTTGAAAAAATTTATTACACTTTATTATTTTTATTGAAAAGATATTGAAATTAATTAAATAAAATATTATTATTATTATTATTATTATTATTATTATTATTATTATTATTATTATTAGTATTAAATTATTATTGTTTGTATATTGTAATTTAGTTTTGCACATTGTTCGTCAAAATCACATCCAACTAGTTGGATGTTGTTAGAGTATCATTGTATATTACACTAAAATCAACCAAATGAGAGTTTTTAAGTTGAGTCATAAGCTTTGAATTGGATGGGTTTCTTCGGCACCATTTTTGCTTTTTTTTTTTTTTTTTTTTTGTTTTTTTTTTTTT
>Ga0214545_1007205_pt1 | contig 18807 bp, 9 predicted proteins | sample CNSS4metaG_FD_160064 | JGI IMG/M metagenome (GOLD analysis project Ga0214545, IMG submission 160064) | Root nodule microbial communities from cowpea collected in UCLA plant growth center, Los Angeles, California, USA - CNSS4 | ecosystem: Host-associated > Plants > Roots > Nodule | place: USA...
TATATATCCGTGGATCATTAAATTATAATTATTATAATACATAGAAATATTCGTCGGTAATAAATTTGTTGGTAAAATTTGTTGATAACTTTTAATGTTTATTATTGATGGATACTTTTGTTAACAAATTCTAGTGATAAAATGGGTGCTAAATTTTTTGTTTGGGTTTTGACTATGTTGTTATAAAATCTGTTAGTAAATATAGTAGTAATGAATTTTATTTTTTAAAATTTGTTAGTAAATTTGTCAGTAATTATTTTTTTTTAAATTCATCGATAAATTAATTGGTAATTCAATATTTTGAAAATTCATTGGTACATATGTTGACAACAATTTTTGAAAGATTTGTATGTGAATTTGACGATGATTGTAATTTTATAAAATATGCCAATAATTTTGTTGGTAAATTTATCGTTAAAATAAGTGAATTTTTCTATTAAATCTGATAAAATATACGTTATAAATTAATTAGATTTTGATGAGAATAAGAAGAGGAGGAAGGAGGAAGAGGAAAAAGAGGAGGCAGTAGCAACAACAATGAAGGAGGAGGAGAAAGAAGACAAAGAAGAAAGAGAGTAGGAAGAGGAGCCAGAAGCAGTAGAAACTGATGGTGATGGTGAACTCAACAACACTGATGATAACAAACTTGATGACAATGATAATAGAGACTTGACAATAGTAACAACGTTGAACATGACAACGCTGGAACGATGAATACTATGACGACGATGAAGGAGGAGATAACAAAGAAGAAGAAAAAGAAAAAGAGGGAGAGGGAGAAAAGAAGAGAAGGAAGAGGAAAGAGGATACCGAATCTATACATTTTCACTAATGTACAAAATATATCAATAATGACCAAAAGATATTTGTCGATATTAATAATTAGACCATTAATAAATTTTTCTTGTAGTGTGAGTCTTTAGTTTAATTTAATTTCTTTTATTGAATAAATACGTCACATTAAACATTTTGAGGTTTCTAAAGTTAAGAAGTTATATTTTTAATATTCCATTAATTAATTAGAACAGAAAAATAATATTTAGAATGTAATAATGGTTATGGAAAATTTAGCATTACTAGTTTGTAACAGACAAAAGTTGACACCCAATGATACCGAGTTGTGTGATGAGAGGAAACATTATTATAAGGTTATGTGTACTTGATCAATCATGGTTGTTGGAAGGGAAGCCCACCATAGCAACGTGTTGATCTTTGTGCTCTTCTGGATAGGGTCCTTTATCACCATCTCTGCTTTCAACAAAAATAAAGCATATTTCCACTCACTCAGATTCTCTCCTCTCTCTACCTGCCAAACTCCACATCATCTTACTATTTCTTATTATTAACAAAATATTCATCATACTCTTAAACATATTAATTTTTATATGTCAAAAGTTATACTTTCTTTGTTAAGAACTTATATTCAATCATTCAGATTTACATCAACTTTTGTATATAATGAATTGATTTTATTTTTAATTTTCACGTTAATGTATATACATTTTATCTGTGAGACTAAGTTCAATAATCATCTAATAGCAGGTAAAATAATAGATTCAACTCTCATTAACATAGGTTTTAACTCATGACTGTGATATTATGTTAAAAATTGAGCAAACCTAACTAAAATCCATAAAATTGATGTGGAGGTACGAGGTTAAACATTAATGGATGGTCGATGGTGGTCCAATAATGGGTAAAACAATAAATTCAACAAACAATAAATCTCATTAAGATAGACTTTAACTCATAACTATAATACCATATTAAAAAATGACTTTAAATCTAATTCAACGGCACAAAACTTCTCATCCTCCACTCGATGTAGAACTTCCAACCCTCTAGGTCCTTGATAACATTTTTTTTCATGACTTTCAATATTATTTACAATTTTTTAATACTTATCATAAACTTTAAAAATAAAATGTAGATTCTGATTGAAGTTTGAAAATGATAGTTTGAACGTTCAGACCAGAGAAGAATCTATTTGGTGGAGTGTTGGGGCAACTGCCCCCACAAACTTTGTGTATGTATATTTGTTAAAATATAATGGTTGTATAATTACAAATGTTTTCATAATTTCAGACGCAATATAAAAAGTTAGTTTATATTATATACGGTAGTTTTTCCACTATGTATGAGTGTTGGTACCACAATTTTGGATTTTGGATTTGTCTTCAAAATATCATTTTATAAACATATAAACTAATTTTAGTGAAATATAAATGTAAAAAAGAGACACTATCGATTAGTATATACTATTAAACTTAAATATACTGATTTATAACTAAATAACCATGTGTATAAATTTATATGGTCCATCCAAAAATCAGTTACTCTTAATTATAACTCTACAAGTTTATGAGAATAAAAAAACTCTTGGATGTAATACTTATTTATCGTCATAGGAAATTTTATTTATATCCAAATGAACTTAACTAATACATATGGATATATTAAGAGAAAATGTTAAATTTTTTAAAATGAAAAAAAAAATGTTTTACGTATTTCTCGAGGTTAAAAAAAATTATTTTCTATAGAATATAAAATATTAAATAAAAAAAACGTAATATTAATGAGAAAAAAAAACACAAGGCTTTTTAATTATGTTTTTTTTTTAATTATGTGATTTAAGATCATTATTATGTTCTCCAAATTACCGTCCACGCTTTTGTCTTAGTTTTTCTAGAGGTACATAAATATGAGGATTTATTTATAAACTTAATATACAATTATTTTGAACAGTTTAAATGATTTTAAAAATTAACCTCATTGTTAGTTAAAACTAAAAAGAAAACTTAAAAAAATAATATATACTTTTTGGACACTAGTGCAAAAATCCATTTGACTTTGTCTAATATGCCTCACATTTAAGAAAAACGAAGTCCACAGAATGCGTTTTTTTTTTTTTTATAAAACTTTTAATGTTTAAAAATTGAGAAACTTTAAGAAGTTCACAAAATTAAGTAAAGATTTTGGGGAGCTAGATTATAAATTGATGATTCAACATTTTCATTATATTCATATTCATAGACATACACAATGTATTCTTTAAATTTTAGCACATTAATCTTTGCTAGATGTTGGAGAATGTTGTATTCTCTAGGTCTGACTAAATGAGGTAGAATATATCATTTGACTGACATATGATCACTTAAGAAAGGTTCAAAAAGTGTGAATTAATTGCACCAACTACCTTATGTCACTCGACCAATGCAGTTGTCACTCAAGCGAAGTATTGTATAGCTCAAAGAAAAGGTTGCAATGTATCTCTTCCTTGGAAGCATATAGCTCAAGTGTTGGAAAAAAAAAATACTCAAGCAATATGGCGGGTGGCTCAATATTATTATATTATCTCTAATGATGACTACACAAAAGGACATTTGATCGTCACACATTCTATTTGTTCCAATGATGATTAGACAAACAAGCGTTTATATATAATCTATTTTGTCTAGCAATAATAATAAGCAAATAGAAAGATATTTGAATATCACACACTCTATTGCTTTCAATGACAACTAAAAAGAAGGTTATTTGGATTAGGGATGACAACAAGGTTGAGATGAGTATGGCTAGTGCTTAACCACTACTCGTCTTATTGAAAAAAAATATTGTTCCATTTCTTACAATGTTACACATTACGTATATGTGAAAAAATATCTACAAATTTTTTATACTCTTATGGATATCCATGAAAGTGAGCAAAATTTTTAACATTTTTAAATTTTAAATAAAATTATTTAAAATACAATTCAACCAAAATTGCACACTAAAATATCAATGTAAATAATTTGGATTTTTTAAAAAATAAATTTAAATGAATTTCACTAAAGTATAACGTTTAAAAAAATCAACCCTTTTAAAAATAACTTCAATTTCATTGGTTTAAATAAAAAACATATAAATTCAAATTCTAGACATTTCTTAAAAAATTAATAATATTTCTCTTACATATAATTTTATTTTCTAAATTGAATTTAATAAAAATAGTCAAATAAAATTCACTAACAAATATTTGTGAGTTGATACATGGATATCCATAAAGGATATTCATTTAGTATCCATTACATATTTTAGTTGCATATGTAGGTATGGATTATTTTTGTTATCTCTTGTTTGGACATCATGTAAAGGTTCTCATAGTGACAAGATAGACGTCACAAACTTTGTCTAGCAATAATGACCAATTGAAAACGTCGAAAGACTCTATTAGTTCAGTTCAACCTGAAAACTAGACAACGAAACATTCTAATGGCACATATTTTATCAATAACAATCACATGGATATTCAAACCTCACACACACTCTTTATAAATTTCAATAACAACCAGACAGAGAAGTGTTCTAAGGTCACACACACTCTTTAACTATGATACAAATTTAATCCTAATAAACTATTATCGATGATTAATATATTTATAAACACTTTATTCTTTTGCATATATATACCTTATTAAAACCCTAAACAATTATGTTACTCTAACAAAGAAACAAAATTAATTAATAACATGTTGACAATGATAATAGTTAAGTGATATGTGTAGCATTGTCCTTATAAATATCTCTCAAAAATTTTCGTCCACTAAACTACCATAGTAATTGTTCAGAATATAGATTTCTGGTTGTAGTTTGACATGGTGGTGAAGACTTTTGTGAAGTTGAGATTATATTTGGAAGGTTAATGAATTTAGATTTGTTGGAATGGTGGTTGAACGTGCAGAATGATGCATGGGTGATGGTGATGGTATGATTCACATAGGTGTCAGGTTTAGATTCCTGATGTTTTTCTCATGGTTTGAACGTGTTAAATGGAGAATGGTTCAACGTGTTTTTCCCTCCACTCCCTGTTTTAGTATGTTTCATTCAACATTATACCTTCAAAACAAGAAAAAGTGTTCCATCACTTGCATGGATATACCTCAACTAATGAAGCAATTTCGTACGTGGGACCTCCTCTCACTCATCTTGCACCACACCAACAACAACAACATTAATTCATCGATGTCTCCACATGTTATAGTAACACGTTCAGAATACAGTATAAGTCTAAGTTGTGAAATATAGACCTATAAATTTATTTTTGATTTTGAGTTGAGAGTAATATCAATGCTTTATATGGTTGAATTCGATTTTATTGATGTTGTATCTTTCTAATAAATCTCTTTCTTCCTTAGATCTAACAAGTGGTGAGCCGATGGTTAATCTTAGTGATCGTCTCAGACAAGTACAATATCCCGTTAAAAGGAACGGTAAACAAGAAGAGTGTTTGGAACGAGTATAATATGCCGTGAAGGAGTGTTTGGAACGAGTATAATATGCCGTTAAAAGGAACGGCAAACGAGAAGGAATGTTTGGAACGAATATCTTCGAGGAATATGAAGACTAGTAAAATACCAATGTGTTTTTCTTTTCTAACTATCTATCGTCAGTGGGATTAGCATTACGATAATCACACCTTGTTTCGAAAGTTTTCTCTTTATATACATTTGAATTAACCTGATAGGAAGCTTCTGGGATTGTATTTTCACCGTTGTGAATGAATGATGTAGGAATCTTTAAAACAAATGATGGCCATGGTGGACTAGTGGTAAAAAAACAAAATATAAATTCCTTCAACGATGTTGATTATGAGATTGTACGAAGGAAACCCAAATTAAACATCATGTCGAGAACGAGATATCTTAAAGAAATGCCAACTCATCTCCCTATCTACACACGAAAAAAAAAACTAAACATTAATTCAAACCTAACACCAATGCTAAATTTTGCCTTTTTGCAAGCATAAACAACTCCTATTTAGGTGTGTAATATTTGTTAGGTTTATAAGGAGGAGTATCACTAGGAAGATACCGGTTTTAACCATCGGCTCTGATACCACTTGTTAGGTTTATAAGGAAGGGTATAATTGGAAAGATACAACACCAATGAAACCTGAGTCTAACCACATAAGACATTGACACCACTCTCAATCCAGAACCTTAAGACAATGAGTTTATGGGTCTTTTATTCTTATATAGTGCTCTACTTTCTCATTTCTGGTCAATGTGGAACTTAGACTCACATTTAGATTCCTAACAATATTGAATAAGAGGTTTATGATACATCAAATATTATAATATGTTTTTCGGTCAAATCTCTCTTCATCACACACTATATATTGTTTAGGTTGAACATGTTGTGTCCCTCTTTACCAGAATGATTATAAATTCTATGAATAATCCAAAAGATTATATATATATATATATATATATATATATATATATATATATATATATATATATATATATATATATTTTAGGTTGAAGACATGCAAACAGTTTTTCCTTTTTATTTTGAAATTTGTTTTAGAAAGAAGTCAACATTGCCATAATTTTTTTCATCTTCTTTGTGTCCTGTGTAAAGCTTAATAAAGATTCCTCAATTTACTCACCAAATCAAGACAATTCAAACAAATTGTTGGAATTTGATTGAAACAATTTACCTGGATACGTGGAATCAAACTAACAAGTGTGATGGTTGTTCTTGGGTTATCTGATATGTAGAAAGTGGTTTCATTCTATATATATTGATATCTTAAAATTTTTATTTTTAATGTATTTTTAAGTAGGCAGTTTAATTTCAGTTTTTATTTGAATTTAAAAATTAAAGTTAATAATTTTTATATATAATATATATCTATACATAAACATGATGATATGGGAGAGGTGTATTATTGTTGTTTAGCTTTGTCGTTATTGATTAATTTGATTCCAAAGCAGGAAAGTTGTTAGCTAAAGATTTGGTCTATATTTAGCATCTGGGAAATTAAAGAAAAGAAAGGATTATAATTTTGAAAGTTGAAATAATGCAGAGACTTAGACTTAGTGTGTTCATTTCATGGTGGCAACATGTGTTGGCATGTTGCGTCGCATGAGAGAGATAGGTTGTGACTGGTAAGAGCAGTGTCATCGTACATTGCCCCCTTTGTCTTGAAAGAGGATCCACCTTCATTCATTTTGTCTGCATGAAACGCTTCATCAGGACACAAACACCACATTCTTATGAACTTAACTCTTGTCTTCAAAATTATTTTCATTCCAACTTTCACTAACATTTGTACCATCTACAACCTGCCTGCCAATATATTTTTTCTTCTCCAAAACTCTGCATTTCATTTGATAGTGATATATCATAAGTTGAAGAATTTAGTCACTTTACGAATAATTTATGTTAAATTGTTCTCACAATTTTTTTATTTTGGTGATTAGACTTGTAAACTTAGCTATTTCCCATGAGTCTGTCTTAACTACCCTTGAATAAGTCTTTTTTTAAAAAGTCCCCAATTGAGGAGCCCAAAAACAATTAAAGCCTCTTCTCAAATGGGTTAGGATCAGGGTTAAGGTGAGTTTCATTCTAGTAGTAGACTTTAACTAAATCTTAAAATTTGGTTATATATTGAGCCAAGTCATCTCATTCCAAAGGCAGGTCAGCCTAGAACGAAGGTCGAGAAGGGTCATTTCAAATGAAAATTTGAGATGGACTCTCTCAAATTTAGGATCATGAAGGGTCGATTGGTGCTGAAGAAAGAGATGGGTTGGCCAGGACTAAAGGTCGGGATCAGTTGGCCAAGGTCGATGGTCGAGACGAGCAAGTACAGACCAAAGATCAATATGGGACGACCTGGGCCAAAGGACTAGACGGGGTTGAAGGTCGAGACAGGTCAGTTTGGGCCTAAAGTCAAAATTTGACCGAGTCAGCCTTGACCGAAATTTGGTTGAGTTGACACAAACCCAAATTCGGCTACACCATTAGTCGAAGGTCAAGACAAGTAAGTCTAAACTAAAGATTAAGAGGGGCTAAATCGGGTCAATGATCGAGACGATTATAGTTAAATTTGATTGTTATTTAATAATAGTTCAAAAAAGTAGTATTCTTCCGGTATCTACTTTTTTTTTTTTAAATTGTGAATGCTATTAAATAGGAAAACAAATTAGTAAATAACTAGAATAAAATGGTAGTTAAATTTGAATTTAAAATAGCCTTCATTATAGATTTAGTCTCCTAATATATTGGTTTGGTTCATATTGGTCCTCTTATTATTTTTTGGATCAATTTGGTCTCCTAATTCTTTAAAAAGGTTCAATTTGATTATTTTCGTTAAGTTAATGTTAATACCGTATTCGTACATGCCACATGTCATTTTGTGAAATTTTAATTTTATTTTTTTTATTTAAAAAAAATAAACTATCTCGTGTAACGTTATGATTATGTCATGTGTCAATTCGAGAAATTTTTATCTTTTTTACTTTTAATTTTTTTCAATTTTAAAAAAATTACCATGTGGTAAGTCATGATTGTGTCATGTGTCAAGCTAACAGTGGTTGTTTTAAATTTAGTCCCTCTATTTAGAATTTTGATTCAATTTACTCCCCCTATTTTTTAAATGATTCAATTTTGTCCTCTCAAATTTGAGACCAAATTAATAATTAAACTTAATTACAACTTATATATTCATGTTAAAATAATTTTGTATAATTTATACATCAAATCACTCCGTAAATAATCATGTTATGTTCTTCTTACATTTTTCCACTTGTAATTTTTTACACATGTAAAAAATAATAATTTGAATAGTTAGGTGGAATAATTTTTTACACTTTTTTTCGATTTTTCTATTTTAAATGTTGAAAATTAAAATTATTTTCCAAGTTGAAACATTATTAAAAAGAATTATCTATATATAGAAGAATGTAATCTCCTCGTATAACGCTTTCAAAATTGATCTAGAGAGGAAAAATAAACTCGTTTATTTAACATGTCTCTTAGAAAATCTCTGCATTACTAGGATATATATATATATATATATATATATATATATATATATATATATATATATATATATATATATATGTTTAATACCTGATATTTTAATTAAGTTTGAGAACAAGAATATACATGTAAATATTTATCTCGTCCTCATTCTCATATTCTCCCCATTATCCATTTGTTCTTGTTTCAATTATTAAAATATCCAAACTTACTAAGTAAGCTAAACAAATATATATATATATATATATATATATATATATATATATATATATATATATATATATATATATATATATATTATTCACTTAGTATTTAATTTTGTAATCTTTTTTTTCTTTTGCTACGCACTTTTTCATTCTCTCTTCTAATTGTTTGACTTTTTCTATATTCATAAAATTCACTCACATTACTTTTCTTCTTATCATAATCTTGATTGCATATTTTTTTTCTTTGTGTAGTTATGTTGAAATGTTGTATTATCAATTTCAGTGAATTAAATAGCTAAGAGACATTTGAAATATTTTTAAACTAAAATATTTTAATTTAATTTTCTTAAAAATATTTTTTAACTTTATCAATTTGAAATTTTGTATTATTAACTTCATTAAATTTTCTTCAAAATTAATGGATGTATTGGTTTCTCTCAAATTTTATTCATGTATAAGTGCATATATGATTCTCATATTTAAATTTATACAATTATCATTTATTTCTAAATTTTTGGCGTGAAATTCTTTTGATATTGAATATTTGATAATATCATTTTTTTATTTTTGGGAATTTTTTATTAAAATTAATTAATTAATTTTAAAATAATAAGAAAGCAGGTATGAGCACGAGTATGGATATATTTATTACCCGATAAGAATGGGATAGAACAAATTGTATGCTCGTTAGGTATGAAAATGAAGATAGGTAAGAATTTTTACTTCAAAGATGGGATGGGATAGTGAAATTTATCCCCGTCTCACCTCATCCTGCCCTATTGTTATCCCTTATCTATATCAAGTTCAAGACCTCTAATAAAATAGTATTTAGTAATTGTTTTTACTATCCATATTTAATAATATGAAAAAACAATAGTTAAACATAATTAGTTATTACAAAATTAATTTCTAGTCTTGATCTTTATAAAATGTTTTCTTTGTTTTAAATCCTTATAAAATTGAAATAATTATTTTAACTTTTGTAAAATATATGAATTTTTATTTCAATCCTTATAAATTAACTTTTTTTGAATTTTTTTTCTTCCATATTTTCAAATCATTATAGTTAATCTTTAATATTCATTCTGAGATGGATGTTTGCTAACTTATGAAATGTCAACATATTTTAACCATAAATGTTTTAAATATCGATGGATTTTGCTAATAAATGATCATCTATTGATAATTTTTTTTCTTTTTTCCTTGAATCCCTTCCAACTTTGTCATTGCCCATATCATTATCACCTTTTTTTCCTCCAGCTTATTTTCCTCTTCCTCCTCCTTTTTTTTTCTTTTTCATCTCTAATTAATTTATAACAAATATTTTGTGGGATTTGGTGAAGAAATCGATCCTCATTTTAGTGACAAATTAACTAATGTAAGTGATGAGATTACAATTTTTTTTTAAATTCAATTATTAATTAATGTACTAAAAGGTTTAAAAAAGATAGTTATCGAGAATTTTTCAAAAAATTCAATTATCGACGAATTTTATCACGAAATGGTGAAAAGTCAAAATGAGAATGTTGAGAACCATTTTACATACAAAATTTATTGACGGATATTTGTCAATAGTAAAAATTATAAATTACTAATAAATTTTACTGACTTAATTTATTGACAGATGCATTAGCGAAGAATATTCTTCAATATTAAAAATTCTAATTTGCTAACAGATTAAGATTATAAGATCTAACTATAAATTTTGTCAATAATTTAGCAATTTCTTGTAGTGCATGTTCTAACATTTTTCCAATTCATTTTTTTCCTTTAGATTATGTTACCTTAGGATGACCTTTTATTGTTGATGGAGAAGGAATTTTCTTAGAGAATCAACCACTTTATCCAACATTACCATTAGATGTTCCTTAACACTGAACCTAATTGGTCTTTTAAGGATAATTAATCAGGAAGATACAATATCAATGAGATTTGAGTCTAACTCACATAAAAGATTTCACACCACTTTCAAGCCCAAAATCTTAATAAGTTAATAAGTTTATAAGTCTTCTTCCTTATATCAAGAAAACAGATAAATCATTCACAACTTTACTAATATATGTTGATGATGTATCAGCATTACAAGAAAATCATTAAATAACAATCAATTTTAGAGACAAAAAATAATTAGTTGTTATAGTGATTAATTTATATATCAATTTATAAACTAAAAATGATTGGTACCTAACGTAATTTTTTTTCTTATGAATAAAATATTATAATTAATTTGTGAATTAATGTCTGAATTAACCTCTAACATTAACTACCAAAGAATGAGTGTATGAATTAGTCTCCGACTAATTTTAGATAACAAAAATGATTTTAATTAATAATGAAAAATCATAACTTATACATAAGATTTGTTATTTAAAAAATTTAGACAACGAATTGAAAAAAAAAAAGAGTTATAATCATGATTTGGATGACTATGAGCTAAACTATAAAAACAAAAAAGCATTTTAAGATATTAAAACCAAATTTCACTCATTTACGTATATATAAAAACATATTTAAAATAATGCAATTTTTACTTAACGCCCTAAATTTGTTGACTTTTTTTGTTTTTGGCAAAAAAAAAGAATGATAAAGCTATATCAAAAGAAAATAAAAGGAATGTTGGATGAAAAAACAATAAAGGAATGAAAATGACAAAATCAAGGGACAAATTCTATATAGTCATGCAACTTTGTGATATGTATTTTATTTTATTTTTCTTCTCTCTCTTTTGGTGAATGATTTTGTAATATTTGTGAAGTGATGAACTCAACAAGTATCTATTGAGATGAGAGTTTGGAATTGAAGGAGCATGATGATGTCGATTCCACCAATTAGTAAGATGAGAAAGATATAGTTCATAATTGTAAAAAGATTGTGTTGTGGTTGATAAAGCTACAAGAAAAGACCCTAATTTTTTTTATTTTAATTTTTTTCCAAATCCTAAAAGGAGAAAGATAAATCTAAGGGACCCAATTAGTTGTGATAAAGAATGTAGCATATGGCACGAACCACATCTCTCTTAAAAATTATCGCACATCACCATTTTTTCCAGCTGGAAGGAGGCATCTTGTGATAAAGTTCATGAATTATTGATTCAATCTCATGAAAAAGGAGAAGAAGAAGAACACGACATTGCCATGGCAGCCACCAATAGTTGACAATTTGGATAAAAAAATCGAACCACATTTTTTCTTCATACATTCTGTGGTTGTGCTGTTCCACAAAATGGACTTCATTAACTATTACTTTTTAATTATCATCATTCATGTCGGTCGTGAGGTTATAAATAGTAATTTTCTTCATTCAAATATTTCATTTTAATCATGGATGACGTGTGTTTAGATTTCTTTTCTCCATTATTCACTTATCTCAAATTTTATTGTGCATGAGATATTTAGATTAGAAGGATTGCATGTGCTTCAATAGAGTAGTATACTAGAGAAATTGCTTTTCAGAGACACATAATTTCAAAACTACAAGACTGTTTATAAATATGTATTTTAAATTTAAAGTATTTTAGGCCACTATTAATAGAAATTTTCATATTTCTTTTTGTTTATTTTATAAAATTTAATGTTGTCTTGTTCATACTACAAGAAAATCGTTGAATAATGACTAATTTTAATGATAATAAATAATTAGTTAATAATCAATAGATACTAATTTATAAATTAAAATTATTAGTAATTAAAATAGTTTCAAAAAATTATAATTAATTTTTATTTTGATAATTCTATCTAAAATAGTTTCTTTTTATATATTGATATTTAAATTAGTTATTGACATTAATTATTAAAATTTTAACCAGTAAAAAAATTAATTTTTAATTAAAAAATTAATTTCCAAACATATTTTTTATTATTAAAATTAATTATTATTTAAGAATTTTGTTGTATAATATAACATCAACTGCAATAGGATTTTCATTTAATTCTTTTTTAGGTTTCCTGTCACAGTCTTTATAATTTTTACTTCACTACAAGAGTTTTATAAGATTTATATTCTCATTGGTGGATATATATTTGCTAGATAGATTTTTTTTGGTAAAAGTCTCGTTATAAGAATTATTATAAATTTTGACACGATACTTAAATCATTAACGTTTTTAAATTGAATTTTGATTATTAATTATAATATAATAATTATTTTAATTTATCTAAATAAATACAATAATTAATTAAGTAAAAATTAAAAAAAAATATTTATATAATTAAATATGTTTTTAATATATATATATATATATATATAATCAGTTTTAAAAATAATTTTTCAAAATACAAAGTTAAAAAAAATTAAATATAAAATCTGGCAAGTTGGCTTGCAACTGACATGGTACTTGAGAAAGTGGATGAACATTTTTATGTTATGACAGGCTAATTGCGGGTCGGGTTAAACCAACCAATTGGGCCAATATGCACACCTCAAATAAAACAAACATGAGGGACTAAATCAGACTCATGCAAAGAAATATAAAATAAACTTCTTAAAAAAATACAGAACAAAACATCGTGAGTTGAAGTATATCATAGAAAATAATTCAAACTAGTAAAATGAGGAAGATATTCAAATCATTTGAAAGCTACTGTGTCAAATCCAAAATTAGTAAGCTTATCAATATATATGTAAGAAATCTTAGTCATTATCGACTTATAAAGTTACATACATTTTTCCATCTTCCTTTAAATAATTTTTCATTCTTATAATAAGATGCTGAATCTTAATTTTTATGGTATACAATTATATAAAAATCTCAAATATAAGACCCAAATTAGTCTTTACGACTTAATATGTATAACTCATACAACGTTTCAAATTACTCCACTTGCTATTTCATCTTTTGTCATGTACTTTAACAATCTGCCAAAGTGTTGGTCTTATAGGTTTGCAATTATTTTAAAACTCCACCTTTATGCCAATATAAATATATATATATATATATATATATATATATATATATATATATATATATATATATATATATATATATATATATATATATATGAGGCACCTAGTGGATAACCAATCACTTGATTTTATATTTGATACATTAGTTACCAACTATGAACACTACTTTTTTTTGACAACAACATAAAATTGTAATCAAAATTATAAAAATCGTGGTCTAAAGATTAGACCACAACTTTTTAAGCGTGATATAAGTAAGTGTAGATATAAGTAATAAACAACGATTTTTTTTTAGTATGACAATACTTTTAAAATCGTTGCTTAAAACTCTCATAATAATAGACAATAGTTTTTGAGATTGATTTTAGATCTCACCAATATTTTTAAACCACATTTTGACAAGTTTTGCTCATATAGTTTAAAACAACAGTTATATAATCATGGACTTTTATGATATTTATACAATATTTATAAAAATGTTATTTATTATATGTTTAGGCCACATTTATTTAGCCATTGTCTAATTTAATGTGGTCTAAACTATAAAATGTTGTAGTGAAAAAAAAAATTTAGTCACCGCCAAAATCAACGTTAAATGAGTTAAATCGGTGACAAACATCTTTAACCACCGAAATAGCTATCGAAAATAAGTAGTGACAAAAATCCTAGTCGCAAAACAGTTAGTCACTAATTTCAAAATAGGTGGCTAAACAGCCATTGAAATTATGGTCGTTAATCAGTAACTAAAAATTTAGTCACATTCAAGTATTGAAGACCAATTTAATAACCAAACTTCCGATCGTAAATTCGATCTCTAATAAGAATAAAGTTTAATTTAATAAAATAGTTTTTGGTAACAAATAGATACGTTTTTTAATTTGATTCATATAATATCGGTGACTAAATTAGTGACTAAAGTGATAACTAAATCAATGACTAAATTGGTGGCTAAATCAACCTGCTTATATTAAATTTTCTACCTACTTATACATAACATATTATTTCACCAAAATAATTTCAAACTTTAGCATTACAATTTTTGTAAGAGATATGAACAAAGTGTGATTTTTTAACCACCATAATACGGAAAATCTACTAATCTCTACCTAAGAGTATGATTGACCATTCTTTTCTTTTAATTAAGTTTTTTATCCATATAACTTAAGTACAAAATATTTCTCAATAATATCAAATCTAAGTATCATTAGCATGCTAGTAATTGTCATTTGGATAACTTATAATCATTATAAATCATTACTTTTTTTTTCTTTTAAGAAAAAAAAAGTTATTCACTCATCATAATCAAGTCTTTATAATGATATTTTGTGATTACATGATAGAATCATTATCCCATTTTTTTTATAGGAGATGCAAACTATATCCATTTGATGTGACCACACAGAACAACTTACTGTATTAATTAAAGAATACACAAAATATTACACAGTACTTTTATTTATATTAATCATGGAGCACTATCAACAGATAACTAATTTATAACAAACTATATCTAGATAAGTATCTAACTCTGGAATAGAATTTTGGTCTCCTAATAGTGATTTTATACCATCAATGTATCTTTTCTTTTTGTAGAAGAAAAAAAAAAGCAATAAAGATGATGTTAGAGTTGAGGTGAAGAGTGTTTTGAAAAGTGAGATATTATCGAAAATGAATGAAGAGTAAGAGGTTGTTCTGTTATTTACGTCGACCATGGTAAACATTGTTATCTTGTTGAACCACGTTTTGCGGCTACTTTTATGCAGAGAATATGAAAAAGGACATGGTAAGTGTGCTTTACAACTTGAATCCACCCAAGCAGCCATAAATATTCTTAGCTTCATAATCCACTTTTAATTGTATAGTTGCATGCTGATACAAACATCAATTTAATTGTTAGAGTTATTGACTTTATAAATCATTACTTTAGTAAAGATGTTACAGAACATTGTTCATTTTATTTCTTGTATTATTGCATTTTATGTATACACACTAAGGACAAAAGATAAATAAAACGAATGATGTTTTATACTACTTCTATTCATATGGGTAGGATTTAGAAAATGGATAACTAGAAATTACACTCTTTAATCATATTAGAATTGTTTGAATCTACATTCAAGGTAATATCCCTAAAATTCCTTTCACAATGAATATCATGAATTTATGTTTAACTAAATTATCTTTATTACATGTACTAATACTATATAAGAAATGTGTTTTCTAAAGATTTTGGTCATTGGTTGTGGTGAAAATTGTTTAACGAGGAATGTTGATAGACCAATACATACATATATACCTGTAGGAAATGAAATGTATGCAAGGGCTCCCACAGTTTTTTAATTTTATTTTTATATATATTTTAAAATTCTATTTATATATTATTATTTTAAGTTATATATATATATATATTATTTTATTATTTAAAAAATAAAATAAAGATAAAATAAAATTTAATTTGATGGACATTGATTAATAAAGAGATTAGGGTTCTGTTTCTGAATTTTTTTCTAACTAGCAATCAAGAGAGTATGAGAATAAAAAGAAAAACAAAGAGACATATTGGGAAAGAGAGATTGGAAATCAGAAAGATTAGAAATCATTGGAGAATGCATTCTCATAATATTCTAGTATGATTTATTATGTACATTAAATTTATGATTCTCCCATTAGATATTTCTCTCAAATTAGTATGAATCTTAATTATAATTTTAGGGGTTCATTTATGAAATTGGCATAAACTCTAATTATATTTTCTCCAAATTCCAAATTATAAAATCCAGAGATTTTGTGATTTTCGTTGCTGCATATGATAAAATTTGTAAAATTTTATGAATGTATTTTAGGTTGCATTATGAATACCGCTGCACGTACTGAATTAGTTGAATAATCTTGAACAGAAATAAATATTAGAATATCCATGTTACATAAATTCAATGAATTAGTAATTGAAAAGTGTGTGAATCACGATGTAAAAATGGTTTAAATATAGGAAATGGAGATTTTTTTTAAATTAAAAAAAAATTATATATACAAATTTAATTTGGCACCCTCTAGAATTTTTTCTAAGTTTCGCCACTGAATGTATGTATCCAAAAACACTCATTAGTAGACCATGATGCAAAGCATAATTATGCAGATTATTTTTTGAAGAAATTTTACATGAAAAATTTGTAAAGATATGTGGTAGACAAACGATACATTACATTGGTCATACTACAATAAAACTTAACTATGTTATTTGAGTTATTTGTATTTACAATTGGACTATGTCTTGATATTATTTCCTTTTATCTTTATTATCACTCTAAGTCAACTCTAGAATATGGTACAATTGTCAAATTTTAATAAGTTAATATATAATGAATGACTTGAAAAACTCATTCTTCTTTCATTCATAAGACTTTGACCAAAGTCTTTATTTCTATAGAGCTCAAACTCATTGTCAATAGTTGATGGATCCTTTCTTGATTAACTACTAATCCCACAAGAATTTAATCATGGCAATAATCATTCAACCAATATCACGAAGCATTAGATGTTTAATATCAAAGTATAATAAACAACTTGTCAATAAGGAAGTTATATTTTTTTCTTCAAAAGAATTTTTCATTGAAAATTTAAAGGTAATATTAACCAATATGAATTCTCTTTCGAGTTGGTTCAATAATACCATTTATATGTGTAATTTAAAAAATGAGATCTTTTAATATTTACCTTATATAAAGACCACTATACATATTAATCTATCCAATTTAATGATGTCTTATCCTCAATAATCATATGATCAAGAATACTTTTAAATTAAAATTATATGAGACTTATTTTTTATTAGGCTTAAATACCTTTTTGGTCCTCATTTTCGTAGTGTTTGTTGCGGATGGTCCTCTTAAAATGGTCCTCATTTTTACCGAATGTTTAGAATGGTCCTCATTTTTGCAATTCGTGTTTTATTTGGTCATTTTCTGTAACGTCGTTTAAATCATTAACGGAACATTGTACAGGTGGCACGGTTTGTATTAGGGTGTGTTACGTGTACTATACAGGTGGCTAATTAACGTTAATCTCTCAATTTAGGGGAAATTTCTTTATCTTCGTCTTTCTTGAGTTCAGATTTGCAGAGGAAGCAGCTAATACTTGCCATTTCATCATTGGATTGTTGCACTCTTCATTTCAATTTTCTAGTTAATCATCATCAACGAGGTAAGTGGGTTCAGGGTTTTCTGGGATGTGTTTCCTCGTGGGTTAAGGTTTTCGTAATTCTATTTTTGGGTTTTTTGTCTTTCGATTGTTGTGATGTTCTGCATAGTTTCTAAATTACTTCCATGATTTTGTGTAGTTTGTGTCTGTAGGTGGGGTTCAGTGGGGTATTATTTTAGTTGGTTTGTTTGTCGGTTGTCGATGTTGGTGTAATGGTTTCCATTATTTTATTTGTAATTGATTGTAACAGTGGTCCCCCATTGCGTTAAAGTAGGCTTAATAATACATCTGTTTTATCTGTTTAATTTACTTTAGGGCAATGAGTGATGATAAGTTCAATGTTATTGTCCACCACGGTGGTGAAGTAGAGGCCCATGAAGAGGCTGCTGAAGTAGAGATTGGGGATGCCAGTGGTCTGAATAGTGATGTTGAAGTGGAAGGTGAATTTGAAGTGGACATCCTTTTCCAAATCATTAATCTGCCTCATTTGTGTCATGACATCCTTTTCATCAACACCATCATTTGAAAAAGTTGCAGCCCACATTATTAGAACCACCACTCTGCAAATCAATAAACCAAAAATTAAAACCAATTTATTATTAACACAAAAATAAAAATAGATTGTACCCAAAATTTTCTACCAATATTCTTTGGAGTTCTTGCCATCCTCAAAGCAGTCATCTCTCTGCAA
>Ga0214545_1007210_pt1 | contig 18800 bp, 7 predicted proteins | sample CNSS4metaG_FD_160064 | JGI IMG/M metagenome (GOLD analysis project Ga0214545, IMG submission 160064) | Root nodule microbial communities from cowpea collected in UCLA plant growth center, Los Angeles, California, USA - CNSS4 | ecosystem: Host-associated > Plants > Roots > Nodule | place: USA...
ATATATATTACCCATATAATAATTAATATTAACGAATAACTTAATTTATTATTAATGCTAATCCATAATAATAATAATTATATAGAGAATAATAATTTTATATAATTTTGTTATATAAAATATAACAGAATAGTGATAAATTCTCTCAACAAGTGAATCAATCGTGTCAATTTTAGTAAAATAGAAAAGGAAATTGTCGTATTTATCAGATAGTAATAATATTGTGATAATTCGATGATTCCTTAACTAAAAAAATTACATGGACATGATATGTTTCATGCTACATGACTATACACAAATCCAAATATAAGTTTCACAATTTTGAGTTGATTAAGGATTACAATAGTTATAATTATTACATATAATTATAATATTGAAATTGAATGATGCTTAAATATTAATATGTATTTATTTAATATTTTACTTTCATATATTTATTTAAATCTTTTATAATAGGTATAATTTATTTATATATTGTGAAATATATTTTTTATTATGAGTTTCATTCGGTTTTCTCATGTTTTGTGTTTTTCTAAAAATAATTTTTTATATAATAAATAATAAATAATAAATTTTTAGGTATCAACGTAGTTGAGATATCTAAAATTATAACATAGTTGAAATGTCAACAAATCATAATAATGTCACGAACTTATTTAAAAATACTAATATGCACTATTTACTTACACAAATAAATATACACATACTTTTCATTATATTAAATCAAGTTAATTCTTTAATATTGGTCATCTAAAATTTTAACAATAGTCTATCAATCCTTTAATTAATCTCATTTTATTCCTGCAATTTTATTTGATGACAACTCTATTCTCAACGGCTGTAGTTTTTATTTGATTTACATTACTTCAAAAAAGAAAAGTATTTTTGAAATCCAAAATTAATAACGCAATTTCCTAAACCTCCAAACATAAACATAAAACTAAACTGAAGAAAAAACCTTATATTATTCTAGTTTTATTTTATTCTCTTAAGGCTTTATGTTTTTTTTTTCACTCGGAACATAAATAATAAATAAATAAATAAAGTAGAGGTTAGAAGTTTGTGCAAGCTATCGTAATCTTCCACTGAGTCAAATTTAGCGGGTTTAATAGAAACAGAGTATGAGCTATTGTCAGACTTATATAATTATTATTTAAATGTACTAAGACTATTATTATATATTTGTAGAATCTTATTAAAGGTTTATATGAAATAAAATATGACTGTTATCCTATCCCTTCCTACAAACCTTACGACAAAGGAAATATTAAGAATATTCCATATATATATATATATATATATATATATATATATATATATATATATATATATATATATATATATATATATATATATATATATAATATAATGATGACCAATAACGAATCTTGACTAAAATATTTCAAAGGTTAAAATAATATATTTAAATTATATTTAATTATTGTCACTGATATAACAAAAATATATAAAATTTGGTATTAAAATCTTTTTGTTAGAAATATGATAGTTTTAAAGTTAAAAATATATAAAATTTGGTATTAAAATCTCTTTGTTAAAAATATGATAGTTTTAAAGTTGTATTTGATATATAATATATTTTAAATAAGTTTTTCTAATTTTATCTCTTCTCTTTATCGAATATCCTCCTATTTGAGAACGTCTTTCAATTTTAAGATATGGTTTCTCTAATACTCTAATTCAACCATTGGATTCTTAATATCATACTTGAAAATATGTAAAGAAGTAAATCTCTTTTTGTTTTCATATTCAATGATATCTTCCATTCTATCACTTTAAAACAAATAAACAAATGAATTTATTATTTTATTTTTCATCAATATATTTATTTTAAAAAAAAATTAAGATTAAAAATAATTTATCAAAATTTAATCGAAAATTAAGAAACGTAATTATTAAAAGAAATATATATGATAATCAAGTCAAAACTAAAAAATGATTATGAAAAAATATATAGTATATAAATTTTTCTTCTATATTCATAAAAAATAAACATACAAAAAACTTATGAGATGAAAAAAATATTAACTATTAAACTAATATTTCACTACCAAGAGATAAATGAGAGTTTTTTATTTCTTAAATAATGAAAGAGAACAATCGAGAAATGAGAGCAGAAAGTAGGATTGGGCATAATTAACTGAATTACACGGTTAAAAATTGCAATGAACTAAAAACTAGTTCGTCTAAATTGAATTAAAAAATAGTTAATAGTTCAGACGAATTGAATAAATTGTTTTCTGTTCTAAAAACTTATCTGCACTATAATATGAACTGAATTATTTTCTGAATTGCGTTATTTTTGAACCAAATTGTACTAATTTTGAATCGAACTGTACTATTTTTGAATCGAATTACACTAAATTTGAAACAAACTGCATTATTTTAAAACTAAATTGTACTATTTTTTAACCAAACTTTGAAAGTGCTTAGAAAACTACAATATCTTATACAACATGATCAAAATTTGTATTTCAAGAATCATATTAAAGATAAGCAAAGCCATCCATTTTCCAACAAAACCATCATCACAAGCCTAATACTTCATTACACAAAAATCAAAATATTAATACATCTTAATACATAAGTGATCCCGTAAACAACATCAAAATATTAATACATCTTTATACATCATCAATCATTTAAATTAATAACACTTCCATTTAACCTTGAGAGGTTATATCTATAAAGAAAAAATATCTCAGTAAATTTTGTATTATTTTGTGTCTAACTTTCTTTTCTAAATTAATAACAAGAATAAATGAATTTGTGCCTAAATTTCTTTAAGAATAACAAAAACAAACAAAAAATGTAAAAATAAAAAATATCTCAATAAATATTTTTATTTTTTATTATATTTAATTTTATATTTTATTATTTATCAATATTAAATATTATACTTTATAAAAGATAAAAATATATAATTTAATTTCCATGATATAGATTATAATTTTAAATTTTTTAAGATATATTTTTAAAAAATTTGGAGGGCCATTCCTGAGACTAAACTAAGATCCGCCCCTTATGACAAAAAAAAAAAAAACACTTTTGCTGGTACTTTCTTCATCAACCACATTCTATTAAATTGACCAGTCATGCATCTAAGTATTCATTAAAATTTTATATACAGGATTAATTCACCCATCTATCTTTCATCTTCTACCAACTCCCTTTCCCAATTAAACAATTCCCTTCTCCACATATGAATGGAATAACTACATATAAAGTCATTTTTCTTTTTATAATCATATAGTCAATTAAAATCCTTTAGATAAATTTCAATATTTTAATCAGACTAATTTTTAATGAATTTTGTTAATTGATATTTATAATTTATTCTAACATAAGAAAAACTCATTAATTAAGCAACTCATAATTGTCCACTTATGTAACTCACAAGTACCTGTATCTCAAATACTTAATTAATTATTATTTTTTACATTCGAATAATTAATTATTTTATCATTAGAAATAAAGTAAAGAAAAATACAACTAATTAGTGAGAGGGATTGTTGGTTGTTATGGATTACAAACTTTGCAGTTTGAAGATGATATAAGTAAAGAAAATAATTTATGTGTTGAATATTTTAAATAATTATTATCTGTTATCTAATAGAAGAATATCATGATGAATTTGTTAAGTTGTAATTTATTATAAAATTTATTTCTGATTAATTAACAGACTAAAAAAATTATACCAACATACACAGATTAAACTCCAAAAATATAGAGCCAACAATTTTTTAAACTATCAGAAGACAGGTTAAAAGTTTTGCCTTAGTCATACCTATAAAGGATATATATTTAAATTTAGGTTAGGTATCTGACACTTATCCGTATTTAATATTTTATCAATATAAAGTAATAGTATTTTATGATCACACTAATTCATAATTTTTTTATGTTAAAAACTTTAATATATATATATATATATATTATAATTTAAATTCATATAATAATAATTATATATTTATTATATTTTTAAGAATTATTATATATATATATTTTTTAATATGCATATATCACTTATTATATTTTATTATTTTTAAAATAAAATACTAATATATTATATAAATGTCATATTAAATACATGTAATGTATCCATGCATGAGCAGATGTTCCAAACAAAAACTATTAAGTACATCAAAAGAGTTTATTTTGACTAAGTAAATTATAAATGAAATTTTTAACCTAAAATTTTCAAATAAAGTTTACCACAATGTTTTGAAATATTCTTATTGAAAAGAGAAAGACCTAACTTTATTATAAATTTATTGTTTTTTCTTTCCAAAGGGAATAATTGAGGTTATTTTTTACTGCACCAAATCAAAGTCAAGTTTGAACGGGAAAAATAATACCTCTCCTACGTAAGCAACTCAATTATCATTATTAAAATAATATCAGTAATAATAATATAATGAATAAATGAAGAGGACAAGAAAAGAGAACCGCCTCCCCAGTCCAATACTTCACATATAATTTATTATAATTTTTTCTTTTATAATATTCATATAATATTTTCTAAACAGGTTTACTCTACTTCGTCGAAAATTCTCCAAATAAAAATTGTTTAAAGCATGTCATTTTTAATATCGCCGTCACTGTGTATTTATAAGGTCTTTTTTTCAAAATTATTTGTTCTATTTTATAAGATTTTTAAAAACTATTTATCGTATTCGTTATTTTACCTAAAATATTCTTAATTAATAATTTTTAATCAAAATATAATAAATTATATTAATCAGATTACCTGTTTCTTGTTGCATCAATAATATATAATAAATTGTTTATTTAAACTTTTCAGTCATACAATAAACATAAATTTAATCACTATACATAAAAATTTACTCTAAAACTTTATAAAATAATTTTGCATTGTTTATTTTTTAATTCTATATAAGCTTGACACTTCTTGTGATTTGGTTAGGTTTATTAATAAAATTCTTGTGGTTGTTAAAAAAACTCAGACAGAATCATTGTTTAATTTATTCTGTAAATTAAATAATATTAATTTACAGTATTAATATGAAAGGATTAGACAGATTAATATGATATTTTGATTGATTAACTCGACCATAGAAGTCTAGAAGGACTAAGCTATAGAAGTTAAGTAATGAAGAAAACAAGAGGGTAATTAACTTCCTCTAAGAAAAAACATAATCAAGAGTAACTGAAGCACTAAGAAGATTGCTCAAATATCTATCTTCACTCATTTTAATTTAACCTTGATCATTTAAACTTACTTAATATATATTTTTATGGACTTCAAACTCAAACTAATATGTGAAAAACTATATAAAATTAATTTTGTTCATGAAAACAATATTCAAAACTCTATTTAAGAGACCTTATACATTATACTATGCATAATCTATCCACTATCAACGTCTTAACAAAAGTATCAAATGTAGCGCATTTAACAATAATCTATTAATCAAAAGTTTTGATAACACTTGTGTCTAAACTGTATTTTTCTTCAACTTAAACCAATTTGTCCCGATGCACTATTCTAACACAAATTGGATAAATTTGCATTTCATGTTAATTAATATTCATCTCAAACTAAAACATTTAAGGTATTTTTAAACAATGCACAACTCTACATAAAATTAAGATAATTTTACCATGTTACCTTTTCATTTAGATCATCTATCATAAGATATTATAAAAATCATAATAGTTTTTCTAACCTATATTTTCTTATTTTAAAAAATGTTCCAGCCCAAGTAAAAAAAGAATTACTAAACATTTATAGACCTAAAGTAAAATATTTAAACTTAACAAAATATCATTATAAACTTGATCAAATTGAGAATATCACTTTTTTTCAACTAATCACGTCAAGATTGATGACAAATTCAAAAAAGAAAAGAAAGAAATTAAATAATCTTTGGAATAATAAGAACTTATTTCGTTTAAAAATCTAATAAGTTGAAATTGATTTCTAACTAACAATTGCATTGAGGTGTGATAAAATTATGAAAGAAATGAGGTTTGGATGAAAGAAATTAGAAAGAAAGTATAAATAATTATATTTTAGAGATGGAGATGAGAAAAATGAAAACTAATTCTAGTAGCAAGAAAAAGATAAAAATCCTCCAGAAGTAAAATCAACTTCCTTTATTTGAAAATATAAATGGCTGAAATTGATTTTAACTCTCGGTGTGATCAAATTATGAAAGGAAGAGGTTTTCAAACAAACAGAGAATTAGATAGAAGGTAGAAAGTAATGTTTTGAGAGAGATGACAAAGTGAAGGGGTTAAGCTGTTTCTACTATTTGTAAGCTCACAATAAAAAAATTGTAAATGCATACTAAGAAAACGTCAAAGCATAATAATCGTACTATACTAGGTAGATAGGACCTACAAAACTTAATACCCCGACTTTAAAGTTATATACCAGTAAATGTTGTCTCCTCCAAATTTAGAAAATAACAACTAACATCACGACTCAAGTCATAGATATGATACCTAGGTCCTAACAAGGCCCACACAAATATAAAAGAGACCCAACAAATCCAATAAAGACCCATCACATAAACCATGTAATATGTGATTAATATCTTATAAATATATATAGATGTCAGCACGTAAAGGAACGCAATTCATTAATACTAAAAACTGTGATTTGAGTTTGAGAACTCTGATTGACTTGATCGTTGAAGTCCTTTTTGCATGTAATTCAAATAAAGCGGAAGAGTATCCATCCAAGAGATTCTCAAGTTGGAGTAAGATAACATTTAAGTCTCATGATATCAAATTATTATCTTTGTAGGAACACTGATAAAGGACAATGATACTATAACTCTCATTTTTTTATTCTCATCTTTTATTTTGTGATGTTGTGATGTGGCTTAGAGTTGGTCATCGATTACTGTACCACTATCAGAATTAGTAACATACATTGAGTCATTCCAGAAAGTAAAGGATGAAAGTAAAAAAAATAAAAGTTTATCCAATAATAAATAAGAAATATCAATGAATCCCTTCTTCAAGTATTAGTATATATTTTTTTTTACGGTTGATTATTGGACTTTTCTGTATTGACGTTAATTAATCCCTTAGTGTTATATTGGGATAGAAACTGTTATACAGATAGAAGGCGAATTCATCCGTAAACTCAGTGCTTCTTATATCTATCAGAACTTTAAAGTTGAGTTATTATTTTTGAATGGCAGCGAAGAGCAAAATCCTGGTTATTGGAGGAACAGGATACATAGGAAAATTCATAGTTAAGGCTAGCACAGAAGCAGGACATCCCACGTTTGTGTTGGTGAGAGAGAAGACTGTTTCAGATCCTCAAAAGTCTAAACTTATTGAGACCTTCAAGACCTCTGGAGCCACTCTGCTTTATGTATGTTCTTTTCTTTTCTTTTAAGTAGAAAATTAGGTTAGTGTTTCAAATTTTGATAAAAGACCCTGTGGGTGATTGTGCAGGGTGATCTAAATGATCACGAAAGCCTTGTGAAGGCATTGAAGGAGGTTGATGTTGTAATATCTGCAGTAGGTGGACAACAGACAGATGATCAAGTGAAGCTGATTGCAGCAATTAAGGAAGCCGGAAACATCAAGGTACATCCATAATGTCTTGTTTTACAAAACCTTGAATCAGACATATTATTATTAATCTCTGTTTCTTCTGTCATCAGAGGTTCCTCCCATCGGAATTCGGGCTTGATGTGGAGAGTGACAACGCAGTTGAACCAGCAGCGAGCTTTTTCAATAAAAAGGTGAAAATCAGAAGAACAATTGAAGCTGAAGAAATCCCCTACACATACGTTTGTTCATATGGTTTTTTTGGATACTACTTGTCTACCCTGGGACAACAAAATGTCACAGCTCCTCCCCGGGATAAGGTTGTCATTCTAGGAAATGGAAACGTGAAAGGTAACAAACCACCTGCCAAATTAATCTATTACAGATTTTTGGACAAGTCAAATATAATAGACAGCAGTTTCAATTGTCTGAGTTGTGCGTTTGAAATGTCTGTTTCAGGTGTTTATGTGTCGGAGGAAGACGTTGGGACTTACACCATAAAAGCAGTGGATGACCAAAGAACCTTGAACAAAATTCTATACCTCAGACCCCCTGCCAATGTTTTGACCTTCAATCAGCTGGTGTCGTTGTGGGAGAAGAAGATTAAGAGTACCCTTGAGAAAGTCTACATCCCAGAAGATCAAATTCTTAAGAACATCCAGGGTCAGTGTATATACTCTTCATCAATATTTAAATTGTTCAGTGAATTCAATGCAATGCTTTTTCACTTTTGTTGTGTGATCTTATTTTTCTCTGCAGAGTCTCCTTTCCCTGCCAATTTCATGTTAGCAATATGCCATGCAATGCTGGTTAAGGATGTTACTTCGAACCATGAGCTTGACCCTTCTTTCGGCGTGGAGGCTTCTGAAATTTATCCCGAGGTCAAATACACTACCGCCGACAACTATTTGAATGCGTTCGTCTGAAATCGTTGTTGCCAATAAACTACTGCACCCGACTAAAAAAAACAGAGTATTTTTGTATATTTGTGTTGTCTTTCTCTTTGGTTAGTTACTTGTGCTTGTGTTTTCTACAAAACGAGTACTGTCCACTGTATATTTTTGAGCTTGATTGAAACTGCGTAAAAGTTCTTCTAATACAGTAATATGAATGTTCTGTCACGATTTGTTTTAGTAGATCTGTGTTAAGATTCAAATGCAAGATATATTAGTCTTACATTATATTAGAGCTATAATATAGTAGTACGCAATTTATGAGATTTTTGAGATCTAAAATAACTGGAATTTTAGTATAATTTTTTAAGACTTAGGATGTGTTCGTATATCAGTGGATATGTGAGGATGAATTATTAAAAAAAAAGTGTTCTTTTTAGATGATTTGCACATATATTCAAAGATGAATTTGTGAATAACCATTTAAATATCATCTTTCCATAAAAGCACAGATTTAGAAGGATTAATTGCAATTTGACATTTATGACCTCACAGAACATGTGTTTTGTAAATAGATTATTACGGCAATGCAACATATGGCAATGCGCCGTACAATGCGAATTGATTTGTTCTCGTTTTGTTAATAACAATTTTGATATTTAGAAAATAAGTTCAAAAGTTTTTTTCAATTATTTTTCAAGGAAAAATAAATACTGCATACCACAATAAATAATAAAAATAATATACATATATATATATATAATATTATATATTAACTAATAATTTTAAATAATAATTATTATTATAAAAATAATTATAATAATATAATATAATTTATTAAATAGTAGTTTTATTATTAAATAATAGTTTATTAAATAATTTTAAATAATAATTTATTATTATTAAATAATAGTTTTTAAAAATGTAATATTTTTAACTAATATAAAAATTATTTAATATATTTTTATATTAAGGGTATTTTAGAATTTTAAAATTTTATCTATTATAATTTTTTATTTTATCTATCACATAACTTAAATCATTTACTAACTTTCATACATTTTATCTACAAATCCATTTACTTTACTTTATAAATCCACACAAAAAAATATACATATTCATCCACATAAATCCATACAAATCCATCTTCACACTCTTTCCTAAATCTATCTATTCATATGAATACAACCTTAATGAAATGTTGACAAAGCTTTTCATTCTGTTTATGGCCTTCAATAAGTTGTGCAGGTGATAATACCAGCATTATAATAACCGCATGAGTGTAAAAAGATTATGTGGCGAGATGTTAAGATCTAACTATAGTTTCCTAATAATACCCATACTTGTAGTATAAATGATGGCTACAACTAAAAAAATAAAAACCTATTTTTTAAGCAAACCATGCTTCACAAAAGCGTAACAAGTGTACGGGTGTTTGAGTGAATTTTAATTCAGTTTCATTTGTAAATTCAACTCTGAATCAAACTTTAATATATTGCATTTGACTTGATGAATTTTATTTTACGACATTCATTTTTTTTAATTTGATAAAAGACAAAATAAATTTATGTAAGTGACATTTGTACAAAAAGTGTGAGTAATAAAGAATCGCTAATGATGTTTGTACGCCATCTCATTATTAAAGGATAAGAAAATTAAGTTCCTAGAAATTTCCCAATAAAATTAAGACAATCTAAGCTATCAAAATAACCTACTAGTGTAAGATTGGTAGTACCTATGAATCAATTTTCGCCTTAAATCATATTTGATATTTTCCCATATTTGGATAGTTTCTGACATGTTTGTATATTTTTATCATTAATTTACACTCTTAATAGGAATAATTTAAATTAATATTATTCGATTACTTTTTCAAAAATTATAAAAGAAACTAAAGTTATCAAATTTCCCTATAGTTTATCTCATTAACAAAGGTTAAAATTTCAGTTGCTAGAAATATTATTGCCAATGATGGTTAGTACTGCTCCGTCAACCACCACAAGCTCAAGTTCCACCGGAGCCTGCGTCTTTCTTTTTAGTAACTGATATTGCTATGCTGAAATCAATTTCTATTCATCTGTATTACCTTTTATATTTATCTTTTGTTATCAAATCCCTTGTTTTCTTTTCCTAAATTTATCTGTTTAGTGTGCCTCTTCCATGAATCTCCATCACAAGTGCAATCATGTGAGCTTGAAATTCCTTTTCAGGGTCCTTACGAAGCAGAAAACAATCAAGACACGTAATCAAGGATGATGTATAAAGTTTAGAAGCAGTACTTTTGACTGCAGATTACACATTACAGTACTACAATTCTTTTGGGTTAAAAGAAGATTACATTAAACAATGATATATGAATGATTATTGAAGCGTAAGACAATTGAAAGAAACTTTGCAAAAATAAAAAGAGGAAACGAGAGCATCATAAGATTGCATTTGTTCAATCAGACAAACTGATTCAAATATTCATCGACGGTGGTGTATTTAACGTGAGGATATGCCTCAGAAGCCTCAACGTCTCTGGTGGGGTCAATCTCATACACTGCATCTCCCCTTATCTGCTGTGAGTGATACAATGCCAACAGGTAATTATTTGGGAAAGACAACTCTGCAGTCAACCAAAAACAAAATAAATCAACTACATGCTTTATTTCACAAACCACCATATGAAAGGATATACTCATATCCTACCCAACAAAAATTGAATTTTGTTGTTATGAGTGAAAGGAGTGTTACTTACCTTGAATATCCTTCAGAACCTTTTCCTCCGGAACATAGATTTTCTCAAGACTCTTGCCAATCTTTTTCTCCCACAAAGACACAATCTCATTCAAGGTCAAATAATTGGCAGGAAGTCTTATATGGACGGCTTTGTTCAAGGTGTTAGGGTCATTCACTGCTTCCACGGTGTAAGTCCCTACATCAGCCTCGGTCACATATGCACCTGAAACCAGTAACACTATTATATATATCTACTCCTTCAAGCAATTCACGGCCAGTGTGTGCTAAAACAATTGTTATATATAACTGTTTGGTTTATAACTAAAATTGAACTTTACACTATAACTATACCTTTGACGTTTCCATCTCCTTGAATGTATATCTTGTCGCGAGGAGGAACAGTGATATCAATCTGTGCCAGGTTACGTAAGAAATAACCGGTAAAAGCATGACAACAGAGGTAAGTGTAAGGGACTCCCTCAGCTTCAATTACTCTCCGGATTTTTGCTTTTTCCTCAAACACTTCTCTCACTGGTTCAACTGCATCGTGACGATCCACATCCAGTCCAAATTCAGATGGGAAGAATCTCTGTCGAGGAATGAAATTAGTATTGAAAATGTGTGCTTGTTTAGAAAATATTTTTTTCCATGAGCAAGCGAGGCGTATACCTTGACGTTTCCAGCTTCTTTGATCGCTGCAATGATCTTGACCTGGTCTTCTATGAGAAGTCTCCCAAAGGAGCAGATGACGACGTCAACCTGTTTGATGGCGTTGACGAGACTTTGATGATCGTTCATGTCTCCCTGGAGAGAGAAAGGAGTGGTATGATTAATGGTGTGAAAAGAGAAAATGGTAAGAAAGAGAGGAAGAGAGAAAGGACGTACTTGGATTAGAAAAACACCAGCATTTTGGAAGTTCTGAAGGAGTTCATCCCTGGTTTCAGGATTTGCAGCGGTGACGAGCCTTGGCTTGTTAACAGTGGGTGGAGTGTCCCTAACCAACACATACGTAGGATTTCCTGCCTTCACACTTGCCCACACAATGTGTCTTCCAATGGCTCCTGTCGGTCCCAAAACAAGGATTCTGTCTTTTCCGGCCATGAGAAGAGATGACACTGAAAACAAACACTTAGCTCTGTGTGGGTTTCTTGTTTTGATAGCTAAATAACTGATTAAAGCAGCAATGGCTTTGTGATGCACAGATTGGTATTTATAGGGTAACCCAGTTTATGTCTTATAACTTCTCTACAAGATTAACTCAGTTGATAAAATAATAGGATAATGATATTCCAACAAAAAAATTTGACAAGAATTTGACACAGCTGACGTGGCAGGGGTTTTTTTAATTTTTTAAAAATGAAAAACGTTGGTCGCACGTGCAGTGGAGAGAAGCTATGTTAAATGACCCTTTAGAGAGAGAAAGTTAAGAGAAAAAGGGGGGAAGTAGGGCCGTTCGTTCTGCAGTTTGAGTGTGAAGAGAGAGAAGGTCGAAAGTGAGGCGGTCGGAGTTCTTGAAGAGAAAGAGGGGGGGGGGAGTGAGGCGCTCTGTTCTGCAGTTTGAGTGTGAAGAGAGAGAAGGTCGAAAGTGAGGCGGTCGGAGTTGTGGGTGCAGTGGGTTTAGGGTTTCCGCCGGTGAGAAACTGAACTTTAGATAGAGAAGGGGAGCAAGGAAGCTGGGTGCAGTGTGAAGAGAGAGAAGGTCGAAAGTGACCGCAACTGGGTGGATTTCATATGACCACACAATATCAATACCACTAAACGCCTATGTGGGGAGCAAGGAAGCTGTACCTGGGGAATTGAGGCATACTTTTCTGAACAGAAGTGCAGGACGTGGACAAGAACGGGAAAAAAATTTGTTCAACCCTTATACCTATTTCATTGGATTAAGAAATCAATTTCTTTGCGTGACTTAAGCGTTACCCATTTTCAAATTAATTTGTTTCATATGATAGACCCACACAATTTATGCCTGGTACAAAAGCGGGGAGTTGGGCGTCCGTAAGTGGGGAGTACAGTATAACTTTTTTAACACTGCTTCAACATTCCACCTTAATTATTCTTAAGTAATGTCTTTCGACCTTTAACAATGTTCGTGCGCACTCACCACGTCTAATACACCAATCAAAATTCAATGACCGCAACTGGGTGGATTTCATATGAGCACACAATATCAATACCACAAGACGTCTATGTGGGGAGCAAGGAAGCTGTACCTGGGGAGTTGGGGCATACTTTTCTCAACAGAAGTGCAGGACGTGGACAAGAACGGGAAAAAAATTTGTTCAACCCTTATACCTATTTCATTCGATAAGAAATAAATTTCTTTGCGTGACTTTATTATACATAGGCGTCTGGTGTTATTGTAATTGTGTGCTCATATCAAACCCACCCAGTTGCGGTCAATGAATTTTGATTGCTGTATTAGACGTGGTGAGTGCGCACGAAGATTGTTAAAGGTCGAAAGACATTACTTAAGAATAATTTAGCTCGAATAATTTAACATAACTTCTCTCCACTGCACGTGCGACCAACGTTTTTCATTTTTAAAAAATTAAAAAAACCCCTGCCACGTCAGCTGTGTCAAATTCTTGTCAAATTTTTTTGTTGGAATATCATTATCCAAAATAATATGTATTTTCTTACAGAAGGGAGGCTGCGCCTTGAATTGAGAGGTCTAAAACCAACGAATATTTGACTTTGGTATATGATGTTCATAAAATGTCTTATATCTATAATGTTGATCTCCATGTTTAACGCTCCCGAATAAACAAATATATATTTGCTTACCAGCGGCCGTCGGCATCATGACTCCATCAATTCTCAAGTCCATAAACAACCAACAGTTTGACTTTCCTTTTCTTATTTTTATCCAGCACCCAAATATGTTTGCAAATAAACAAGAGAGAAATTATCCACAATAGACATCCTTTTTCCAACGTACCAAAACAAATAGTGTTTTAAACTCATTAGAGCATATATTCACTTAATATATGCTCTGGTCTTCAAGAACATGATGCAAGCGAGAAACTAAAACAAATTCAAAATAATTATAATTTTAATACAAAAAATTACTAAATATTTAATTAAAGAAGTCAGTGAATCGAAATATGAGGTTATATTTTTATTGTTGATGTAGAAAGAAGAAAAACAGTCAATTTTGTGCAAAATACTACCTTAGACAAAGTCAGCCAATGAAGATAAGATAGCAGCGACCAAACATTTATGTCTAACAAGGGTGCATTAATAAACTTTGTGGCTTGTGTCATAAAAGTATGTGAACTTTAATTCGAGTATGGCTCAATCTTTTTTTTTTTTTTTCATGAAACCGCCTTACATAATTTAAACAAACCAGTCACTACATTGACTGAAAGAATTTATAAAATTGATAAAAACAACTTAACATTATATATTTTAGTTTTTAATCAATATATCTAGTTTTTAAATACTTTTCACATGAAATAACAGTAAATATTACTTAATGTAGAATTAGTACAAAATAAGATTTGAATGATAAGTTAAATTTATGATAAAAAAAAAAAAACTTTATAATCATCTACGTACATAAGAGACATATATGCAACAATTGGCCGAAAAGGTCCAGCCAAAATAATCCAAGCTGCCTATCACTGTACTAACCCCGGCGGAATCAGAAAATATTATTATAATCTAAAGTTCTAAAATGGCGATCAAACATATTTCATTGATTTACTTTTTTGATAAAATGGCTGAAAAGTGGTATAATATTCTTCTTTGGTTTTATACCAAAAAACTATTAAATTTAAAAACACAAGTCAGCAGGCACTAAAAAAACCAAATTTTAAAGTTGGGGAAATGTCATGACATGAATTTTATCTATCATTATCTAATATAAATTTAAGCTTAATGTTTTATTCACTTGGAAGAATTTATTGTTCATTGAATAGGAAATAATGATTTAAGGTTAACCATGATGTTCGCTTTCTAAGATGTAAAAATAAGTAAAAGGAATAAATTATAGGATTATGTTATTTTTTTCATTTTTTTTTATATGTGATGATTTAAAAATAATTAATGGTAAAATACCACTACACCTTCGTCTCTCTTCACGTATTTTGTTTATCTTTATCAATCACGCGAGTTACATAGCCTTCTTCTACATCATCATTCCTAAGACAAATTTACCAAATTTACCTGAAAGAATAACGTCATACCAATAATTATTTTTCATTTTCTATAATTCCAAACTCGAAACCACCATTCTAGGCATTCAAATAAGTAGATAATTTTTCTTAAAGCACGATTCAATTCAATCCGAGTATAATCTATTTATATAATTGTAATTATTCTTCTAACAAGTCTTGAACTTCAATATTAACTGTTTGTCACTCCAAATTGCACATATAACTTAAGTAAAAATTTCGGCCACTAACACTTAAACATCTATTTAAAATTTAACTTTCAAGTTCCAAAAATAATATAACACTTACTCCAATATCACTTAAATTATCTCTATATATTATAAATCATCAATTTTCATTTTAATAACACTGCCTAGAACAAATGTGAAGCTAAAATAGTTCTTCTTACTTAGAAATTGCTTAGAATTCAAGAAAAGACTAAATAACTAAAACTTCAATAGCAAAATCACCTCTAAAGTGATGTATGGCAAACTTGTTTGACCCTAAAGTGATGCGCGCCGTTCATTTTTTGTGGCGAAAAGGCAAAAAGAATGGCCACATTCACATCAGCGGAAATGGCGCGAAGCCAAGGAATAGCCAAAATGCAGTCAAAGGCATAGGGTTTCTATTTTTGGAAAAAAAAAAAAATAAGACTTGACAAAAGAATAAAATAAAGCAGATTCTTGAGTCAAAATTTACCACTACCGAAAATACTTTTAAAAATATTTCAATTTCTTTCTTTTAATATAAAAGTACTATTTTTCATTTAAATTACAAAAAAACAAAATGATCTTTTTAATTAAGTTGGATAAAGAATTTAATTTAATTCGTTAAAATGAAAGAGAAATCATAAAAAAGAAAAACCTGAATTTAAACAATTTTACGTCATATTGTTAGGGCTGCCATAAAACTCTACTTCATAATTATCAAGTTTTAGATCAGACTCCTGATCATCCAACATAAATAACTTCCAATTATTTAAAAAAATATTGTCAAACAATTTTTTTGTTGTCATTTTTATTCTGGATTCTATAATGGTATTTTTATTTTCATAATGTACAAATAATTCAAAAGAGTAATTAATGTAGTCACCAATAAGGATGTCAAAAAAATCCGTACCGACGGGTATCCGCGAATAAAACCCGCAACAGATAGGAAATAAATATTGTAAATGAATATCTACGGGTAACGAGCACGGGTATTTTTAATACCCGCATGTTAACGAGATGGGTACGGGTACAAGTATTTTTAATATAACGCATGTTAACGAAACAAGTACCAGTATCATAATATATGTATCCTGAATACACGTACCCATTATACTCTAATTTAAATTAAAAACAAAAACATGATTAAAATATTAACATATTGATTTTGAATGAGTTATTTTTTTATCAATTAGTCTTAAAAAAAATCATTTCTTTGTTTTGTCATTCAACACCGTTTAAATGGGTTATTTGGATTTTGTTTAAAAATTATGAATGTTATGTATTGTATTTTATTTGAACTTATAATTAAAATATGTTGTTAAATATTTATTTTTTTTGTAAACACCCGTGGATATTTATGAATATTAAAAAATTATGCAGGTAACCATATAACGAATATCCGACAGATATAGGTACGGATCCGAAACGAATATTTATCCAGCGAATAAGGTACAAGAGAGTTACTAGCCTTACCCTATTTGGCCCCGTAGACATCTCTAATCACCGGTAGTAATATTTCTTTACCCATGATGCGTACACCCTCATTTAAATCAAATTAATGTTATTTAGTCAAAAATTAGTATTTAATTCTAATATAATTGATGTAAAAATAAATAAATAACTTTATCGTAGTGACCTTAAGACTTGATCATTACACATATATAAATTTAGAAATTTAATACCCTTAAAATTACATTAAGAAACACAAATTAGATTATTACTAAAAGTAATTATTAGTATCACTTGTACAAGTACATATATAATGAATCAATTACACCTTTATTTAAACTGATTTATTTCATTTTTATTTATAATTAAAATATAATTTTATTATTTTTCAAATAAAATCATGTTAACCATGGATATGAATTTTTGACATCTCAATCATAAATTTGCCGTCACATGACTGTACTCATAGTTGAGCCATACTTCATATGTTTGGTCGGTGATATCATTATTGACTGAGTTTGTTTAATGTTGTTACACAAAATTGACTATTTTTTTCCCTATCTACATAAACAATGCAAATCTCACAAACTGATATTTCCGTTGACCAACTTCTTTCATTGAACATTTTGGGAAATAGGTTTTATTGTGAGTACGAGTTTTAAACCATGGTCTAGTACTTAGGAAAATATTAAAAGTCTTTTATATTATTTGTATTATTTTAATTATAAAGTTAAATGATGATAGCATAGCTAACATAATTAGTGAACATATTTAAGAAAATGATTGAATCGTTAATTTTGGTGTCTTTATATATATATATATATATATATATATATATATATATATATATATATATATATATATATATATATATATATATATATAATTGTATTAATATTGAAAAGATAAATTATTGTTCTAATTATGATACACAATTAATTGGATGTTTGACCGAGATCGAAAGAAAATGTAATTATTGGTTGATTTTGGACCTGAAAATTGGAGCCGCCGGCCGCTGAAGAACATATTAAAATATGTTTATTTGGTGAAAGACTTTGAGAGAACAAAGCCAAAGTTTGCATGCAGAACAACGCTTTGGTGGCCTTATAAATACCAACGGAGGCGTTGCTGTCTTACACCACAAAGCCGTTGCATCTTTAATCAGTTACCTACCAAAACAAGAAACCCACACAGTGCTAAGTGTTTTTTTTCAGTGTCATCTCTTCTCATGGCCGGAAAAGACAGAATCCTCGTTTTGGGACCGACAGGAGCCATTGGAAGACACATTGTGTGGGCAAGTGTGAAGGCAGGTAATCCTACCTATGTGTTGGTTAGGGACACTCCACCCACTGTTAACAAGCCAAGGCTCGTCACCGCTGCAAATCCTGAAACCAGGGAGGAACTCCTTCAGAACTTCCAAAATTCTGGAGTTTTTCTCATCCAAGTACGTTCCTTCCTCTCTTCATCTCTTTCTTTCCATTTTCTCTTTTCACACCATTCATCATACCACTCCTTTCTCTCTCCAGGGAGACATGAACGATCATCAAAGTCTCGTCAACGCCATCAAACAGGTTGATGTCGTCATCTGCTCCTTTGGGAGACTTCTCATAGAAGATCAGGTGAAGATCATTGCAGCAATCAAAGAAGCTGGAAACGTCAAGGTATAAGCCTCTCTTGCTCATGGAAAAATATCTTTTCTAAACAAGCACACATTTTCAATACTAATTTCATTCCTCGACAGAGATTCTTCCCATCTGAATTTGGACTGGATGTGGATCGTCACGATGCAGTTGAACCAGTGAGAGAAGTGTTTGAGG
>Ga0214545_1007211_pt1 | contig 18793 bp, 10 predicted proteins | sample CNSS4metaG_FD_160064 | JGI IMG/M metagenome (GOLD analysis project Ga0214545, IMG submission 160064) | Root nodule microbial communities from cowpea collected in UCLA plant growth center, Los Angeles, California, USA - CNSS4 | ecosystem: Host-associated > Plants > Roots > Nodule | place: USA...
TATATATATATATATATATATATATAGATAGATAGATAGATAAATAAATATGTAAGGACGATAAGTAATGCAATAAGTAATTAACTAAGATGGGTGGTTGAATTGTCATCATTTTGTCAAATCACAAAATTTTTCACATTTTGAAAATAGTTTTCCTCGTTCTTGTGCAACAAGCTCACACACTTGTCCACTAAAGGTATTAGCTAGTGAGTATTTCGTCCAACAATTACATGGTTCACTCAACGTCCAGTTTCCTTTTGAACTCTTTGGATTTTCATTCAACAAGGAAACTAATATGCCTAACAATAAGTCTTGGAACAAAAGCCGCACAAAATTTGTCCATCAAATGCACATCTTAGGATTTTAACAAAACATTTTTCGCTCAATTACATTACCACTCACCCAACAACTCAAACTACTGGGAGTTAAATCCACTAAGCTCGCCCAATGGGTCTAACTCACCCTATGGGTGTATTGAATGAAGTTCTCTTTGAAGTTTGGAATTTTCACTTTCACTCAACGGGTGGATGACTCATCGATGAGTACTTCGTCTACTCAACATGGGAGAATTGATAAGTACATTAGGGGGTATTATTGATTTCTACATAGATTTTCTCTCTTAAACCTTTTAAAACATGTCATTTAATTCTAAAATCAATTCTCATGAGCCAAATAATTCCAAACTCATTCATATTATCGTCTAAAACTTTCTTTTCACAATTGCAAAACACTATATCAGTTGACTCCTTTGGTTTATTAATGTGTTTCTACTCATTTTCTATGCTTAAATAAATGACTTGATATTTAAAATTTTACCTACAATATAACTACTAGACTTAGCTGATGTAATACAAGAATCTAAACTTTCTTAACTTCTCAAAAATCTCATATACAACAAATCTTTGATAGAAAAACAACCAACACACACACACACATCTTTAGTTTCATCATATTGTGCACAACCAACAACATACAACATCATCGTATCTCTTCTCAAATGTAAAAGTCATTCAATAATGAAGCAACCAAAATCATAATATTAAATAACAATTTACCAACAAGCACTCTCACAGTTGTTCTACTCTATACGAAGAAAAACTCCATATCAACGATTTGATCCCATCCTAAAGATCATTGACTTGCATAGACTCATCTTGAACCTGAAAGAGTCACATGCAACCAACAATTCACCTACATGCAAACATACCATTAAATGACTCTAAAGAAAAGAGTATAAGATCATCTTACTTTGATTCAATCTCTAATCAGTTGGATGATAGCCTTCCAGACTAGGATTCCTAGGATGCTCTCAAATCTTCAAATGAATGAGCAACTTGATCAAAATTCGAAAGAGAAGAAATATGTTTAGGGAGAATGAAATGTTTATAAAATAAAACTTGATTATTTAACTTTCCTTTTATAGCTCAAGCCTTTTTAATAATAAAATAATCAAGTTCCACCATTATACTCTTACTTATCTACATATATTGTTTACTATGCCTCGTCTACACCTATTATCTACTCAATATCATCCACATCAACACTTAACATTTTTTAGGTCCTTACATATATCAATCCTTTATATAATAAAAAAATTAATGGGGTCAATTTAACTAACATAAACATACAATATAAAATTAAATTTAAAATTAATTTGATATTATTTTAAATATTTAAAAAAAGTTTGTTCTTTTTATGTCGTGTTAGAGTTGTGACATCCTATTTAATGGATAAACTCTAATAAACAAAACATCACATAATCATAATATAAAGTAGATCATGCAATATTAAGTATATAGAATCAACCATTACATTTATCCACAGTATATTGGAAAAGGGTACTAAGGCACAAAACCATGCCATAAACATAAATTAAACATGAAACAGTTTGGCCAAAAGGATTGCTCACAGAGCAAGAAATTTAAAATAAAATTGTTCTTCAAAAGGAGCTCAACATTGAGCAAGATCTATCATGCCTAAATAAACAGCGATATCTACACTATCTGTACGATCACCAAGAGTCTCCACATTTGCTCACACCAAAATTGGCGATCATTGCAAAAATGAAAACACCACACAAGAAACAGACACAGAGAGAAAGGGTAAGCTAGAGAAAAAAATAATTTTAACATATAAATAAGAAAGCAATTTATTAAACACAAGCAACATGTGATAACAAACTGAGACAAACCCTCTAACTCAATTATCTGGATACATGTAGTGCAATCGGATTCACTGGTTGTTTGCACTTGTGGTGGCCTATACTACTCTACAAAGTCATTGCCAATGGGTTTCACCCTACCACACACAAGGTTAGTCCATGATCATCTAAGGTCATTATTCTACCAAAGACTAGAACCTCCTGCTACTCTCACCACATGAACCAATCTACTCTAAGTCTGATTGATTCATTAGAGTGTTAGGATACATCCTTACTTGAATCCTTAAGTCACTACAGACACTACTTTATCACTAAAGGAATGTCTCCATGAAACCCTCATATACTCCACATATTATATCAGAATAATTACCATTTCAAATTTCAAATATCAAAACAATCACATATTTTAAAAAAATATACCAAGTTAAGTCTCATACATTATATCATCAATGTACAATTCTCACATATCCATTGGCAAGTTCGTCATCACACTTTAGTACATCATTATATTTCAAATCATCACACTTTAGTACATAATTATATTTCAAAAGTTCATATCATCCTCATACATTCACATAGTCACCAAATATACTACACAATAGCTTAACAACGCATATTCAAACCGGTTGAGGGTTTTAAAAAAATAAAACTACAACTTGTACAAAAATCCAAAAATTATGTTCTTACAATCAATTGAAAGCTAATTGAATCAAGAACTCGATGTAAAAAGATTGGCTACCTATAGAAAAAGTTATGCACTAAACAAGTGACAACGGTCAAAACAATCATATGTCTAGGACCTGTTGTAAAAATTTCAGCCTGATATAACAGTTAATGAAGCGAGAATTCAAAATTTTGCGAGATAAGTCAAAGTTGGAAAGCTTAACTCGCCCAGTGAGATATTTGGCTCGCCCAGCAAGTCTGAATAATACAGAAATGTGAATTCTACAATTTGACAATGTCAAATGAACCTAAAACCCATTTTAAGCCTAATGTAAGTTAGAAATGTTTCCAATTTCACGTTATAGTCTCAATTTCCATCAAATTTATCTTAAATCACATGCAAGGGATAAACACAACTAAATCATTTTGAAAACTTATAAACCCTAACTTCCCTTACCTTGACTAAGAGCTAAACTTGAGGGGGAGAAAGTCCTAACCGTAGGAGCACCACAACTCCAGAAGTAATTAGCGGGCTAAAAATGGGAACACAAGAACGAAAATGAGGTTCTGAGGAAGAACCCATGACAGAACCAACACATTCGAACTTGGAAAGGAGGAAAAATAGGAGTTTAGTGTTCAACTTACTTGGAGGAAAAGCGTTTGGTTAGCTCGGAGGAGGATCTCGCTTAAGCCCTTGCTCAGGTTCTGTTTCAGAAAGAGCAAAGAGTGAGAACTGATTTTGGGTGAATGAGAGAAAAATGAGTGCAAAACAGAGGGGGAAAACTGAAAGGTTTATTGAAAGTGAGAACACAAGTGCCTGGCTTGGGCCCTTCACTAAAGTAGGGCCCACAACTTAAAAATAGAAAGTGGGCATCAAGAGTCTGTTTAATAGTGTCACATTTAGTCTAAAGTTATTGTTAGGAAGCTAATTTCATTTTCTTATAATGCTAGCTTTATAAATTGTTATTTATCCCTATTTTAAAAATAAACAAAATTACTCTTGAAAATAAATCATAATTACCAACAAAGTTCATTTTATTTTATAACAAGACTGACCAAAATTTACCCTTATCCATGCATTCATCATTTGGTCTTTCCTAACTTTGTCCAAACCATAAGCAAATCACGAATACGAATATCATTAGGATGGGTAGGGTCGGATAGAGATAATAGTTCCCCTATACCTTACCCTATCCACTGGATAAATATCTATCTCGTACTCGTCTCTATATTCGTGCAAGTATCCGTTATGTAGGTACCCACATATTTTTTTAATATCCATCCACGGGTATTTATAAAAAAAAAATAATTAAAATATTTAACAACATATTTTAACTATAAATTCAAATAAAATATAATATATATCATTCATAAATTTCAAACTATGTCCAAATAACTCATTTAAAAAGTGTTGAATGACAATTTACAAAGAAATAAAGATTTTTTAAAACCAATTGATAAAAAATAACCCATTCAAAATCAATGTGTTAATATTTTAATTATTTTATTTTTTTAATTTAAATTAGAGTATAGTGGGTACGGGTATCCACATGTACGGATATTATGATACTCATACCCACCCTGTTAGCATGCGGGTATAAAAAAAATATCCGTATCCGTTAATCGTAAACATCCATTTATAATATCTATTTTCTACTACGAATTTTATTCATAGATACTTACAAATATGTATTTTTATTACATCCTCAATCAGGAACATTTATCATCTTTCCAATAAACAAAAGCCTTGAAACCTTACCTTTTCTTGATATTCTCATGCACTTATAACCTGTTTTGGAGTCCATAACATCTTTTTGTGAACTTTTTCCCGTATCACTCTGGTTGCACCTTCTTAACGCATTTTTTTTAAATGCTATTTTCATTTTTTTTGACTCATTTTCTTCTAGCAGTAATAATTTAGTCTTAATGTACATATTTGTTTTAATACTATATTTTCAAGAAATATGACATTTGCTTACTGTTTTGACTATAATTTGTTTTCTGTAAGTATTATTTTTAGTTAATTTTAGTTGTATTGAATTCTTTACTTTTAGGAATTCAAAATAAAAAAATGGTTTGTTGTATTTTTAGGCCTCTTCTATTTTCTACAACTTTTATATATTGAGACCAATTTTTTGAACTTTTTTAAAGAAATCCATACATATTTATTTTTTCCTTGGACTTGTGAAACTAATTTGAGCCCACATTTAGGCGCGTACTTAAGATTTTAGAACGTATGTACAACCTAAATATGCTTAACACATGTAGACAAAAAAAATCATTTGTTTAGTTTTCAGTCTCAAAAGTTGTCTCCTCTTTTCCTTTTCTTTTTTCTCTCAATTTTAGAATTCTCTTTCTTTATCCATGAAAAACTAATTTTTGACAATCAATTCAAAGAATCAAGATCAAATAATCCGTATTCAGTTTTGCACTGCTTGTTCCAAGTTCCAAGTTCCAAGTTTATTCTTCAACTCTCTAATTTTGAATTTGCACTTTATGATTAATTTGGGTTTCAAATTTTAGAAATCAATAGAATCTTTATTTGAGAAATGTTAGGATTACATTGAATAACAACTTGATTTGATTTGTATAGCTACTTTATTTGATTAATTGATTAAATTGAACTTGAATATGAATGGTTAGAGAAGTGTTATAAATGGAATTGCTTGATTCTTGAATATGGTAATTGACCTTTCATCTTTTACTAATTTATTTTCACTCTTTTGTTGTGTTTTAATTCTGTTTTCAATCACTGTTGCATTTCTTTTAATTGCTTTCAATTTGTTTCAATCCCTAAATTAATGTTTATAGGAACATTATTAAAAATTCAATACAACTTATACGTCTTCATGAATCAACTTAAATTGTACTCTATATTATAAAGCTTTATTGAAACTTAAAATCTTTTATTTCAATAACAAATTGAAAATCACACCTGTTAACAAAATTTGAAAATTTTTAATCTTAAACAAGAGAAAAGCAGGAGTAAACATTCCTTACACTAGTAGATAAATTAACTCATGCACTTATTTTTTTATTTCCTACTTTTTGTGGGGATAAGATTGTTTAGTGTAACTTTCATGATTAAAGTTGCTCTATAACTAACTAACTAACTAACCAACAACCACTATAGTTTAGTTGGTTGAGATCCATGTGCAGTTAGTTAGGTTTGTGATATCTATCTTGGTTGGCTAATCATAAAATCATTGCAAACCGTTGTTCCCAAATTAGGGTTTTGTATTCCTAATTTTACAAATCCCTTGTCCCTATGTTTATTTACCATTTCATTGCTTGTTTTTCAAAGATAAATTAACAGAAATCCACCAACCTGTTGTTTTTTTCTTTTAATTTATATTATTTATTTGTATTTTCTTTATGAATTTTACTTTACATATGAAATTTATTCGGATTTATACATCAACTTGGTTGAGTTCTGGTAGTTCTAGTTCTTCAACAATATTTATGTGAAATTACAATAAATACTATGTAAAAATATGCAATCACATGATTTATGTGAAATTCAATTAAATATGATGTAAAAATTTCCATTAACAATTTTGTAAATAAGAACTTGTTTGCATTATTTATATATGCTATACCCAATTTCATAAGTCTACTTATACGTTATAAATCAGAATATAAAAATTATTGAGCTCGATGAAAACTTTTGTTTTACTTTCACATTGTGTACCTATTTTCTCTCATTTAGAAGTGCATTTTTTTTTCAATTGTAATTTACTCCCTCGGTTTTTTTTTCCCAGTCATATTTTCACTTCATTGTTACTTATTTACAATTTTGTTCCTTAAATTTATTTCATGATTTTTTTATTATTTTTAATTATATGTTATTTTTTTAATTTCTTATTTGTTAATTATGTATAAATTTGTTTAATTTTAAGTACAATTATTTATAATTTTTTGTTAATTTGGACATAATATGAATAACCTCTACCTTAAATATTTAGTTTAATATTTAATAAATTATAGAATGTGAAAAATAAAAAGTATAAAACTCACATACATTGCTCCTCAAAAATAAAATTGACAAAAATAAATAAATAAGATTTTGATATAATACAAAATTGACTTCTAAAGTGAGGTTTGCACCCACTAATATAATATGAAATCGTCTTATCTCTAGTCGATTTAGGATCTCCAACACACAACCTTCAAGCTGGAAACATGTACATCTCGAGCGTGAGACTAGAAATTAATGGGTGATCTGATAGCGTGTGACATGATAAGTCTAACAAACAATAAATTTTCTAATAGCGGTTGGTCTAATAGGCCGAACAACAACAAATCTTGCTAGGATAGGATTGCACTCACTTATATACTATAAGGTGAAGATTAAGCCTAACTCAACTCTATAAAATTGTAAGGTGAGGATTGCACTCACTTATATACTATGAAATCGCCTTATCTCTAGTCAATCTGAAATCTCTAACACATAAAGATGGATTACCCGTTATATATCACAAATCACAAGGTATAACTTACATTTCACATAGCTAAACATTACTTAGACTTCTCAAACAACCAAGCTTAACTTGAATTTCACACTTCCAAGTCATTGCTTAGACTTATCACAACACAAACAAAAAATCTCACATTTTTAAGATCCCTATGCATGTCAAAATAAATCACAATAACTCACAGCACAACATCTTATAACTTGAAACAAATGTAAATTCATCAGCACAAATAGTTCAAAACATAAATTATCATAGCATAACATGTCTTTAATGTACCTTTAAGGATATGTATTTTCGTACATTTTAACTTAGTTCTATATGTTATATTTGAGTGACACAAAAAAATTAGTCATCTAACATCTAAGGCTACAACATTTTAGAAGAATAGTTTTCAATTTCAATATAAAATCATGATAATGGGGTCTAATCTTTAAAAGTGAAATACACTCTTTAGCATGCCTCCTACACTTCTATGCCAACAATCACACACTTGGTGAGAAAACCTCTTATGTCATGTCTATATATAATCTCCCACATTTCTATTGGTGAAGACATGTGATGATTACATTTTTACTTACATTTAGAACATTTAATCCTAACTTTCTTGGAGTGTAGTTGAGACTAATGTCACTATTTTAAATGAAAAATTGCCTAGTTGGTATTATCTTAGCTTCAATTGAAAATAGTGATAAAAATAAAATTTTAAGCCTTAAGAGACGTTAGACGACCCAACCAAACAAGTCTCAATAAAGGCTCTAATATGTTGAATTTCATTAAACGGTCTAATGGTTGTCTATAAATTTTTTATGATAAGTGACTTTTATGCTTGAATGCATACATGTTCTTTGGACATTTTAACACGTGTTTTTGTGTAATTGAGAAATTAGTGAAATCTCATTAGAGCATCTAGTTTGTTGAGACTAAATGGACCACTTAGTCTACTAAGTTTCAATAGACTTCTAGCTAACCTTTAAATGTGCCAACATAGATTTACTTTGCTAATTTGAATTAAGTGATTTTATTCAAGAAGTGTGTGCAATTCAAACATAGAAACAAATGATTATTCGCTAATTGTGATCTAGGATATTATTTGATTTATTTCCTCAAGCAGAAAAGAAGCAATTTCGTTTTGAAGGTTAACAAAACTTTCATTATAGAACCACTTTTGCCAACAAAACAATGTAGATATGCACTTAATATTGTACATTTTATAGAATCTAGTGTTTATTGATTTAGGACTGCAAAGATTATTCTCCAACGGCTACATAAAGAGTTTTAGGGTTGAAGAGATCCATCCATCACCAGTCACTACTCATGTCTCTTTGCTAGACAGAGTCCAACTAGATTTTTTCTATTTTTTTTCTCTTGTCTTCCGTATAAAAAGATAAACATTTCTTGATTTTTCTAGTGAGTTCATAATGAATTACGGCGTCCTATGCCAAACAGGTTCAATCATAAAATTTTGTAACAAAGTGTGCTTATCTAGTATCTTCCTTTTGAACTATGATTTCTGCTAATGGAATTATTTTTGAATTCTTGATAATAATTTTGTTTTTATTTTTTAATGAAATTCTTGTTAGTTTGCATAATTTTAATAATTTCTTATTTTCTTGATTCAAAAGGTAAAATAATATAATTTTTGAACATAGATGCCTAAAGATATGAGAGATAGTTAATGCATTAATCAAATTGTTCTTATACCTTCTATTATTTTTTAGGTATTATTTTTGCACTTGGGATTATTTTTCAATATTTGTTGAGAATTCAAACTTGGTTTTTAATTGGAGTTTTTGTTAGTTTGCTTAATTCTGACAATCTTTTGTTTGCTTAATTCAATAGGTAAAAGAATATGAAACTCAAACATAGATGCTTGGAGACGTGAGAGATATTCAATGGATTGATTGATGGTTGTTTGATTAATTTTATTTTGTTTAGAATTTGATGAATAATAATTATAAGATAGCTGATGAAGAATTCAATTATAAATGAACTACATAACCAATATGCTTATTGATTGTTTTATTCTCACTACAGAATCAATAACCCCCCTCCCCTTATACATTATTTTTTCTTCTATAGACACCCTTAGAATTTGGAATACTGAGATTGTAATTAAATTCTTTGAGAGACAACTCTGAGTTGACTAACCCTATTTATACTTAACTTCTATTGACTTTTTTTGCAATATTCAGTTTTAGACTTTGCATTAGACGCCTACTCTTTAATTTGATTGTGGAATTGATAATGACTAGTGTACCCTTATAGATGACAAATATGTTAGAAAACAAAGAGTGACTTAGCTAAACCAAGAGTGGGGATTAATTGGTTTTAAAACTTTTCCAAAAAAAATATCCTTTCTTATGTTCTTTCTAAAACGCTTTCAATTTTGAAAATTCTATGCAATTAAATTTGAGAATCAAGATTGATACAATATTGGCTAGCAACACAACAAAAGACAAAAAACCAAGAGAGAGGTTGCATAAGAGAATTTATACTGGATCAGATCCAACAATCCTACATCCATTCTTAGTTATTATTCAACCTTAGAATAATTGGTTTCACTACACAAAACAAGTTTGTACAAACTCAAGATAACAATAATCAACTCTTAAACACTTTTAATAGGATACCAACCTATATTAACTCTTCGTCTCACAAAGAACATATTCCTAATAAACTATTGATATAACAATAACCAAATAGTATTGGAACACTCCAACAACAAGAATACAAAAAGAGTTAACCAAATTTCATAGTAGAAACTATATCACAAGGCATTTTTATCACAACACAACCTTTGCTTTTGGAAATCTTTTTAAGCAAAGTTAAAGTACGAAAGAAACTTAGAAAATCTCAATTCAATTTACTGTTATGATTGCAAGAGTTGTTTTAAAAAATTAGAATGTACCACTATTTATAGAGTTTTAAAAACAACAATTTGAATCCTATATTAATCCATTTAGTAGAATATTTCTAAATCCTAATAAGATATTCTAATTAAATCCAAAAAAATGCAACGCTTTACGTTTTAATTGATTATAACTAGGGCTGGGCAAAATATACTGAACTGCACTAAACCATTAAAAATTGTACTGAACTAAAAAATAGTTCGCCTGAATTGCATTGAACTGAAAAACAGTTCAGACAAACTGAACTGAACTGTTTTTTTGCCTAACAAACTAAATTGATTGCACTATAATATGAACTAAACTATTATAAACTGAACTATTGTACAAACTGCACTATTTTTAAACTAATTTGCACTATTTTTGAACCGTTTTTTAACTAAACCACAATAATTTTGAACCAAATTGTACTATTTTTTAACTAAAATGTACTTCATCATTTCAATTGTTAATAAATTATTACATCAATTTAAATTGTTGAATTTTTTCTTCAAATTTTTTTATTGTTTTGCTAATAAACTTAACAAGTATATTAATAACGAATTAAGTTAAAGTATTTTCTACTATACTTATTCATGTACAATAGTTTGAAATTAATGTTTTTCTGTAAGTAAAGAGTATTTTATGTATTTACAATATTTTTAAATTTAAATAAAATATAAATTTAGTTAAAACACTATATATTTAAAACTATAAAAGATATATTTGAAGAAAGAAATACTGAGATAGATAAAATAATATAAAATTATATATAATATCCCATGATTTTGTTACGTACTAAAGCGATAATAAAAATAAAACTTAAAATATTATTTATACCATCTTCCATGAATAATAGTAATTATGTGATATATAAGAAAAACACATTTTCAAGAGAAAAAAAGGAAACTATAATTAAAAGAGACAGATTTTATTTTGTGTTCGGTATAAAAAGAATATTTAGAAAATAAGTGTTTGAAGTATTAAATTTTCTTTGTCATAGATAATTACATTAATTAATATAAATGATATATAACACTATTTTTTATAAAATGAAATAAATATTACAGACTATTTTTTATAAAATTAAATAAGTAATATCAATGAAACTGTAACTTATACTATTGATGAACGTTTGACAAGTGAACCAATTGTTAACGTAGTAATAAATTATCATCCTCTGGGATTGACTTGTTGAATACTAAATTCCTAATTTACGTAATTTTGAGCAAATACGAAATCAATATAATTGTAAGCATAAAATTTATAACAAAAACTTTAATAAAGAGAAGAATCGTTAGAGGATTGATTTCGTACTTTTTCCTATAAAATTCTACTCCTTTTCATTTGATGCAAGTAATGTAATCATCCACTTGAGTTTACTGAGAGTTGTTTTACCCCTAATCCCTTAGTAGGTAAAATCTATTTACTGAATTCGAACCCCCAATTCCTTAGGTCAATTTACAAAAATTCAATAAAATCATGAAAAATTTATAATCATCTCTATTGCAAACTAATTAGATATGCCCAATTTCCCAATTATGACATAATTTAACCTGTCTTGTTTATAATCGCAAACAATCCCCAATTTTCCAATTGTGAAATTGCTCATAGATAAACGATAAAACCATAAACAGAGCACTGAGATGAAGAATATTAACAAAACATCAAATGTAAAAAGTAGAACCTATAATCCAAAGTCTTACATCAATCCTCCAACAAAAAGAAATTAGTTCTGCATACTAAAATGAAAAACACTAAACGGTACCCAAAACAATAGACAAGATCGAGAGGGAGGAGAAGAATTTTTTTTTCTGTGAACGCTCCCCTTTTATCTTTCCCTATGTTCTCTACTGAGGATTTTCTCTCTCCTCTAACCGTTTCCCCCTATCTCTCCTCTTTATATTTTCTTTTCCTTTTAAATCTTTATCAGTCCACGTAATCTTTAAATTTCTCGCTGGAAATTCCATAGGTTGTGGAAAAAACACAGGTCACCTATGGAACACTCTGTTTTGCACATGATCTTCTGAAGCAACCTCCACAGGTCGTGGAAAAACCCACCAGGCACCTGTGGAACACTCTATTTTGTATCCTTCAATTCGCTGCAAAAAAACCACAGGTCGTGTAAAGACACAAGACACTTAGGAGGAAAATCTTTGATGTGTTTTTAAAGTTCTCTGCAAAAAAAGATATCTTCTTAGGTTTATAGCCTAGAAAACACTTACCTACTAACTAAGCATGGATCCTTCACTCAAATGCTTTGCACTTACCACACCAATCTCAAAGGAGTGTCTCTTTTCCCAGTAACTAATAGTCTCAAAGGGATGTCCATTTCACTTATTATTATTATTAATTATACTCTCCCTTTTTTTTCTTTTTTTTCTTTTTTTTTATATTGTGAAATTGACAGACATTTCTCCAGTGATCAAATGTAGTGAGTGTCACCTTAGAAACCCAAAAAAGAACCTCTTTAAGTCTATCACTCAAAAATTATCTTCCTTACATGTCAAGTGTCAAAACCTCTTCTTGTGTAGTGTGTGAGTTCCCCAACAATTATCTAATGTACTTCTCAAAATATAATTGAATAAACTTAGACTTGAGTTAGATTTATTTTTATTCTATACAAATGAAATGCAACAACTAACATGCATATAACCCTCCAAGCTTAGATGTATACGTTGTCCTTAACATAAGCAAAAACAACTAAGAAAGGAAGGGAGAGACTCACAAAAATATTAATGGTGGGGACGGAGCAAAGCCATAGTGTCATGGAGCAATTGTTTCACATGTTGCTGATGGAGAAGTTGACTATCCCTAAATTGCTCGAACTCATTGTAATGGTGTTGTTGTTGCAAGTGGAGCTCAGTAAGGGACTGATGGATACGGGTAAATGCCTCAGCATGAGACTCTACAGTGCTTGATGGCACCCGAAAGGGTGGAAAAAATGGAGGAGGAGAGGAATGGTGTGCATCAGACGTCAAGAACGTCCATATGTCTCTACCATACACTGAAGTAAAGGCAGGATTAGGGAGAGGTTGTGGTGGCATGACTTCTATAGAATTCATCACCAAACAGTTTTGACCATCTCGTTTAACCAACATCTCATTGTTGACAAGCATATCAAGATCAATACGAGATGTCCCCAAAATTGGCTTATCATCCTCCAAGGGAATGTTGAAATGGAGAGCAATAGTCGTGATCAACCCACCAATTGCGATGTTTCCTAAAGAGGCTTTTCCAACCTTTATGAGTTGACGAGCCAACCATGCACCTGAGTCTAGGTGAAAATCATTGACCATACTCCACATAAATAACAACTCAGATTTCCTTACAACAACAGTGTTATCACCCATTGCAAACAGTGTGTGAGCTAACAAGCGATGAGCATAACGAAAACATGGATAATGAATATGGGATTCTTTGGAATCTGATGAAACAAACTGACTAGCAGTAGATAAACGACACCAAAAGGCATGTTCATTAAAAATACGTGGATACCTCCTCTCACCACCATTAGGAAACCCAAAAATAGCATTCAACTCAACCAACTCAAGAGTATAATCAGTGTTATACAATCAGAACTTAATCAACCCCTCTTCGCAATTCTTTCCCTGCAAAATTTCTGCGCTCAGAGAATTGAGGAATTCAAGAGTAATCCTCTCATAAGCAAGGTTTTTCAAACTGGTAAAAGTGGTCCAACCAATTTTTCTCATCATAGCAGTCATGTCTTCTAACATTCCCAATGTATTCAAAGAACTTTCATCAATATACCGAGCAGGGAGAATCACTCGCTTGATAAGAGAAGCATACCTCAGTTTTTGTTCTTCATTTTGGAAAATAATTCCATGGTCATTATCCACAGATGAAGAAGAATGCCTCCATTTTCTTGTGCCGGCAGACCTTCCCACCGTCTGAGAATACGCTGAAGTCGCATAATTTGGTGCAAGAAAAGGTTGAGGTATGGGAGAGGTTCGAGATTCGGGAGATACTCGAAGTTCTAGTGAGGCATGAGCTTTTGGAGAGGCTTAAGATTCTTCTGGAGTGGGTTGAGGTTCCTCTGGAATGGGTCGCGATGACAAAGATGGAGATGAACTCACGGTGATAAGCGCAGAGACTTTAGCAGAGCAGGGCAGTTTCCTGATCGAAAGGAAGCGGCTAGAACGACGACGCATTATTGGAGAGGGAAACGATGTCCGGTGGACGGGATGACGGTAGAGACGTGACAAAGCAGGGTAAAAATGAGCTCTGACGTGAGTGGGGACCTTTAGGATTTTTTAGGGTGAAAATGAATTACCTCTCTCGCACGCCACTGTAATCCTCTTCTGTTTCCTTTTTTTTTGTTTTTTTGAAAAGAATAGGACTCATTCAATATCTGGTTGTGGTGATGTTAATGAAGCAATGGTTACATTCTTCTAAAAAACATCACCGACACACACCTTCAATCTTTGACCATTTACTCTAAAACTTCTTTTTTAATTGAGGTCCGAAATTTCAACTGTACCAAAGGGAAATACTTGCTTCACAACAAATGGGCCAGACCACCTTGACTTTAATTTACCAGGAAATAATTTGAGCCTAGTATTGTATAATAACACATGTTGTCCTGATGTAAGCTTTCTATGCACAATTCTTTTATCATGCCATTTTTTTGTCCTTTCCTTATAAATGCTAGCATTCTCATAGGCTTGAAGTCTAAATTCATCCAACTCATCCAATTGCAATAATCGTTTCTCACCTGCAATCTTCAAATCGAAATTCAAGAATTTAATAGCCCAAAATGCTTTGTGCTCTAATTCCACCGGTAAATGACATGATTTCCCATACACCAGTTGATATGGAGACATTCCAATAGGAGTTTTAAAAGTTGTACGGTAAGCCCAAAGTACATCATCTAGTTTCCTAGACCAATCTTTCTTGGATGAGCTCACAACTTTTTCTAAAATTATCCTCAACTCTCGATTGGAAATTTCCACTTGCCCACTGGTTTGTGGATGGTAAGGAGTGGCGATCTTGTGGTTAACACCATATTTACCCAAAAGTGTTGTAAATTGCTTGTTATGGAAATGTGAACCTCCATCACTAATGATTGCTCTAGGTACCCCAAATCTAGAAAATATGTGCTTCTTAACGAAAGAAATTACCACTTTAGCATCATTCGATGGTAATGCCCTAGCCTCCACCCACTTTGACACATAATCCACTGCAACCAAAATGTATTGGTTTGAAAAAGACGATGGAAATGGTCCTATAAAATCAATACCACACACATAAAAAATTTCCACTTCCAGAATGTTGTTTAGAGGCATCTCATTTCTCTTTGAAATATTTCCTACCCTTTGACATTTGTCACACTTCTCAATAAAACCACGAGCATCTTTAAAGAGAGTAGGCCAATAGAAGCCACTTTGTAAAACTTTAGAAGTTGTTCTCTCAACACTAAAATGTCCCCATAATCAGATCCATGACAATGCCAAAGGATACTCTCAAACTCATTCTCAAGAACACATCGCCTAATGATACCATCACCACATCTTCTAAACAACAGAGGATTATCCTAGAAATAACTTTTAACATCATGCAAGAATTTCTTTCTTTGCTGAAAAGTCAAGTCATGAGGAATTATACCAGCTTCTTTGAAATTGGCAAAGTTTGCAAACCATGGCAAAGAAGTAATGGCTAGTAACTTCTCATCTGGAAACTCCTCTGAAATAGGTTGTATTTCTCGAGCATCATCCTCACCAATCTTCAGTCTTGAAAGGTGGTCAAGTATTAAATTTTGCTTCCCTTGCTTATCCCAAATTTCCAAGTCAAACTCTTGTAACAAAAGAATCGAACGGATTAATCGTGGCTTGGCATCCTGCTTAGCAAACAAATACCTCAAAGCAGCATGATCAGTGCAAACAATAACTTTACATCCCATAAGATAGGATCTAAATTTATCAAAAGAAAACACTATAGCGAGCAATTCTTTCTCAATCGTGGCATAATTCTTTTGAGCCTCATTCAATACACGACTGGCATAATAAATAACATGAAACACTTTGTATTTTCTCTGTCCTATTACAACACCCACAACATAATCACTAGCATCACACATAAGTTCAAATGGTAAAGACCAGATAGGTGCTATAATTATAAGAGCAGAGACAAGTTGTTTCTTTAAAGTTATGAATGCTTTCAAACATGCATCATCAAACACAAAAGGGGCTTCTTTTTCAAGAAGGTTTGTCATAGGCTTTGCAATTTTAGAAAAATCTTTAATAAACCGCCTATAAAAACCTGCATGTCCTAAAAAACTCCTTACCCCTTTTACATTCAATGGAGGAGGTAATTGTTCAATTATTTCCACCTTTGCTTTATCAATCTCAATGCCTTTAGCAGAAATTTGATGACCAAGAACAATACCCTCCTTTACCATAAATTGACATTTTTCCCAATTTAGCACTAAATTAGTTTCTTGACATCTTTTCAACACCAAGGTCAAATTAGATAGACAAGAATCAAATGAAGAGCCAAATACAGAAAAATCATCCATGAAGATTTCATGCGATTTTCAACCAAATCAGAGAAAATGGAATACATACACCTTTGAAATGTTATAGGTGCATTGTAGAGACCGAAGGGCATCTCCCTGTATGCAAAGACTCCATAAGGGCATGTAAACGCTGTCTTCTCTTGATCTTCAGGAGCTACTACTATTTGGTTGTAACCAGAATAGTTATCCAGAAAACAATAGTATTCATGTCCAGCCAATTTCTCAAGCATTTGATCTATAAATAGGAGGGGAAAATGGTCCTTCCTTGTGGCTTGATTAAGTCTTCTATAATTAATGCACATGCGCCACCCAGTCACCTTTCTTGTGGGAATGAGTTTATTCTTTTCATCTTTTTACAACTATCATCCCACCTTTCTTAGGCACCACATGAACTGGACTCACCCACTCACTATTAGAGATTGGATAAATAATGCCCGCGTCTAATAGCTTTATCACTTATTTCCTCACCACATCCTTCATTGTGGGATTGAGCCTTCTTTGTGATTGACGGATAGATTTGAAGTTATCTTCCAAATAAATTTTGTGCATGCACACCGTAGGACTAATACCTTGTAAATCATCAATTTTCCAACCTATAGCAGATTTGTACTTCCTCAACACCTTTACAAGCTCTTCTTCCTCAACAATAGTAAGTTCATTGCTTATAGTGACAGGATTGAGCATTGTCTCATCTGAGAAACTGTATTTAAGGTGAGAAGGAAGTGGTTTTAATTCTACCTTGGATGTCTCATTTCCTCCACCTTCACTCCTGTTGAGATCTTCTACTCTTCTGGTAGAACTGAATAAAGGCTTAACAACTTCTAATTGATGTGCACATTGAACCACCTCTTTATCACTCACTTCTGCAAGTATCTCCTCCGCTTGCATACCTGACAACAAAGTGAGCTCTAATGGACTCTTCCTCCCATGGTTATCCATTTCTTTATACACCAGAGACTCAATAGTTTCAGCTCGAAAACAATCCTCCTTTTCCACCTTGTGTTTCATTGCTTCATTTATGGAAAATGTGACTTTATCATCAGCCACTCTTAACATCAACTTGCCTTGTTGTACATCTATCAATGCTCTTCACGTGGCTAAGAATGGTCTTCCTAATATAATTGGAACTTTAGTATCTTCTTCCATGTCAAAGACCACAAAATCAGCTGGAAAGATAAATTTATCCACCTTCACTGAGACGTCCTCCACTACTCCATATGAATAAGTCACTGAACGGTCCACCAATTGGAGAGTTATCATAGTAGGCTTCACTTCTCCAATACCCAACCTTTGAAAAATGGATAAAGGCATCAGATTAATGCTTGCTCCAAGATCACACAATGCCTTACTCACCATTATATTTCCAATCTCACATGGAATCACAAAGCTTCCTGGATCCTTCAACTTGGGAGGTAATTTTTGTTGAATTATTGCACTACACTCCTCTGTGAGCATTATGGTTTCATCTTCTTGCAGCTTCCTCTTCCTAGACAACAAATCCTTCATAAATTTTGCATAGCTTGGCATTTGTTCCAATGCCTCTACAAATGGGATATTAAATGGAGCTTCTTAAAGACATCAAGAAATCTTGAAAATTGTTTCTCTTGATCTTTCTTCTTCAACCTTTGAGGGAACGGGATTGTAGGAACATATTCTCTCATTTTACCTTTTTCACTCTCTTCATTTTTTTCTCTCTCACTCTTCTCCTCACAATTTTTCCGCTCATTTTTTTCACTCTCTTTTACAATGTCATCTCCTTGTGCATTTTTTTCTCACTTTTTTTCTCCTCACTTTTTTTCTCATTTTCTACCAACCCCCCACTCCTAAATTGAATTGCCTTACATTGCTCCTTTGGGTTTGGAACGGTGTCACTGGGGATTGTTCCAAGAGGCCTCTCCGAAATTTGTCGTGAAAGTTAACCAATTTGATTCTCCAACTTTTGGATTAAAGCTTCCTGATTCTTGAGATTAGTCCTTGTCTCATTCATGAAATTAGAAGTTTGCTCCACAAATGTTGAGGTTTGCACCGTTAATTTCTCCACAACACTCTCCAAAGTAGACATCTTGTTTCCTTG
>Ga0214545_1007212_pt1 | contig 18792 bp, 4 predicted proteins | sample CNSS4metaG_FD_160064 | JGI IMG/M metagenome (GOLD analysis project Ga0214545, IMG submission 160064) | Root nodule microbial communities from cowpea collected in UCLA plant growth center, Los Angeles, California, USA - CNSS4 | ecosystem: Host-associated > Plants > Roots > Nodule | place: USA...
GAAACCAAATCTTTTCTGATGTGGAAGATCAGACAATGCTGCAACCACAGAGCATACTAAGAAAAATGGCTCTTGATACCAATTGTTAGGAACAAGGCAATAAAGGAAAGAATAAAGGAGAGAAAAAATAGACACAGAGAATTTAACGTGGTTCGGCTACAATGTGTATGCCTACGTCCACGACTACACTAGGAAGTATTTGTATTTTTGGTGTATCTTAAAGCTTTACATAGAGTCTCTTATATAGTAAAATAGAGAACCACATCTCACTATTCTAAGCGATGTGGGACTAAATCAAGCACCATAATTCTAACAAACTGCTCCTCCCTTCCTCTGCGTTCTCTCTCTCGCTCCAATTTCTCTGATACTTACGATGACTACACGGATCCATACCAAGCCGGTCTAAGAGCATATGGTAATTGGAAAGCTCTGAGTTTCGAGCATATAGTGTTTCTTAACTGTAACCATTCATTGAGAGGGAATGGAAAGTATGTGGAAACAGAAAAGTGCGTGAAGTGGGAGTCAAAGGGATATGCATATGCTGTTGGTGGTGATCTAAAAGCAGAGGACTTTAAAGTTGGGTGTGACGTAAAGCTTGTTGCTCCAACGTCTTTGTGGAGTTTCAATAACCATTCCTACGCTTCCATGCACAGGGGTCTGGCCTATGGTTTTGAGATTTCATGGGTACAACTCGTCTGCGAGAATCATTGTCGACTCTCACCAAGCGATTGCTATTTCGACTATTCTCGGCGGAAGCTTAAATGCTCCTTTGGTGAGTCATCATCCTAAACCAAATGTCATACACATATATTTATCTTTATTTTAAGTTCATCATTATTGATGAAACTGTGTTTGTTCTATTTGTTCAAACAATTTTTATATTTATATTTTAACTGTACTGGTCTGAACTCGAGCCTCTTTAAAGAAAACCTTATTCATCACAGCTTTATGAAATGGAAAATTATGCAAAAGTATTCTTGGTAGAATAGAAGTCGGGATCAACAGTATTCTGAAATTTATATTTTCTTTCAATTTTTTGTGCTATATGTAGGTATACTGCAAGTGCTGATACTGCAAGCATCAAGTAAGAATATTTTATCATCTTAATTTATCTTTGCTTTAACAATTATAATAATAAGAAATCGGTAATTATTATTATTATTATTATTATGTGTACATAAAGAAAGTAATAAATGATGAATAATGTCATTACTTAATACTTTAGAGTGTTTTAATATTTAATTGGTTTTTTATAATATCTTTTATGAAATAATAATGTAGGCATGATAGTTCAAGAGTTTATCATCTCTTTCTTCACATTTGTCACAATGTTTATTTGAAAAATGACGATAGAAATTGTATTTTCTCCATCAAGTATATTTGTCTTAATAGCATTGTCGTTCTTAGTTATAGTGTATGATGACTTAATTTTTCATGACAAAACAAGTCCTTCTTCTTGAAAGGTGGACTTAGATATATTAAAATGATAAAATTCAAAGTTACTTTTCTTCATTAATTAGGTTTATTCTCTTCGATTTGCTTTAGCACACAATGCCTGGCCCTCACGAAAACAAATTCCTTTGTATCAGTATCTTTAATAATGATGTGAGTGATAAGACTAAACAACATCTATTTGTGACTCTTTTTTTTCAGTTATTGTTTGAGAATAGTCCAAACTAAGGAAGTTTTTCCTACCAGCAGTTTCGAAATGAATTCATTAGGCAGATCAACTAGGTAGAACAATATGTGATGTTTTAATATCTTCAAACAATTTATCATATTTACTTTTTTTATTTTCATGTCCTTATCTTCGATCGTTTCCTCAACAAAGACCCGTTTTATATTAGTACATTCTAAAATTTCTCTTACAAGTCCATGGTCTTATTTGAGATTATTTATAACTTTTTCAATCTCTAGATATCTTCCCTGAAATTTCATTTTTTAATCTCTTTTACACATTTCAATTTCTCTTTAATCAAGTATGGCTCTCATCCATTGACTTCCAAATTAACCCATGTATTATTTTTGCTTGAAACAATAAGCCTTTTATCTTCTTACTAAGAATCCATTACTCTAGTGTACGTAGTATTAGAGTTCACTACATATGAGCGATGCTAATATGATGTTATTTCTTAGTTAAGGTTAGCTTTTAATTATTAGCATTAACTTTTGGCTGACACTAAACATTTCTTGTACTGTAATAAAATACTTAATGTTAATATTGCTAGTCTCTTGTGCTATCTAAGTCTTCTTGTATTTTTTTTTTCTCAATATCACGTCTTGTAGGAACAAATCCATAGTATGTGAAAATATGTTATGAATAATTTCATAATAATATATTGATTTAATCAGTAATTTGGTTACTGTATTTAGTTTGATGATTAAATTTTTTTCTTATATTTATTTGACTAACTTGAGTGCTTATATTTGTTAAAGTAGACTCAATGTAGTATCATTTATTTGTTAACATCGCTAATTTGGTTAACAATAAAGGAAACTTGAAACATAATTGACATTTGCAGAGGTTACAGGGTGGATATATATATTTACTAAGGTGGAAGTTTGTTTTCCTTTCGTAAATTAGATTTTAACCTCTTTCTTTAACCTTACCTCCTTCTCTTTCTCATATTCAGATCTCAAACCGTAAAAATGAAGAACTCTAACTCCATCACCAGTAGCACCAGTGGCAGAACTGAATCCATTGCCCAAAACATCATAAAACTCATAAGCAACCTTTGTTTCTTTGTCTTCGTCTTCTCCTTTCTAATCTTCATTATCATAGCCATAACCTACAACCACTAGACTGATGGCTCCAATCCATCCCAACCCTAAACAACCTTTTCACCTAACAACAAAATGCCACCTTTTAAATCGACTCTTTATCATCAATTAGTAATTTTATGTAGATTCTAATAATTTTGCAACTTTCCTTCTCAGACCGTTATTATTCTCTTTTATTGAACCATTACTTCCTTAATTTATCTTCAATTGTCTTGAATTTCCTCGTTTGTGTGCCTTTTCTCAGCTTTTTTGACCATCTTCTTCAATCCAAGTCATAAGTTGCTTTGATCTAGTTTGTTCGAGTTTGTGTTCATACTGGTGTATTCAATGAAGTGATTTGTCGATAGTGGGTTTGGGATTTGAATGTGAGAAAGAAAGGAGAAAGAGAAGGAGGTAGGATTAGAGAAAGAATGGAAATCTAACCTAGAAAAAAAAATTTAACCTCCACAGATAAATACCCACAACCATGTAATGTAACCTGCAATTGCGAACTACATGCAAAGTTTTGCACTGCCATTAGCTAATTCAACTTTGTTAATGTAACGTCCCATTTAATAAATAGATATCAGTGCAGGAAGGCCTGTTGGCAGCGGTTATTTTTCATATTCTGCATCGATTTTCGGACCAAAGCATATTGGGACGAGATCAAAGGAGGATAGCCTCTGGCCTCGGTTGTCACCGAAGTCATAGAGCCCCTCTTCTGTCTCGGTTCCCGCGTACCTGAGGCCATAAAGCACGTCTCTGCCTCGGTTGTCAGGCCTAACCGAAGCCATATGTGCTCACGTTTTACATTTTTAAAACATTTGCTCACGTTTTGGCCTCGGTTTTAGTATGACCTGAGGCCATATGCTCACCTTTTGGCCTCAGTTTTGGTTTACCCGAGGCCATATGTCACATTTTGGCTTCGGTTTGGGTAGTACCCGAGACCATATGTCACCTTTTTGCCTCGGTTCTGGTATGAACCGAGGCCTAATATAGTGTTTTTTTTAATGTAGTTTCTGTTTTGGTGTTATTCCCACATTTAAATCTGCAAATTTTGTTCAGCACCCAGCACAGACCAGAATAGACTAGAACAAAATATTTTATAACACATCCACAATTCAAATTCATTTAAAAGACAATTACAAATCATTTACAATCAAGATACATGTCCTAATCAATAATATTGTACATTTTAATTATATATTTGGCAAGGTTATGAAACATCACACAAAGTAACATAAAGAGCAACGTTATGAAGTATAAATATCACTCCTTACAGTTATCTAAGATATTTGGAGAGAAAGTCTAAGGCACACCACGTTGTCATTAACAAAACAAGATAAAAGTTAAACAGTATCCAAAATACAAGGTAGTACACAGGCCTCGGCCTTAAAGAATACTCGGAGCAGGGAGTCCAACCTAAGAATAACTACGCAACGGAATTTCCATCACCCTGATGACCACGAGGAGTTCCCACATCTACTCACATCAATAAATTGATGATCATCGCAAAAAGGAGAAAATCACACATAGAACACACAAACAAATATAAAGGGTAAACTAGAGTGGAAAATGTTTTATCATACAATTGCATACAATTTTAAAGTCAAAGATACATAAATCCACCAAGCATGTGAAGACCAACAAGCAAGACTCTAAGACTCAATTATCCAGATACATATAATCAGTCGGATTCACTGGATGCTTGCACTTGTGGTGGCCTCTACTGCTCTGCAGAGCCATTGCCAATGGGTTTCACCCTACCACATACAAGGTTAGCCTTTAAACATCTAAGGCCATTATCCTGCCAAAGACTAGGGCCTCTTGCTACTCTCATCACTTTAGTCAGTATGCTCTACGTGAGACTAACCGACCCTTATTAAATTATATAATGAGGCACCACCACGAAATCTTCGTGACATTACGTCCTAACAATGAGGTACCACCATGAGCTCCCACCAAAAAGGGTCATGGAATTACGTCCTGACCATTAGACACCACCACGAAACCTTCGTGGAATTACGTCCTAAACCATACCAAAATCATGTCTCACCAACCAAACATAAAGTTATCATGCATACCAATATCATGCCAATATTTATAACCAACCACCCAATCAGGTTCCATACAAAGATCATACCAAACTCATTAATTCCAGCCCATAAACCACTTAACACATGCATATTCAACCAATTCATGCTTTAACAAAGTAACTCAATCATACAAATGATCATCAACCAAAAACAGAGGGAAGGACAGTCACAGAGCAAATCCATGCACCAGTCTCGCTCAAGCCATGGACCCTTGCTCAGGCGAAAGGGGTCTTTCGCTCAAGCTACAGGCCCTCCCTTAGGCGAGACTGCCAACAGATAACTCTACAGGATTTCGCGAGTTCTCGCTTGGGCGAGCCCTCCTCGCCTGAGCTAGACCACCCCTCGCTCAAAGATGAGGTTCCTCGCCTGGGCTACAATTGTAGCGACATGCACCATACTCCCACGAGCTCTCGCTTAGGCGAGCCTCTCTCGCCTGAGCGAGATAATACCTCACTCAAAACGAAAGCTCTCCGCCTAAGTGAGAGCTCGAGCAGGAACCTGGGCCAGTTTCTACTATTCTCGCCTAGGCGTGACAGGCTCGCTTGGGTGAGAGTATTAGTTTTTGCCATTGTTCTTACCTGCATCAGCCATACATACAAACCCAAACAACATACCAAGGCATTTCATATGACCATAGTAGCACACAACCCATACTAACACGAAGCAAGCCAAAAATAGATAAACATTCAAAAAATACGAGGAACCCTAGCTTCCCTTACCTGGACAGAGGTTAGCGGAAGACACCGACACTCACTAGAGAAACATATCAACTCCAAGAGCCAATTCATGAGCTAGAAATACTGACCCAGAAAGAGAAACGCAGTTATCCAGATGAACCTCTGTTGGACCACGAGAAATAGATCTAAAGAGGAGAAGATATGGGTTGAAGATCACCTTACATGGAGTAGGAATGAGGTTGAGCTAGCTTGAAGAGAACTAGAGACCAAACCCTAGTAGAGCGTTGCTGCAGTCCTAAGTGGGGAGGAGGGAAACAATTTTATTAAAGTGGGTAGAAATGAGAGGGTTAGGCTGGTTTAGGGGTTTTGGGCACCCTATGGGTCAGCTTTAGGCCCAACAGACCAAGGTAGACCCTTAAACTTTAGGGCAGAATTTAAGTGGGCCTTATAGTTAAAAAATGGGGACCATATTAGGTTTATTTTTTTTTTTAAAAGATAGGAACTCAGTTGGGTAAAAAATAAATCTAGAAAAAAAAATTGAACTATCTACCTAAATATAAAGACTAAAGTACTAATTAAGTCTAATATAATAGAAAAATTTAATAAATGAAAAAAAATAAATAAATTAGTTCTCAAAATTGTCATGTTTGTTTTATTTTTGAATTTATATACAATTAGTTAATTTGTTATATGCATATGAATATTAAGACAATTTACTTAAACATATTATTTTTGATAAGCTTATATACTTGCTTTAGAGATTTTTCTTTTGCAATCTTGTAGTAGAAAGGGATATGTATAATATCAAATTTAAGAAACAAATTTAAGTTTGTTTTTTAACATACCAAATTGATTTTTTTTCTTTAAAAATTAATACATTATTCCATTCTAAATTTACTATGTACTGAAATTGTTATTTATCCATCCATCATGATGTTTATTTACTTAAATAAAGTGTTGTTACAGGAATTTCCCAAATTTTTATCATGGCGTGGGCTTGCAAAATTGTGTTTGGGGTGCCACTGATTGTTGCACTTGTCATTTGTAAATGGAGGAAAAGACATGCATCAATGTTTGAAAATATTGAAAATTACCTTGAACAAAATAGTTTGGCACCTATTAGATACTCATACAAGGAAATCAAGAAAATGACAGGAAGTTTCAAAGAAAAGTTAGGTGAAGGAGGATTTGGCTCTGTGTTTAAGGCAAAGTTGCGTAGTGGACCTTTTGTAGCAATTAAAATGTTAGGCAAATCCAAAGGAAATGGACAAGATTTTATCAACGAAGTTGCAACTATTGGAAGAATACATCATCAAAATGTGGTACAATTAATTGGATTTTGTGTTAGTGGGTCAAAACGTGCTCTTGTGTATGAATTCATGTCTAATGGATCTCTTGATAAAATTATATTTTCAAAAGAAGGAAGTGAACAATTAAGCTATGAAAAGATATATGATATATCAGTTGGAGTGGCTCGTGGGATTGCTTATCTTCATCATGGGTGTGAGATGCAAATTTTACATTTTGATATCAAACCCCATAATATCTTATTAGATGAAAACTTTATTCCAAAGATTTCTGACTTTGGATTAGCAAAGTTACATCCAATAGAAAATAGCATTGTGACAATGACTGCAGCAAGAGGAACCATTGGATATATGGCTCCGGAGTTGTTTTACAAAAATATTGGAGGAATATCCCATAAGGCTGATGTTTATAGCTTTGGAATGCTTTTGATGGAAATGGCAAGCAAGAGGAAGAACCTAAATCCACATGCAGAGCGATCAAGTCAAATGTACTTTCCATTTTGGATCTATGATCATATTAGAGAAGAAGAAAATATAGATATACAAGATTTGACTGAAGAGGAAAAGAAAATAGCAAAGAAGATGATCATAGTTGCACTTTGGTGTATACAATTGAAACCAAGTAATCGTCCCTCAATGAATAGAGTAGTAAAAATGTTGGAAGGAAATATTGAAGACTTGGAAATACCTCCAGAACCTACTCTATATCCTGATGAAATGAGTACAAATGATCAAACAATAAATTCAGCATCCACGACACATTCTCTTAACTATTTCATGTAAAGTGCAAGTATGCAACTAATTCGTTATTGAAGCATTCTATTTGAAAATGCATAATAAAGTTGATAATCTTGATAAATACTTAGTATTTATGCTTATTAACCATTATTATTTGTCTTTATTCATGTGGTTTGTGTTCATTTTATAGATAGACGTTGGAGTTTTGTGTTCTTTTAAGTTTGGTATTTTCTTTTTCTTTGAGATTATTCTGTAGGAAAATGGAAGATTTGAGAATATTAGAGTTGTTTGCCAGAACCATCTTGCTTAGCCAGATTACCAACAATCGCCCAACAAGAAAAGTATCTCGCCCAACAGCTGGATCTGTCTCACTCAATGAGATAGAGGAGTTGGAAGTGAACCAAAAGTTATTTTTCGCTCAACAAGCAGACAGTTTCTGATTATGGTTTAAGTGTTGAGAATGAAAGCAAAAAGGGGTTCTTTGGTGGGAAACGCAGAAGAAAATCAGAACTCGATCAAGGGCTCTTCTAGGGCTAAAAGACATAAAATTCTTTCGTTCATTCATTCGTTAGAATTCATCAAATTCGTATGTTCTATATGCATAGGAGTAGTTAAACCCCCATTTCATTAGGACTTAATGTAATGAATTCATACTTTGTGTAACTTTTCCAATGCACCATACCCAAGGTTTTGACAGAAGGAACTACTCTGATACCACTAAATGTGACGCCTCGACTACTATATTAAATAATTATTTATTTGATAAAAAATGGAATTTTTTTGTACAATAAGATTTTTCTTGAGAGGACACTAACAATAACATAACTTTATATCTAACTATATATCAGTAATTTGCATCTTTGTAATTGTTCGTGAAATATTACAAAAATATGTATTTGAATAATATTAAGAGTTCTACATCAGAACGAAAGATTGTCTATATTTTTAATATCTCCTAAAGATTTTAATAGAAATTATCCACGAGTCAACCTTCACAAGATCCACCAATAATATCCCAAACAACTCACACTGAGCAAGTTCCTCTCCTACTCATGCAATAGGTACATATGAAAGAAAAATATGAAAGGAGTGAGGTCTTTATTAACCTTAAATATCAATCTTAATAAACTCAACAAACAATACAAACACTAGGGGCCTAGAATTGGACCTACAACCATAAAACTAGATCTCGTTATACCAGACATATGGATCCATATTCCACTTCTGATGATCCATTATGACCATCAAAAGTTACTTTGGGAAGTGATTAGGTAATTGAGTATTTCTCAAAAAACATTGGTGTTGACATGAGAAGCCAAGGTGGTTTGCTTTTTGAAGATTTGATGAAGATTGAATGAAGCTCTTTTGAACTATCTTGAAGTTATTACCATTGGAATGAAGCCTACATTGATGAAGGAAAGGAAAATTAATGATAATTATGTTGATCAAGGATGGAACGTGTGCTCTCTATGTAGTTACATCATTAAGAAAGTGTATTTGTAGTTTGTAATTCATGTTGTAGACCTTATAGCATTAATTAGATGTAGTTTGGTCTTTATTGTGTTTTTAATTTGTTGAATGGTTTTTCCACAGGTTAAAATGTCTTTTTTAATCTGTTGAATGACTTTTTAACAGGTTAAAAGGTTGGTTGCAGTAGTCTTAAACTACAACAAATTTAATCAGTTGATTTAGTTTTTAATCGACTGATTTCACTTAAGTCAAGTGAAATCAACCGATTGATTTGAAAATCAATATGTTGAATTTCGTAACAGATTGATTATAAAAGCTGTGATTTTCAAAAGAGAGGTTTGTTGATCATTTTAGAGCACGATTTTGTTCTGAAAACTTGTGGAAACTCTCTCCTTCGTGATCATAGGTGTTGCAGCTGTTGAAGATTGATCTTGGATCAATTCTTGGAGCTTTTGGCTTGGTTTGAAGCTTGGAGAAAGTGGTTTGTGGTAGGCTAGGTTGTGCTACCACTGAGGTTTGATCTTTCTCAAGCTTTGTGTGTGTGCCTGGTGGTTTTCCAGGTCTACAAGCGGGTTCTTGCTGTGCTAGTGTGATTCTTGTGTGATTCAAGAGTCTTTTGTGGTGTTTTCACATATTTTGGAAGTGTAAGGGTGAATACTTTGTAAAACTTTTGAAATAGTGCAAAGTCAAGCTAAGGTTGCCTTGACAAATTGGATGTAGCTCAGGTTTGAGTGAACCAGTATAAAAATCTCGTGGTGTCCTCTCTTCTCTAACCTTTCTCTCTTGTATTTTCATTTTAAAGTTTCAAGAACTTGTGCTTTAATCATCTTTTTCATGTTCTTGCATGTTTTCATGACATCTGCAGCATTGAACATGTTTGTATAATCATTTGGAACAGGTTTTGATCATTTTTGAGCATTGTTTCTGGTTTAAAAATCAAATTCGCATTTATGCATTTTTTCCAGTATTTCAGTCGACTGTTTTTCAGTTTCAATCGATTGATTATACCATAACAGAATTTGTTTAGTAAAATCAATTTGTTAACTCTATTTTTGATCGACTGAAAGTGTACAGTTCAGTACTGTTTGCATCCTAACTTGGTGATCTATTTGATTCAATTAAAGGTGGTTTTTAACTTGCAAAGATAACCTAAATTTTTAACTAGCCAATTCAACCCCCCCCCCCTTCTTGGCTTTTCAACCATTTCAAAACTAACAATTGGTATAATCATAATTATTTCTTTCTCGAGAATATTAGTCATTTATAGGCCTATAAAAGAGATATATACTCACTACCTAACCTTGGCAATGCTGAGTAGGTTTTGGATAGTCCCAAGTTTAGCCTAGGAACATCCTAGTTCAGGGCATTATTCAAAACTATCCAGATACTCACCTACTTGGTAAAACTTCCTTAGACCCCACCATGGTCCCTGCCTTTCATCCCATAGTGTACCAAACTATGACTTCCTAAATACAAACACTCTCACATTGGTTTGATCTCCACTTATTGGAAATCATACTTAAGATTATTTCTTAACTTACGTACTCTTGGACATATTCAAAGATCATAAAATGTCATGACTATCAAGTTGTCATTTTTGACCAATAATATATATACACCATACACAAAGAATGTAACAATAAAACATATAGGTAACTTTCTTTTATCCAAATTCACTGAATAAAATAATATTTGCTTTTACTTTATTTTTATATTTTTCAAATTATAAAATAATGATAAAACAAAATAAGAATCAAAGTAAGAACTTTAAATAATTAACTATATACGGATTAGCATGTTATAAAATAAAATAAATTATAAATTAATATAAAGATTCGTGCATGAAGATAAATGAAATGAAATGAAATAAATGAATACGACCAATAAGTAACGGAAGATAATTAAATAAAATAGATAAATAAGATCAGTGCATAACTGAAGATAAATTAAATAAAATAGGTAAACATAACCTGTGTATAACTGGAGATAAATAAAAAAAATAGATAAACAAGATACGTGCATAACTGGAGATAAATTAAATAGAATAGATAAACAAAACTAGTGTATAACTGGAAATAAATTAAGTAAAACATGACCCGTGCGTAACTAAAGATAAATTAAATAAAATAAATAAATAGGACCAGTGCGTAACTGGAGATAAATTAAATGAAAGAAATAAACAAAACAAGTACACAACTAGAGATCAATTAAACGAAATAAATAAACAAGACCAGTACGTAACTGAAGATAAATTAAATGAAATAAATAAACAAAATCAGTGCATAACTAAGAATAAAATTAAATGAAATAAATAAACATGACTAGTGCATAACTAGAGATAAATTAAATAAAACAGGACTAATGCATAACTGATATAGATTAAATAAAATAAATAAATAGTATCAATACTTAACTAGAGATAAGTTAAATAATATAAATATAAATAAATGAAGAGGATAATAAATAAAAATAAGTTAAATGGAAGTAAATATATTTCAAAATAAATAAAATATTAATATAACACACACAAGTTTATCAAGATTAACATAGAAAAAACTTGACCTCACTCTCCCCTTATCTTATTGATCACACTAACAATATTTGACGAGACTATGATCTCTTCGAATCTTTTGCTCTAAACTTTCTCTCTCTCCTTTCTTCCTCATGTAACTTCTCTCATTTCATATCCATATATATATATATATATATATATATATATATATATATATATATATATGGCATAATCATCATTACTTCCATTAATGAAGAGATAATGTTTATCTCTTTAACTTATTTTCTCTTTTTTTTTTCTTTTTTTTTTCTTATCTTCTCTCCTTATCTTCTTAACTCTTTTAGAAGATTTTTCATTTTTTTTACTTTTAATACAAACCTATTTAATGATATTTTAATTAATATATTTTTACCTAATATTATATATATATATATATATATATATATATATATATTTTTTTTTTTTTTTTTTTTTTTTTTTTTTTTTTTCAATATATAAAATCTACATCATGATAAAATACGAAACATTAGTAAAAACAAAAGATTTTCTAATTTTTTCATGTAAAATAAATAATACAGTTTATTAAAAGTAGGTATGTTACACTTTTTACTGTTGTTAAAATAAGTAAATAATCATAATTGTCAAAGAGAACGATTTGACTTAGGGAAAACAATACTTGGACTACATTTTACTAACAACGATTTGATACACTTGTCAAAGAGTAAACAATTTATGGCGCAGTTGTCAGGAAGAATTTTTATCATTTTAATTTAGCTACACTATGTTAATAATAATACTAATAGGACAATGATACTTTAACCCACTTTTTTTGACCTACTTTTAAGCCACCACTTCAATCACCATTAAATAATCACATATCATTAAAAAGAATAAAAAAAGATAATTTAATGGTAATTGAAGTAATGGGTTAAAAGTAGGTCAAAAAAGTGGGTTAAAATAATAATAATAATAATAATAATAATAATAATAATAATAATAATAATATTTGACCTAATACCCCTATGGAGTGTAGTTAGAGTAGAGAATGTCAGGTCAATGTTTTTAATAAATGAAATTATATGTTCGACACTATTAGTATACAAGTTGGTATTGATCTTTGATACCAAATGTACATGTCATTAACCTTGATATATGTACCACACCTAGCCGGCCTAGCCAAGTTATATCCATAAAGCCCGTCTACGTAACCACCAAGGACGCGAATAATAATTACCATGTATGAACGAATGATAAGTACCCGGCCCAGACCACCAAAGAAGTAATCGGCCTAAGCCGCTAACTGAGAATAATTAAACACGAACTTAGCAATAACTTAGCATATTCAGGGCACTACTAGTAAGCCCTTGGGGCCCACGATATTCAAATTAAGAAACTTGGATCATGACCCAGGCCCATCTATGGCCCAAACAGGAGCCCAACCAATGACGTGGCAGGACATAATTAATAAACCTATAAACATGGACCCCAGCAGTTAAAGGTACGCATTCATTACTCTCCTAATTACGAGATTTGACTTTCTAAGAGATTTTGCTGACTTGAGCATCAGAGTCTCTTCTGTAGGTAACCTCCCTTGGGTCCAAACCAATTCACACCGAGATATCCACAGACGACATGTGCCGGCCAGGAGGAAGCCTACTGAGGAGATCGCGGACCGGAGTAAGGTAACGCTTGTGTCTGACATATCTTATTTGTTCTCTGCAGGAACATCAATGTTGATACGTTTTAATTTTAAATTTGTCTAATGTTGGCTAAGTCAATATTAAACAAAATATATTTTTAATGTTAATTTAATTTGTGTCAATTTGACAAATGATAATGATAATAATTTCAAATGAAAACAATATTTTGGGACGATAACTCCATATTCAATAAATATAAACAACAATATATATAAAAAAAGTGTAAGGATGAGTATGGTTAATTGAGATTAGGAGAAACATATAGATGAATGAGATGTGTGTAGATGAGAAAGGTTAGTATGATTGAAAAAAACTATTGTGGCCGAAGGAGATTAGTATGGTAGAAAGAGATGAGTACAAAGAGATGAGATTTATGAATGAGAACCAATATAACAAAGAGATTTTATATAGAAAGTGAGAGAGAACAATTATGAGTGAAGAAATTTATCATCTTGAAACTTGTACCTTTAGATTAAAAATAATCTATATTTATTTCACAAACACACATGACATGAATTCATAATGTATATTAACTTAGTCTGACTAACTTAAATAATTATAAATACCAATTTAAATAAGATTAGTGTCAACTTGACCACATTATTTATTTTTAAAACTTATTATAGTTAATGTATTTAATTATAAATGTTTTTAATATTCATTATATAAGTCTAATTCTATTTATTTGAGCTAATGGTAAGTCTAATTCTATTTATTTGAGCTAACATTACTTTTTTTATTTTTAATATTTTATTTTAGTTAATCAAATACATAATATTTTACATAGACTAATAAATATTTTGATTATTATGAAATTTAATTTATGTGTGTAATATTTTATATAATTATTTAACTTTGATTTCATTATTTTTTGGTACACTAATTTAAAACATGTAATAAGTATCATTTTTTTATAAATATTTAACATTAAATGTTTTTTTGTCTATTCGGTAATATCATAATTTTTTTCGTGATTTTTTTTATAAAAATTAGTTAAATAATATTAAATTTATATATTGGGATGAGATAAAGAATTTATAGCCATTGAATATAAAAATAAACGTAGGTATATGAACTTAATTCAGAGATGAAAATAGAATAATATTCAAGGTCGGCTCTGCGCCGTCCGATCCCCTTCCAAAAGTGAGTTATATTTGTCCACATACGTACTAATGAATAATTATTAAGTAGTTATATGTACATTGTCATTTGACTGCGTCAATGATGTATTTGCATATATCAAGTGTTTATGTAAGATATACAAACCTGTTAGAATTTGTGGTTCTATAAAGCTTATCAACACGGATAATAAATATTCTTTACGCCACAAGTTTACTACACATGTGGTGGAACTTTTAGCCCTTGAATAATTTTAGATATTTAAAGTAGAAAAAAAGAAATTCAAATGCAGTATATATAAACATTATATTTAGGTTTTTGTTGTTATTTAAATAAGTCCTGAACTATTTATTCAATTTGGCTCCCAGACTAATTCTCTAAAAATAATTTTAGACAGCATGTAAATAAAAGCTTCGAGTTAGAAGAATTTAGGATGATTTTAGAAACTCGAAGAAGTCCATTAAAAAAAATTAGATGATTAAATACCTATAAGAATTGACGACGAGTATTTAAAAGTTTGTATTCATTAAAATGAGATGTGAAACCAGATAGACACAGTCAAAGTCTAGGTTTTAAGTATGATAAGTCTTGAAACAATTTTGTAAAAGGGAAAGTGTTGTTATGTATTGGGTGTGTGTTGTTTTGGATATCAGTATCTAACTTGGATTTGTTTGCATTTGAATTGAATAAGAAACAGTTTGGTGACGATGCGGAGAGAGAGAGCATTGTTCCTCCTACTTCTACTTCTACTTCTACATCTCCACCACCATATCTATGCTTCCAAGGAAGAGCAAGAACACGTTTGTCCCCCTTCTTCCTGTGGCAAAATCACCAACATCACTTATCCATTTCGATTACAAGGCCACCCAGAGAAGTGTGGTGAGAAAAGTTATGAGCTTGGTTGTGAGAATAATGTTACGCTGTTGTATCTGTACTCTGTAAAGTATCAGGTGCTGGCGATAAATTACAAGAACTACACAGTGAGAGTGGTTGACCCTGCACTTCAACTCGGTAACTGCTCCTCCCTTCCTCTGCGTTCTCTCTCTCGCTCCAATTTCTCTGATACTTACTATGACTACACGGATCCATACCAAGCCGGTCTAAGATCATCTGAAAATTGGGAACCTCTGACTCTGATTTTCGAGCATATAGTGTTTCTGAATTGTAACCATTCAGTGAGAGAGAATGGGAAGTATGTGGAAACAGAAAAGTGCGTGAAGTGGGACTCAAAGGGCTATGCATATGCAGTTGGTGGTGACCTGAAAGCAGAGGACATTGAAGTTGGGTGTGACATAAAGCTTGTTGCTCCAACATCTCTGAGGAGTTTGAATAACCATTCCTACACTTCCATGCACAGCAGCTTGGCCTATGGATTTGAGATTTCATGGCTGCAACTCGCCTGTCAGACACACAACTTTTGTTCAGATGGATTCTGCTATTTCAACTTTGCAAGCCAGAAACTTGATTGCGTAACATGTGAGTTAGATCTCAACTTAATTTATTTTGTTCTCTTAATTTTCACACTGATTATTTATAAATAGTCTTTCTTCAAAATTTTAATTTAATTTAATATTTTAATTTTAGAAATAAATATATTTCAAACACTGTTAATAATAATTAAGAAATTTGTTTATAATATCAAATAAATTTAACAAAATTTTAATAAAAAAATTAAATTTACTCAATTTTTAAATATTAAAATTAAATTAGTCCAAAATTTAAAAAATAGACTAAATTTAATTTTAACTAAAAATTAACAAATCAAAATATATTTAACCCTTTATTTTAAATGAAAAAGTCATCTACATCGAATAGTTTTATCAATACGCCTACCAGTTATACAATTGATAATAAAAAATGTATATGAGCTTCAAATCTTAGCTTTCTCTACAAAAATATTATCAATTTTACTAATTAAAAATATATTTAAAGATAAATTTTTTAATTCAAAAATAAGTTATTTAATAATCAAAATTATTTTAGTTATTAATTTAAATTATAATTTTTTATTTTTAATAAAAATTATTTTAATTATCAGCCATTTTTTTATTAAAATTTAAATTTTATTATTATAGTGATTAATTATTTTTAGTTATCAATCCTCATTCAAAATATTTATTGCTGTGTTTAATAACCTATTTAAATTAAACCCTCCCATACGTTCTCCCCTTAGCGATGGAATTATCTTATTTTACTCCGTAGTCATATTTTTCTTCTTCTGCAACAATTTTAATTGAACTGAAGTTCTTATCTTCTAATGAAATATAAATTACATATTTCTTTCTAATCTATCTACAATTTAATTATTATTTTTATTTCAATTAAAATAAAGCATTAACAGTAAAATTATTTTAATAAAATTTTATTATTTTTATTATTTCAAATAAACAAAATTCTAAAGTACAATCAATGTATGTGTGATCAGAGAGAATAAATGGTAGCTAGTAACTTTTACAGCAGGATATGAAGTTCTTGTGATCATAACTTGAAAAATTTTAAATGGTGTGTTCCCTTTAACTTCAAAATTTTATTATATTTCCTAGCTTTAACTTTCACTTTGTGATAACAATCTTTGTTCTATCGTTCTAATTTTGTATAGTTTTCATGTTAAATTAATTATTTTTATTTAGTTAAAGCGTAATTTTTTTTTGTTTTTTATTTCTAATTTCTGTAATTGATTATTTCTTCAATTGAATTTTTTTCATAATTAGATTTCAAATGGTTACTAAATCCATATTTCATCTATTGACCGATTTTTGAGATATTTTCCAAAACAGTTTCAAGCATCTATATTGTATGTTTCAATTTACATATAATATTATTCACAAAACATCATTCTAATAATTCAAAAAACTATAACATTTATGAAAATGTGCGCATAGTTTTTTCTATAGCTGTTGAGATTATCCGAATTCTGAAATTGGTATATATTTTCCTTCATTTCAGATCCAGATTCACTTTACCAAAGAATACTTGAGGTGCTGGCATTCGATGGATCTCGTAAGATTTTATACCATCTTATAGTTCCCCCTATGCTTTAATTATATATGCATGATAGTAATAAGAAGGCGAAAAGGCCATTATTTACCATCATAGCAAAATCATTCTCTACTATAAAACATAATATTAAAATAGGTTAAGCCAACATCGATACGATTAAAAAAGTTGTTTTTTTTTTAATTTAAAAAATATAAAATTATTGTTAACTTTTAAAAAATATATATAGATATTTATACTAGTATCATCAACGTTAATAGAATTTACTTAATATTATATATTAATAAAGTAGGTTAAACCAATTTTAACACAATTAAAAAAAGTAATTTTTAAATAGAAAATTAAAAAACATAAAATTACTTTGCTTAAGCAAAAGCTATCATATTTAAACATATTTTAGTGCATCAAATGTCTCCTTGAATGAAGTCACTTCAAGCGAGATATTTTTACTTTTTGAGTTTTTAGTTTTGTTTTTAACAAATTTATAAATTTGTATGAGTATTTCTTTTTTAATTAGAAGTTGTTTTTTGTTACATGTGACCATTTCTTTTCATATTTCTTTTATTCATTCATCGGAACAACTTTCAATGTATATGTGTGAAATCAATAAAAAATTGACATCATTTTGGAATATGTTGGAAGCAGGAAATGCAGATTTCCTCAAATTTTAAAAAATCATAATGAGAAATTAGCAAAAATATGCAATTGAATATAATTAAAAATAAAAATCATATTATCATATTTCTTTTATATTTTCTCATTTTTTATCTCTTGATTTACTTATTATTTTTTTTAATTGTGAGAAAAAAAAGGTAATTTCTTCTAGTACTATTTGATAATAAAAATATTTTATTTATCTTATTAGTTTTTGTACAGTAATTTTTTATGAACATAAAAGAAAAAAGTTAATTAATATGTCTATTTTCATAATCTGATTTTATTTGTAGTTTTTGTTATATTTTCTTTTTAGTTTTTTAGTTTTAATATTTTTAAATAAGTAATGAAGAATAAAATAATAAAATAATAATTTTTAAAGTGATGAAAGTATAATTTCATATGAAAATTGAAAACAGCACAATTCAATTTTGTTTCCTTAATCTGAAATATAATGTTAATATTTATTTACTTATTTATTTTTATTTTATTAATAATAGTAATTTGTTTTAATTATGATGGAAAAATTTTATATTTCATGAGTATGAATACGAGTAATATTTAATATTTTAAAATTATACGGAAATTGAAATCTTAATTATTCTTGTTTAAAATCGGTAAAATATTTCTAATTTAATGGAAAAGTTAAAAAAAATATTTTTATTATTTTCTTTCATCATGTCTTAATATATATATATATATATATATATATATATATATATATATATATATATATATATATATATATATATATATATATAT
>Ga0214545_1007223_pt1 | contig 18761 bp, 8 predicted proteins | sample CNSS4metaG_FD_160064 | JGI IMG/M metagenome (GOLD analysis project Ga0214545, IMG submission 160064) | Root nodule microbial communities from cowpea collected in UCLA plant growth center, Los Angeles, California, USA - CNSS4 | ecosystem: Host-associated > Plants > Roots > Nodule | place: USA...
CATCCAAATATTTCACAACTAATTCTTCCAACCAAGGTGTCAATCATAAAAAATAGCTTAACTGTTGAGTTTAGCTCCATTGATGCATGCTCATTTTTAGGTCAGTCAACATCATTCCAAACCTAACCACCATTTAACCAACTCCTAACAACATGTAACCACACTTGGCCATGACTTTAACCACTATTTTTGCCAATGAATTCCAAGGCTATCAACAACTAAGTTATGCAATGGAAACCATGAAGGGATGTCTTGGAGTGAACCATTCATAGACCAAGGCATGAGGAATTCATGACATCCATAAAGATTCTAGAACTGATAAGATCGTTTAACCCATCCCACACCATATTTAACAATATTTCTTAACAAATTTAATCAAATATTTTGCAGGCCTGTTCAGTGATGAAATCAATCACAATTCCCACCAAACAACATGCCATTAATAAAAAGTAGCTTAACCATTCAACTTAGCTGCATTGACTCAATGCCCATGTTCATTCTTAGTGCAGTCAACATCATTTCCAAACCTAACTACCATTTAACCAATTAGTGACCACATGTAACCACATTTGACGATGACTTTAACCACTGATCATAGCAAAGAATTCTAAGCTTGTTTTCCAACAAATTACACGGTGGAAACCATGAAGGGATGTCTTGGAGTGGATCATTGACTGCACAAGGCATGACCAAGAGATTGATGACATTCATATGGATTGTGTAACTGATAAGTTCATTAAACCCGTCTAATACAACTGTTAACCACATCTCATAACTAATCAAACCAAATATTTTGCAGACCCTCTTTATTAATGGACTTAATCATAGTTCCCACAAGTAAGGTGTCAATCACAAAAAATTGCTTAACCGTTGAGTTCAGCTCCATTGTGTAGTATCCATGCTCATTCTAAGGCCAGCCAACATCATTTCCAAATCTAACCACCATTTAATCAACTCCTAACAACTCGTAACCACTTTTGACCATGACTTTAACCACTGTTTTTTCTAATGAATTCCAAGGTTGTCACCAACAAAATTATGGAATAGAAACCGTGAAGGGATGCCTTGGAGTGGACCATTCACTATGCAGGCCATGACCAAGGGATTCATAGCATTCATAAAGATTATGGAACTCATAAGTTTATCTAATCCATCCACATTTCGTAACTGATTCAACCAAATATTTTGTAGACCCTCTTCACTGATGGAATTAATCAAAGTTCCCTCATGCAAGGTGTCAATCATAACTGATTGCTTAACCATTTACTTTACCACCATTGATTAAGTGCCCACACACATATATGGGTCAGTCAATATCACTTCCAACCTAACTTTAACTAATTTCTGACCTCATGAAACGACAATTAACCATGACTTTAACCATTGATCTAGCCAATGAATGCTGAGGTTGTCACCAACAAAATTATGTATTGGAAACCATTAAGCGACGTCTTGGAGTGAGCTATTGGTTGCATAAAGCATGCCCAAGAATTGATGACATTCATGAGGACTGAGGAACTGATAAGTTCATTCAACCTATCCTAGACCACACCTAACCACATTTAGTAACTAATTTAACCAAATATTTTGTAGGCACTCTTCAGTGATGGAATCAATCAAAGTTCCTTAAGCAAGGTATCAATCATAAAAAATAGCTTCACCATTCAGTTTAGCACCATTGATGCAATGCCCATGCTCATTCTTAGGTCAGTCAACATCATGTCCAAATCTAAATACCATTTAAGTAACTCGTGACCACAAGTAACCACATTTCAGCATGACTTTAACCACTGATATTGGAAATGAAGTCCAAGGCTGTCACCACAAAATTATGCAGTGGAAACCACAAAGTGACATCCAAGAGTGGACCATTGACTGACCAAGGTATGACCAAAGGCTTGATGACATTCATAAGGATTGTGGAAATGATAAGTTTATTTAACTCATCTCACACCACAATTAACAACATTTCGTAACGAAATTAACCAAATATTTCGCAAGCCCACTTCTTGCACGGTCCACGTCTAATTTCTCCTCCCACTTCGACAACGACAGCAAGAGCTTTGACAATCACTTGCGGCAGCAACAACTCTTAGAATCATTTGCAACTTCTACACTCATTGTTTCACCCTCTCATCGTTCTCACTCTACATTTTCTTCCCAATCTAACTACTTTTTACCCTCTGCCACCTATTAAATAATGCTTTGCAAGATGTCATTTTCATTTAGTGAATGCATAAATGCCAACTCATATCAAAATGCCGTCTATTAGTGATGGGTTGGTGTATATACATGTAATGGTGTACTTGTATCATCTCTCATATGAAAAATAAAAGATAGAAAATAGCTTGAGTTGTAATGTGAATTTTAGTGAAGTTCTTTCATAGTGACAATTCTTAAAAAGTGAAAACAAGAAACAAAATACAAGTAAAAGCCCCCTAGAGCCGGTTAACTTTTTGGTCTCATTTCCTATTTTCATTTCCGTTAATTAATTATATGAATTGTCAACTTATACTTTCAATCTGTTTCTGTTTTTAAAGATTTAAACACGAAACAGAAAAAAAAGAAGTTATTTTTAATACTTCTATTACTAATATTTGAAAACAAGAAACATAAGCAAGCCTAAGCATTCAGTTTTGTAAAGTATGAAACCATTACCTTGTTCACCAGACTTTTCACAAAATAAACTAGACAAAATGAATGGAAGTATGAAACCACGTAATAAGCATGATTTTGAATTTTGCACGAGAAGAGAATGTGAACACAAGAAGCGGTGACTAACCTTGGTCAGGAATTTCCAAATCAACAGGTGCAAAGAAATTACTATTCAAGTAGGATATAGCACTCGGAATGTTGGTCATTTTTCTCATGGTTCCATGTTTCCTCATCAAGTAATTTATGTCAAGTACATTGGGAAAAACTGAGCGCAAAGTGCTCACAAATTCATCTACCTCTGGTGGAAGTGGTGCAATGAATTTTGAATGGATTAGAGTACAATCTGCATAAGTAAATGAGAAGTTAGTAACACAAAGAAAGTAGACCAGACCGATACTACAACTAAGTTGATAATTTTCATTCAAGAGATACACCATTAAGGCAATTGTAGCAGATAACAGGTTTCTGGGAAGCAGAAATTGAATCGATCACCTCTCGAAATCCACGAATTTTCTTGCTTTCCTCCTCTTCAAAATTCTGAAGCTCTCTCTGCAATTAAACCATAAGTATTTCCAAAAAAAAAAAAGTTAGGAGGCAAGCACAAAGGGTAGATATTTCTCATTACCTGCAATGATTCCTTTTCTTCTTTTGAATTTACCAGAACAATTCGTATTGCATGTATGCTCCCACTCTTTGTAGGGATCAGCAAAGGAAGAAGATCATCTGAGTGGTCTAACAACATCTACAAATAAACAGCCAAGAAACAGAAAAGAAAACAGATGGTGAGGTGATCACATTTGTATTATTCAGATTAGAACAATTAAACCTTCTTTAGTTCACTACACCTCAAGAATTAGCTGCACTTGACGTTCACTGCATACATCTATGGTCATGCAAGGTCTTGATCTGAACTGTTCACTGCCCAGGACAATATTCCTAAGGGAGTTGATAAGTTCTTCTGCATAAAATGAGTTTAAGAGAGAAAAGTAAGATACAAGAAATTCCTTATTGTAAAAAAATCTGCTAAAGATTTTCTTACCATCTCTGCCTGTGCTTGTGCCAGAGCTTTCAAATGTCTTTCTCCAATGTTTAATCCGCGATCTAATCCTCTCAACAAAAACTGTGTCCGCAACAGTAGGTGATGAAGAAGATTTTACCACTGGAAGAGAAGAGAGAGCAGTTCCAAGACGAACTTTAGCTGCTGACTCTTGAGCTCTAGATAGATATGATATGCCTGTCATACAAATAAAAACTAACAGGTTATTAAAAAAGAGCAACCTAGTGCAGGTGGCACTGGCCAACACTAAATGAGGTGCAGGGAATGTAAATTACTCAGTCTTAGCCCCACAAGAGGATTTGAATCCATGACCTCTAAGCAACACAGAAGCAAGTTTATCCATGCTAAAGGCTCATTCTCGGTTAGGTCACCAGGATATCAAAATAAGGGATTCAGATTCCCACAGAAAGAGATTTTGACACACTTCAACAGTCAGTCAATTGTAAAGTTTCAATGAAGTATGAAGATCAAATAGCTCATTTTATCTAGTGAAAAAAACTTTGTGCACATCCAATATTTGCCCTGTCTGTCCGATGTCCATGCAACAGTGGTCATTCATGCTTATGTGAAAACCAAAATGCTTGGAATCCTGATCCCTAAATAAGTAACAGAACAATAAATCCTCAATTTACATGTCATAGCATAACCTTTCTTTCCACATTTACCACATTAGAAGAGTCCCTAAACAGATTATACATTCCAGTGTACAGCTGAAGGGACCATCTCTTCAGGCGAGCAACAATCACCATGACCAAAATCCTACTTCATATTTAGGACAGAAAAAAACTCTTTCTATCTTTTTCCCATTCAGGAATATTTCCTCGTGTGCTTACGTTGCTTTCCAATCAAAGTTGAGTTTCCCCTCAGTAGTTCATAAATAAATACTAGCTTTAAAAGTCAACAGAGAAGTAAACATTTAGATTAAAGTTTGCAAACTTAAGTTTGCATTGATTTCATCTTGCAAACCGATTTCACAAAATCAGCATCCGTTTTGTGCTTTCAACTGAAAAATAGTTTTAGGTCAAATATAAATGTGCAACAGAAATACTAACAACACACTCTCTAACACTCTTTTACCTACGTTTCTTAGAGCTAAAGATGGGGACGAGGAAGGAAAGCAGGTGAAAGGGAGGAAGTTGTAGTTTGGTTGGAAGAATTCTAACCGTCTTCTTTTCATGCAAAATTCCAAAGAAGAAACATGAGGAATTGGCCATGAGTATATAGTTCTTTTGAAAATCATAATCGACTATGGACACCCATAATCGCTTATGGGTCTAGTTTTTACTATTTTGTTATTTTTATTATTATAATAAAATAAATAATTAAAAAATAGTATCAATAGTAATCAATAAAATCAGTTATAATAACTAAAATATTTTTTCTTTCTATCCAAACAACATTTTTTTCCATTCATTTGTCATCTATCGATTTTTCACTTCCTCTATTTCTTACCTCTATACTAAAATGAGCATTAAACATACCCTCTATTATCGGCTGAAATATACTGGAACTACAAATTCCAATGGGTCCAACATGTAATGACTCCATCTCCTGATTTTGTAGTTTCCAATACATTTTAATCAATGGTAAAGTGTGTTAAAAGGATGTCACCCGCACTCCTCAAATTTGCAAGAGTTACTAAAACAGAAAACAAGCATGCCATGAAACTGGGGGTTTACAAGACAAAGTAAGTTTGAAGATTCCAAACACTGGACCAAACATGCGATATGTTCAAACAAACTTCTCCCAAAGAAAATTTCTACAAATTAGCTTAAGCATTTTCGAATACGGAGAAACACGTTTCTATTTTTCTTCTTCCACTTTTCGTTCCTAAAAGTGCTGAAAATTTTCCTAGCCTAAATCATATTTGATCCGTAGAACAGCACCAGAAGCACTCAAGGAAGATGTTCTAGGTTTTGTGTTAATTTTAAACCATCAAGTAAAAGGAATTGAATTTACCCACTTTGCACGCCCAAAACGAGAACAAGAACCAGAACACACAAAAGCAACAAAAGCTCACCATTATAAACGCAAGCATTGAAATCAAAGCCCCGGCGAGCCATGGAGGCGAGAAGCGATGTCTGGCACGAAAAACTGTAAGAAGGCATCCCCATTTTCAATTCATCTCTCGGAAACAGCACGAAATTATAACTGCAAATTTTCAACGGTATCTTCAAAACAAATCGAGACATAGTATTTTCCAAAAACGAAAAAGAAGTGAAGGTGTCGGGAACTGACGGGTGAGCGAGGAGTTTGTCGGAGCTGGAGACGGAGAAGGGGCACACAGCAAAGTGGAGGAGCTGGAAGCGGTGGGCGGCGCGGCGGGCCTTGGAGTAGGCGGTCTGGGCGGTGTCGAAAGGTAGAGGGCGGAGCCAGGACGGCGGCGACGGAGAGCCGGTCTTGGCCATGGATACGGCGACATAGTCGGAGGAAGAGATGTGAGTCTTTAGCTCTTGCAGGGACTCTTCGAAGTTGGAAGTTGTCACCTGCTTCACCCTCCATTTCGAGGAGGACGTGCAGAAGAAACGACGCCTCAACTGAAACACAGAAGCCATGAAAACCGCGGCGTTTCTGATTCGGGTTTTTTCCTCTAGGAGCCGCTCATTACCAAAACCGCAGCTTTTTAACCATTTGAGAGTGGAAAAAAAGAAAACAACGCTTCTACAGTGATAAGGAAGAGTATATTTAAAAAAAAAAAAAAAAAACAAAACTTCCACCTATAATATGAGAATTGTAAAATAAAAAATAAAATAAATATAAATAAAATAATAATATTTTGTTTTTTCTGAAAATTACTACATGTTCTGGTATATTTAATAGTCACACGTTGGGAATTGAGGTTAAGAGAAAAGTTTAATATTTCTTTCTCTTTTTATCATCTAAAATGTCTTTTAAAGACAAAATTGTTATGGAGATTCACACTTCAAAGCAGAAAAATACTTTGAATGCGGTAATTGACTCTAATGATGTCATTTGACGAACTTGGGATCAGAACTTTGCACTATTTATGGGGAACGAAAAGGATTTTCCTTAGCACTCCATTGGAAACGAACTCGCATTCTCCTTCAACCTCAATCGGATGCTTATGTTCCAGTACACTGAATAGTTTTGACATTGGTTAGGAGTCAAGGTTAAGGAAAAAATTTAAATAACCCTTCCTCTTTCCACCCTCTAAGGCACATTTTAAGGACAAAATTGTGACGAAGCTCATGACTTCACAGTGGACAATACCTTGGATGCAATGATTGACCTTAATGATGTCATTCGACAGACATGGGATCGAAACACCACTCTAGTGAAAATTGTAAAGTATATGATTACTTTTACAAGTTGTAAGAGAAAAATGAGTGTTTACCTACCTAGCTGCCTATATTATTATTATATGACAAGTCCTAAAAGGTCCCAATAATGAATGTTACCTCCGAAGACTATTTCAAAAGTGTTAAGAGCAACACATAAGCTCGAATGGAAAGTCATTCGAAAACTATCTCAAAAGCATTAAGAGCAATGCGTAAGCTTGGATAAAAGGTCATTCAAGAACTATCTTAAAATCGTTAAAAGCAACACATAAAAATCATTTGAGAATTACCTCAAAAGCATTAAAAACAACTCATAAACTCGAATGAAAAACAACTTCCTTCAGTTGTGCATTTGGATGGCTAGGCTGATAGACTTCCACTCCTTCTCATCAGAATCTCTCTCATAAAAACTTGGAATTTTTCGACATTGAGGAAAAACTCGATTCTTAAAAGCTTAATACTTCAACTCAGAGATGAACCTTTGATGAAACTCACAATGATGATAACACAAATCAGTCTCAATCACAACAACCACAAAATCCTCGATACCTGGGAGCGCTGATAGACTAATAAATAATCAACCTTATATACAAGGTATGAGAAGAAACTCGAGTTAAAGAGGATGAAGTACGAGTGATATTCTCTAGCGAAATGTTGATGTCATGGTTAAGAATATGAAATATATTTTATGATTTTTATCGAGAATTTTTTAAAAACGGTATGAGGAAAATTTTGGCTAGGAAAGACAAGGTTCTTAATTTTATCCATTTGTGACTCACCTCTCTTTCTTGGGAGTCTACTTAATAAACTTTCAACAATATTCCCTCTAGAAAACTTTTATGCACGACGCAACTGGCAATTTCGGTGGTACCTGTATCAACTTGCACCATCCTTCACTAAAAGACCAAAGCTTCACGAAAATCATCCTCACAGGAAAAGAGAATGACCTGTTGCTAGAGCTTGGCAAGACAACACTTTGACATAATAAGGAGGATTGTCAACTTGATATAAACTTCATACATGAAATACGAGAAGAGTCTCGAATACGAGAATAGGTAACTAAGAAAAGAGTTGCACAATAGTACAACACACGAGTAAAGGGACGAGCTTAAGCTTGGAGAAGCAAGAAGAGATATACTTGAAGATAATCGCCTATTTCAATAAAACTCCTAGCAATACCATTTCATCGGAGGATTTGCAACTGTTGGCATCAATTAAAGACAACGAGTAATGTCTTTGAGTAGAGATAACAACATTCCACGAGGAGGACTCGAATGAGATTGATCTAGATCATTGATCATAAATTAAAAAGACTCAACTCGAGTACGAAAAGTACACAGTCAGAATTCAAATCAGGAAGCATGATAATGTCGACCGGATAAGCAAAATGTTTCTCATGCGAGAAATAAGAAGAATCTTAAAATGTGACACTGATAAGATAAATGATCAGCAAATATACCCTGTAAGTCCAAATTTGATGGTCTCCACCAACAATTACTAATGTTGTGTTCACTTAAAGGGACTTACTATTGAGAGGGATTAGAGAGGCATGCTTTGAGCTTGAGTTACGTGTTCACTCCTAGGAATTTGTGAGAGAGAAAGGAAGGAACATGGTGATTTCCTTACTTTTGCACTCTCCTCATATGAGATGATTTAAGGGTGATTTCAGAAAGATTATTCTCATGCCCTCCATTCATTTCTCGTTTTCTTAATTCATGTTAATTCACTAATCATGTTACATAATTATGATAATAATGAAAAAATGTGACTTTTAAAATTATGCTTATAACAATAATTAATACACCAAATTTATACAAAAATTTCTAAATTGTTTATTAAAAAAAGTTGAAGAAGTTAATGTATTATATTTTTATTAAACTTTTTTTTTAATTTACTCATTTAAACATTTTGTATAAAATAAATGTAACTCATCTATATATAATTTTACATTACTTTCAACATCAAGGGCAATTTGGTAATCTTGCTTTTCTTTCCATTAAACTTAACTTTTAATTTATCACATCAATCAAATCACTCACAAACTTTATTTCTAAATTCACTCACTTTCAACTTCGAATCTCTTAAAAAGAACAACATAAACTTCACCCTATAATCCACTCAAATTCATCCTCTCCCTCTCCCCCAAATCAATCTTCACAAGTGAACACACCTTTAATGCAAGCAAGATGTTTAATCAAATTATAGGTTCAAACCACGAAGAATCAGAGAACAACCATAAAAAAATAATGAAAGGTGCTTGAGCCCGGCACAAGTCAACTATGTGTTGGCCAAACTTCTTCAACACTCCTTCTCAACTCTCACTTCTCCCTCTTTGCACTGTGATTCACTCTCTCAATATGCGCCAATGGCAACCTTAGCAAAAATCCACTCTCTCACCCTTAATTATCATGCCTTAATTAACAATGAAGGGAGGAAAAATGAAAATGTGTACTAGGATTATAATTCCTCTAATTCTAGGATTATATTATCACTCATCATGATCCAACATATTATTAAAATAATGATCAATTAAATAACATATAAATGACATACATAAGACTTAAACCCAAGTTTTCACACACAATCAAGTACTCTCAACCATTTGAGCTAGTACTTTTCCACGTCACAATAATCAACATTTAATGCCATAAAGACTCATACTACCTGCATTTATTAATTAATAATTAATTTAATTAATTAAATTTTGTGGGTCTTACAACCACTATTGAAGATGCTAAGCTAGGATAGTTAGAGATACAAAGCAAGCCCACATGAATTCTTTGACTAAGACTGATAATTGGTGCTAAGCTACATACAAGGGCTTTCATCATTTATGAAGGTTAGAAGCATGGAAGAAAAGGAGATTAATAGAAGGAAATCATGCATAAAGAACTAGAGCAACAATGTTGAGTAAAAGTAGCAGGATAACGTAACAAAGAAACTCATGTGGTTGAGCACAAAAAATGTGGCTTAGCACCACCCAATTCAATCTATAAAACAAAGCTTCCCCTTTTGTCTAGGCATCATCTTGAGGAGAAATAAGCCTCTTTCCTTTGTAAAATTCTTAGAGAAATTGTGTGAAAGGAGGAGGAATAAAGATTGAAGTAGAAATTTGTGCTTAGAAATTAGTTTGCCCACCAACATGAGTGGCTAGTCTCTAAAGTGTATGAGGTTGGATGTAATTGAACTTTTGCCTCTGTTTGTGGTTACTCCTCCGATATGTTTATCAGTATCAAGTTTTATTTATCTATGATTTGTTTTATAATATGCATTATATTTAACTGGTTTGGATTAAGTTGAAAGAGTAATTCAAATTGTGATAAAAAGATGCTATACTTGTAAGATCTAGAGGGAATGCTGGGTGGAAAAAGTCTCATGTAGTAAAACAAAGATTTATTCAAATCGCCTTGGGTCTAAACTCCCTAGGTTATAAATTTCAGAAATGAGTCTAGATCTACATTAAAAGAGCACTTACATAGCATTAAAGCATGATAAATCTTAAGCACGAGGATAGGGAATCAAAATAAATTTAAGGAAAGGAGAAGTCATCCAACCTCGTCACAAATTTTTTATATTTTCTTCGTACCATATTCTAATTGCATGATTAAAAGTTAAAGTTTTATAAACATTATTCTTTTTACAAACTAGGTAATGGTAAATCTTGACAAATCTCAATGGATACGACACTTAGATTTATACTTCAACATACTAGTGCACTTGCTGGAATTGACTGTTAATAAAAAGTCATCATCCAACCATATACTTACTTGAAAAAAAACACAAAGTACCTTATCAATGTCTGACCATGGACGTATTTGAAAAAAAAAACTCTAAGTACCTTATGAGTGTCTAATCATGGACTCACTTGGAAACTTCAAGTACCTTACAATTACCTATTACGGACTTACTCGAGAATAGAAAAAAATTAGCGTCCAAATTTATGACGATATAAGTGATCGAATATAATTCGGTCATGAGCTAAAAGCAACATATAACCCATCCAAAAACTAACAACAACATATAAAATTGAGTACAAGTCGACCAAAAGCTAAAAATAGCATATAAACTCATTCATTTAATAACTTGGTCCACCTGCAAAAGTTATTAACTTTGGATATCGAGGGGCTTATGTCCCTACTCGACCTATATTATTATTATTTGGCAGGCCCTAAAAAGACCCAACGAGCAAAGGATTTACATGTGAGATCCAACTGATATATTAACCCCCCCTAAAATAAGAGAAAGATAGTGCTTATGAGATATATGATATTATTTATAATATAAATAAAATATGTTAATGATAATAAAACCCATTAACTTGTTATTGGTAGGTATAAAAGGGTTATACATACATTTTATCATAGAGAGTACAATCATCTGATAATCACTTTTACTCATATATTCACTTTGAAATATCTTATCGACTTGAGCGTTGAAGTCTTTATAGGTGAATTTCTCTCTTCACGAAAATTTGGAGTTTGATTGCACTTCAACAATAAGGTCAACTCACCTTGAAGACTGTTTGACCAAATCAAATAAAAACAAGTGTTAATGATAATTTTCCTATATTATATTAAAGTCCTTATAAACTTAATAACTACTATTTGAAGGGTTAGAAAGTTAAAAGGAAAGTACAAAAACTAGAAATTTACAACTATAATGATGCTGAGGAGAATTGGTGTTACAAGTTATATACTCAGGGAATCCCTTTCTTCATAATTTTCTTTTTCTGTTTATGAGTAGCTAATTACCCTTATTAGAGTTAAATGTATTTTCGCAACCACTTCCTTATATTTTTTCATGTTTGATAAAAAAAAGTGTTATCTTTCTTTTGCTACGTTTATTGTTTGTAGATTAATCCCCTAATCACTCGATCTTTATGTTTTGGAAAACTCAATTAGGACTATACTTGAATAAGACCATCAAAATCATTTATGTTTAGTAATAAAATAAAGAATGTTGTTTATAGATAAAGTCTATTTTCCTAATGCAAATCATTCAACGATACAAATATTTTTTGTTGTTTAGAAAATTAAAAATAGGGTAACTTATAAATTCATCATAACACAAATTTATTTGAATAAGAAGTTTTTATTGCATGGTAGGATAAGTTAAAGAAATTAAACCCTAATGATTTCATTCCATCAAAATAACCCTTTTTTTCTTCCCCAACCAAGTGTTGAACAAAATTATTAGTCTTCTTACTTCAATTTTTTGCAATCTATTTTACATTTATTACTCAAAAATTCGCAAACTATAGAATTCATCATGATTATCAATCATGGCAAAGTCCCTATAGCGACAATATCTGCTCACTACAATGCTACTTGAGCAACTTGGTGCTCTTATTAAAATCCTAACACACGACAATGCTCCACACTCGTGTATAGATATTTACAAATTCCTCATTAATAAAGTACTCACATTAAACCATGTCCTTTTTATCGATATTGTTGAGAATTGGAGAAAACGAGAAGAACACAACAACGATAATAATGAATTTAAGGATCAAGCATTTCTTTAACGACTTTCCCATACCAAATTAGTTGGGTAGGAAAATCCTTGGGGGAAGGTTACAATCCTCCAAAATTATAAATATAAGGAAAAAATAACTTTAATGTAGGATTCTAGTTTACAATTATGAATACATCAGTGCACCAATTTTTCCAATATGTTGTACATACACAAAAATTTCTTTCTGACGAAAAAACCTATAAATATTTAAATGGCTAATGTCATATTACAAACAATAACTTTCTTTGTTTTAATTGACTTAAAGTTCAACACCCGACATACTAAATAAACTTTCAAGCAATGCTAGAAATAGCATGAACAACAAAATTAGAGAGTTACTGCAAGAAGGGGGTGGGTGAGCCCCCAAAGAAGTGGAATTTTGTGAGATTGATCTCTGCAGAAGAGAAACAAGCAATGGTGGTACTATTAGATTCTCTCTTATTCTTTTGAAATTGTGTATTCGAAATACACCGATTTTGATATATTCAGATAATTTTTAGTATATTTTAAAACATCAATTTCAGTATATTTTGAAAGTAGGACAGAGCGAAAATATAAAAACCCCAGAGAATTTAAATTTCTAATTAATACGCTATACTATAACTGAAATATATTATATTTCCATGACATCTTTTTTTTTTTTTTTTTTTTTTTTTTAAATATAAAATTTAAAAAAAAAAAAAATATTTTTTTTTTTTTTTTTTTTTCATTTAAAGCACAAATCTGGGTGAAATTTTGAGAATTTGATTGTCTTAGTTCACAATTCCCTAATTCCTAATTCTTCTCCACCAAACCCTCACAGAACACATTGATTCTGCACCACCTCCGAATACTGCTTCGCACGAGCTCGCCGCCACGAGCACATCTCTGCTCTTACAGGTTCACGCTTCCACCTCGGCCAACAAGAACCTCCACGCGCACCAATCGCCGCTGCCACAACTACTTCTCATCTCCGACGAAGCTATCGTTACTGGTACCAATGAGTGATTCCTCTTTCTTTTTCTCTATTTCATTCCTCATGATTTGAATTCAATCCAAGAGTGATGGGAGCTGTTTGAGCGTGTTCTAATAATTTGTAAAATCTGATTGAGTATGGTGATTACAGTATTTAGGTGTTGTATCATGATCTCTGATTTTTGTCTAATTTCCCTGAAAATTGCATAATTAGTTTCATGTTAATGCATTTGGTATTGAGCTGGATGAATGTAGTATGTGATTTGCCTTGTTATTCGTTGGTATTGTATTCGGAGCTACTTGAGCACATATTTATTTGGGGATTAGCATGAATTGTTAATTGTTAGTATATTTGGGATCGGGAGTTATAAGTTTTTGATTATTGATGCATTTAGTTAGCCACTGGATATTGCATTCTGGATCTTCTGTGTGCAGGTGCATTTTGGACAACGAGTGTTGTATTCAGGGGATGTTGAATCCATTTTTAGAGGTTTAAATTGAAGTCACCGTGGATTATAATGTTTGCATGAAATTTAATTTTGATTGGTTTGATTTTGTTTTGAATTTGAAGATTTTGTTTTGAATTTGAAGATTTTGCGAGAGTTATTATTCCGTGAATGGCGTGAATATTGAATTATTGAGTGCAGGTGTTTGATTGTATGGCAGATTGCCTTTTAGGCCAATTGGCCGCAAGGCCCTTTTTTGCAAAATATAATAAGAATGGTGCATGGCTGGGTCTCACTCTTCTCTATATAGGATGACTTTAAATGCGTATTTTGTTCTTCCTGAAGCATTGGCATGTCCAGATTGTCCCACTTTTCTTATTATTTTGGTTTAAAGTTTAATGGTACGATAGATTAGGCCCATTTTTTTCTGTCTATTTCGGTTTTTGGGCTCAATTCTTTTTTTCCTTTGAAAGGTTGGATTCTTGTATGGTCGTATGCATTGTCGGGTATCTGACTTTATTATTCAAATATATTTTAAATTTAAACTTTTGAGATGTTTGTATGACCATCTATCATCTGACATCCCTAATAAAGGTTTGAGTATTTGTACGGTTGTCGGCATCATTTAGTCTTTGACTCTTCTACCTTAATCTTTTAAAGATACGTTTTTGGGATGTTTTGGGATGTTTGTATGACTCGTCTATCATCTGACACACCCAATAAATGTTTTGGATACTTGTATGGTTGTTTGCATCGTCTAATATCCAATTTTGTTATTCAATTATATTTCAAAGATAAATTTTTGGGATGTTTGTATGATCGTCTATCATCTACTATTCCCATAAAAGTCTGAGTACTTGTGTGTGATCGTCCACATCGTCCTAGTATTCGGTCCCTTTTCTTCTCTTGAAAATCCTAAAAAATATAAAACTTTAAAAGATATAAAAATGTCTCATTTATTTAAGCCCAGCTCCTGCTGGCACTATTTCTCAAAAGGTTTTTAAGAGAAGTAGTAACCCTGATTCTCTATTACGAATAGAGATACGTAGGAATTATCCTTGTCGGTCCTTTAAAATTAAAAATATTTTTGTTTCTTATATATTATTTTCTTATTATTTTGTTTCGGGAAAAATTAAACATTTTGAAAACCACGTCATTTTTGTATATCTAATTAAAGGTATCACCTTCGGGCGGGCACTCTAGGGTGCTAATACCTTCCTTACCGTGTAACCAATTCCCCAACTCAAAATCCGGTAATTTGCGTAACCAACTCCCCGACTCCCAAAACTTTATTTTTTTTTTTTTCGAGTTAGCTATTTTCCGTCGTAATTTAGATTGCGACAGACAGATGATTATGTTTATAAATTGTAAATTTACAACACCTGAGTGTTTTCCTATTATGTAGGGCTGGTTAGATGAATTAGATCGATGTCATAATGTTTTATCTTAAATCATGTCTATAGATATTAACATTTGAGTTTATTGTTTATTTTTTTTTTCTTGGTGTCTGTTTGCCTATATCAATCAGACTACCCTCAGCTTCTTTTTGGTGCTTTTAACCTCCATCTCTAAATCGTATATTTAGATTAATTAGAAAGGAGGTGCCCATGTAACTGTTGACTCATCTTAGCACAGTCAATAACAAACAATGAATATATTGAGAGCGCTCTTGATCATATGGTTACTTCAGTCTTCCTTTCAATTGAAGGTACTATTACTGTCTTCTTTCTCTTTTTTTTTCAGGACCTTGAATACTGATTGAGGGTGAAAGTGAAGTAATTGAAATGACAAGCTACATGTGGAGAAAATATGCAGATTATTTGTACACAAAGTGGGAAAAAACCTTTCTTTGGGATATGGTAGAGCCTTACAGAAGGCCCAAATCATTTACTCCATTGGTCACTATTTACGTCGCGGCTTTCTACTCTGGAGTCATTGGTGCTGCCATTACTGAACAACTCTACAAGGTTATTTAAATTTAATATTTTATTCTGTTATTTTTAGTATGTTTGGTATTTTGTTTTATTTTTCTTTCTCTTATCTGTACTACCACTTATTGGATATCTGTAGTTTTAGGCATAACTGAGACTCTGTGAGTGGGTTTTATTTTGTATATTCTGATGGGATTGGAAAGAGAAAAATAGTGAAATTTTGTTGTTTATGCCAACTCGTAGTTTATGTTTGGGTACACTTGTGGACTTAGATTCCTATGACTGATTTTTTCAAAGGGGCTGTTTAAACGATTTTGATACCTAGAGAAGTGCCACTTATGGGTTTTGTTTGTTGGATGAAGGGATGATTAATCATTATTGTTAGAAAATATGCTTCAATATCTAACCAGGATCACTGAAGGCTGAGCTCGTGCCTTGAGGCTTTCAATTGAATCCGTGTAGGCTGTAACTATTTTCAAACTAATGTGTAAATGTTGTGTTACTTGGGGTCCTGATTTTTGTTTGCTTTATCTATGTTTCTCTTTCCTTACAAGATCTTTTCAACTATCAATACCTCCCTTATCCCCAATTTGGAAATTTAAGTTCTATTGGGATTGGAATTACATTTTGTTATTTAGTATTTGTCTGTTTGAAGTAGTTCAGTGATTGATCAGTGATTTGGGTAGCTTCAGCATGGATAGCTTATGCATGAGCATAATTCAGTTTTAATCTGTTCAAGTGTTTTATGTTATATTTGATTAGCTGCTGCTTTAGATTTTGATGGCTTAAAGCAATTATATTGCCTATATGATGTGTGCATTTGCATTAAATTTTTCACTTGGTTTGTTAATCTCCAGGTTCTAAAAGTGCAGAGTGACTGGTATATTTTAGCAATTAGTTTATAATTGATTGTGCTTATCAATATAATTCATTTTCTGCCATTTCAATTTTGTGCCTTCTGTCGCTGTTTCTTTGATACACCTTGTGATAAAATCTATCTATTGAATGTGCTTGCGGTTCAGCTTTCGAAAGCTATCGACCTTTCTTTATAATTTCTGCCAACAAATTGTTTATTATACAGGGATTTTCTGGTTTCCTGTAGCATGCTTATGAAGAAAAGGCTTCTTGTATTTGACTTAGTTTTTTTGTGGGGTGGCTAATCTAAAAAAGATTGAGAACTTCCCTTTCCATTTTAGCTCAATTCCAATATATTACCAGGACAAAGAAGATTCAGCTTGGGCCCTAGAAGGCTCCACCACTGTTCAGCTTTAGGGTCCAAGATGAGAACGGAAATTAATTACAATCAGAAGAGAGGTCAGACAGGGAAGTTACTAAAATTAAAAGAAGATATAGATTTTATATGAAGTAATTGTGTGGAGGTTTGGGAATCTACTTGCTGCTTCTGCTAGTTTGGATAAATTGTGTTCACGTTTCTTACATTCATTTCTGTATAATATAATCTGAAATATTTTTCTGGAAAACACTTAATATAGAATGCCAAGTTTTACTATCACAATAATTTGATAGCTAACCTTTGTTTATTAATTATCCGTTTATGTGATGGATCAGACATTTTGGACAGTTGCATTGCATGAGTGGTATTCCCCCAAGCTTGGTTTTTATGCCCTTTTGGCAAAGAGAGACGTTTGAAACAAAAAAAAAGTGCCACAACCATCAAACCACTAAAATAAATATTCTTGAAAATCCAATCCCTACGCAATCAATCACCTCCTTTCACGAGGCTTGCGATTGCAACATAGCTGTCAATTAACAAGATGATGCCTCGTGGAATAACTTCATAATGATTGCCCATTTGCCTAGTGCAATAATAGTGATTGCTCATTTTGGTTGAAAAACGCGTAATTGGAATATATACTAGGGTAATCTGTGTTTCAAAAACTAACTTATATTGCAACATCACAGGAAAAGTACTGGGAAGAGCACCCTGGGAAAGTAGTTCCTCTCATGAGACCAAAGTTTTATTGGGGTCCCTGGAGGATCATGGGCGGTGATGTTCCTAAATTTGAATGAAAAGCTCTGAAGGCATGTTCATTCTTGATTCCTATTCACTTTCATGTTTTATGATTAATTGATAACGGACTGTTTGATGGCAACAAAATTTTACTACAGCAAAATTTTCCTATGTTCTCCATGTTGCTTGCTTTTCTTATAGCTTTTGCAATTCTTGATTGGTTATTAAGATAGGGTTTCTTTACAGGTTAATTAGGAACTATGTGTGGGCTCTTCAAATGGGTCAGCCTGAGTAGTATGTATGAAGTCTTCTATTCGAACCTCAATATCATTATACATAAAAAGGTACTATTTGTTGGTTTATGGGATTATTGGTTATCAACGGCAATCCTCTGAATGTACATGAGCTGAACATTGATTTGAACTGTTGCCAATCAAATTATTTTGTTTCACTTTCATATTTATCAATGTTTCTTCTTGCAAACCCAATTTATTTAAATTAGTCTAACGTGGCGTTATGATGGATTCGGTTATGATGTCAGGATATAAGTATATAATTGATTCATGTTAATTGAACTGATCTATTTCCTTTTAAAAAGTAATGCATTATTGTTGTTAGTAGGATATTAGGTGATTCTAGAGATCTCTTTATTATTACTATTAGAGGGTTAGAGTACTCTATACACAGAGAGATGAATAACTGTTTAAAAAAAAAAAATTCTTTGAAATTAATCTTTTCAAGTTGGTATCACAGCTCCTCAACTTGTGAGTCCTGTTTTCCATTTCTTTTTTATTGTCTTCGTTATAGTACCTTTCAAGGTTGTTTAAAGTGCACTCATTTCCTTTAATTGTTGGGGTTGCTTGAAGTACACTCTTCTATCACTACTATTGTTTTTGTTTTATTTAGGAGGGGTTAAAGAATTCCTATTATTTA
>Ga0214545_1007224_pt1 | contig 18760 bp, 22 predicted proteins | sample CNSS4metaG_FD_160064 | JGI IMG/M metagenome (GOLD analysis project Ga0214545, IMG submission 160064) | Root nodule microbial communities from cowpea collected in UCLA plant growth center, Los Angeles, California, USA - CNSS4 | ecosystem: Host-associated > Plants > Roots > Nodule | place: USA...
GTTATAGCAATTTTAATCAAACACACATTCAAAACAAAATGAATTAAAAAAATATCATACCTTCCGGTCAACACTAAAATCGCTTCCTTCACTAACTTGACTCATAATTTTGACCTGAAAACACAAATGCAGTCACCACAAATTCATAAGAAATCATCCCGTCAGTATTACAATTAAATAACACACTACCAATCAAAACGTACATTCAACACAATGATTATCATGAAAATCTTAAAAAAGTAAGTAAACAGTGATATTAGAGAGACATTTTTTTATCAAATCCACAATTATTAGACATACATTTTTCGAGGCCACACCAAAACGATACAACCACAACGTCAATGATTTGGGGAAATCAAAAAAATCATACCTTGAACCAAATGGAAGAATACCCTGCAAATGGAGAACATTGTGATGTTAAAAAACCCCTTTCACTGGAAAACCCTAAACACTTACCATACACACAACAGCACAAAGAAGTTACCTTTTCGTGTTTAGGGGCGGTGGATTTTCGAAGGAGACCACCAAAACGGTGGACTGCGCATGGACGGGAGACCTCGCAGGGACGGGGTACTTCGCAGGCACGATGGTCTTCGCAAGGACGGCGGACTTCGTCATGGTGGTGGATTTTCGAAATGGACGGTGGACTTCGTGCCTGCGCTGTGGACTTCGAAGGGGTGTGGCAGTTCAGAGGTGCGATGGAGCGGTGGAGAACAAAAGTGTTGGTATGGAACCCATGAAGTTTCTCCAAATGTCTGCGAAGTGAAACTTTTTCCCTCTTTTTTCAATTTCACAAAATGCCCGTTAGTGGACGACAACACGTGAAAGGGGAACTTAAGTTCAGATTTCTTCACCCATGTGCCACTCCACTTGTTCCAATTAAAAAAAATGAAAAATTTAATTCCACGTAAGGTAGTCAATTCGGTAGTCAAATTGGGTAGTAACTATAACATTTTCCTTCCATTAAATGCCCATAAAGGCATCAGTTTTTCTGTTTCACGTGTTCAGCCGTCTCTCTCCTTCTCTTAAAGTTTTCCTCTTCCTTTCTCTTTCTATTAAGACCACACGTGAATGCATGAGATGATAGAGCCCACGTAATGGTTTTTGTGTTTTTCCACTAAACAATTCATGCCACTTTTGGATGGGGTGGTATTCCTTGTTGATGGGACTTTTTTGTTGCCTTTTATTAATGAGCAAATTCATTCTTTTCTTTTACGCCACATGCAAACTAATGTATCTCACATGTTCCTTTAATTGGCATTCGTACTGTAGCAAGTGGTGGTGTGATATAAATTTGCTTTTTTCGGCTTTTTTTGTTTTTCTTGGTCCTTCTTACCAGTTATTTGCAAAATTGGGTCGTTTGAATTTTTTTTTTTGTAAAATAGGGGTATGTCGTTGTGTCGTCCTCCCCAAAGCCGGTTTCATTTTTTCATTTTAAAAAATAAAATCGTCAAACAATTAAACGGTTTCTAGACTGAAGTCTTCGTGATAGCTGACGACTTCACTTTTTGGACTGTGCCGCTACCTTGTGGGCTAAGTGCTCCACAGTTCCGCTTCATAAGGATTAAGAACGTGCTTCTGAGTATTGACTTCAACAAAACAGACGAGTCGGAGCTACAGAACACCGTGGAGAACGTCGTGGATAACGCCTCGGTGCTGTTGAAGGAGTTCAACACGAGCGTGGTGGAGTACACCAGCTTCACGGACACGAAGTCAATCCCGAGGCACTACTGGGAGCTGTTGATGAAGGACTCGCGCCATACTCCCTCTAGCAACGTGTTGGAGAAGTGTTGTTTGATGATGGAGGACTCGTCAGCGGAAAGTGAAGTCGTCAGCTGCGAGCACGACTTCAACCTCAGATTTTCACATACCGTGCAAGTGCCTGACGACTTTGTTTTTGAATAAAATAAAAAATGAAACCGGTTTTGAGGAGAGTGACTTCACCTTTAATGTCGTCTTCCCCCACGACGACTTATCCCTATTTCAAAAAAAAAAATTCAAAGGACCCAATTTTACAAATAAATCGTCAAAAGGACCCAAAAAAACAAAAAGGCCGTTTTTTTCTCTCCTTTTTCTTAGTTTCACGTGAATAAAGAGTGAAAAATCATTAGTCTTTCTCTTGTTTATTTTTTTAGTTTTATTCATGAGTAAAGGAAATTGGGGGGCAACGGGTTGGAACTTGGATGCATGATAAGTTATATCTTTGTTGTGTTCTTTAAAATGTTTGGGTGTTGGTTGAGTTGTAATTTATTTTCTTTTCTTTTCCATGCATTTTATTAAATATTTTGTGTGTATTAAATACACGAGTGATATATGAATTTGGTTTGGTTATGAGACTTTATTTTTCAAGTATGATGTGATGGTGTATATGTTGTTGGCAATATGAAATTCTCATGTGTTGAGTGTTGGGAGTGTTTTGCCTTGCTTGAAGAATCTTGGTGGACTTAAGTATTGTGTGAGGTTTTCCATACCTATGAACCTAGTGAAGACTTATTCGCCTATGTGAAGTAGTGGAAAAGGGTCCTCTTCGCCTATGTGAAGCAGTGGTAGAGGATTGGTTCGAGTGTTGTACCCTCTCGCCTGTGTGAAGAAGTGGGGAGGGGAAAGATGTTTCACCTTATTTTGGCTCGTTGCAAGTATAGTGCCCGATGTGCGATGCATCGACGTTTTTACTCATAATTCCTTGAGGGATAAGGGTGATTGTCTAGTTGTGTTAAGTGGGACACATCGAACTATCTGTTCTAGGAAACTAGATGTTGTTGTGGGGTGAGAGGACGCGAAAAACCAAAGCTTAATTATGATCACCATGTTTAAAGATTTTAGATGAAAGTGATGCTATGTTTGGTTTGGTATGATTGTTTGGATTATGGTGTTTGTGTGTTCAAACCAAGGATTGATTGTGATCATAATGCTTAAGTGTTACTTGAATGCACCGTTGAGTATTATTGGACATGTTTTACTTACAAATTTCTTTTATAAATATCATTGTTTATGGTTAGCTTACTCCTATATGTTTGTTTGTGTGTTGGTTGTATGTGCGATGATCGTATAACGTGTGTGTTATACGGGAGCAGATGATATTGCAGATAATCTTGGCATGGAGTAGATTGACAAGAGGCTGGGGTGGACTCGGGAGTTTTTATAGTATATTTAGTTGTTTAAAATCAGATACTAAAAATTGTGTAATTTTCTTTTATCTGCAAACGTTATTGGAAGTTTTTGACAAAGTGACGTTTGGAATTATGTAATTTAAATTAAATTAAAAGTTTTTTTTATCTTTATATTTTCAATGATAATCCTTTTTCGTCAAATGCGTTCATTTTCTAACTATCTGTGACATCCCAAAATTGGGGTGTTATAACAACCCTAGGAATGAGTGAAGGGGATGGCTCATAGGTCATGCATTGCATTTTCGTGCTGCATTTTGTGTGTCTGTTGTCTGTTCCAGTATTTTAATTGGCTAATTTCTCATTTCAGTCGATTGTTTATATCAGTTTTTAGCTTCATGAAGTATTTATATTTATGTTTCTGTTATGATCTGTTTGTATTGCATATTAGCGGCCCTGATACACTCTTATGTTACTACTTTAATAAAAAATTTTCATCTTTCCAAATTGATCTATGCATTTACTTTCATTTGATGAATCCAAAGGGGGAGAAAAATGAGTTAAAATGAGCAAAAGTGTGTTAAGATTGGAAGATCTGAAATAAATATGCTGGAACCATATATACTATAAAATTAATCTAGAATCTGAAGTTAAATCATGTTATTAATGATAGGGGGAGCATATGCATATGTAATATGTATGTATGTTGTGTGTTTTTGCTTGGTTGTATGTTTGGAATATTGGTATCTTGTATGCAAAAGGTTTTTCAGGTTTCTCTCTGGATCTTAGCTCATCAATTCAACTCGAGGATGTTGGCTTCATCAATTCAGGGGGAGATTGTTGGCACAAGCAAGCTTGAAGCAAAGAATTGATAAAGCCATGTGCATGAAGATCATAGGTGTTTGATGAAGATTGATGAAGATCCATTTGAAGATTATGTTTTAGTGTGTTAAATCTGTAAATAACATGTTACATGTAATGTGTTAGTGTTATACATTGTTGATAGGCTATATGACATAAGTTAGATGTCTTGTGTGCCTTAGTGTATCTCTTTTAATCTGTTAAAATGGTTTTAACAAGTTAAAAGGCTTGTTGTATATAGTTTCTAGTATGAATGCATTCAGTCAATTGAATTATTTTTCAATCTACTGATTTCACTTAAGTGAGGTGAAATCAGCTGACTGTACAGAAAATTCAATCGATTGTTTTCACTTAAACCATACTATATAAGCTGTGTTTTCGCGAGCAGAGGTTCGAATCTGAGTGTTGGAGAACGAAACTTTGTCATTCATCTTTGGGAAACTCTCTCTCTCTGTAATACACAGCTGGAATTTGTGTTTTGAAGATCTTGGTTGATCTTGGTTGATCTTGGAGGCATTTTCGCTTTGAGTAGCTTGAAGAACACATGTATGGTAGGCTAAGAACAACCACCATCAAGTTTGGATGTTCTTGTGCCTCTAGTTGGTTTGCCTGATGCGATTTTAGGTTTGCAAGTGTGATTCTTGTAGGGTGTGTGTCTAGATTTTTGTGTGAGTAAAAAATCTTGTGAGTTTTGTTGTTCAAAAGTTTAATCTTGGTGTTTGATTTGTAAAACTTTTGAATATAGTGGAAACTAGGCTTAGGTTGTCTTGGTAAACTGGATGTAGCTCTGTGATTGAGTGAACCAATATAAAAACAGCTATGCATTCTTCTTTCCTTATCTCAGTCTCTTTGGAACTCTTTAAAAACTCAATAAAACAAAGCAATTTGATCTTTGGTATGATTTAATGCATTCTTTTTGTAATCTGAGTCTTTATACTTATTATAAATACTGATTGGAACTAGTCTTGTATGTAAAAGATTGTTGTTTGAGTTGAATTCGCAAATTCTGCATTCTGCATAATTCTTCAGTATCTACTTAGTCTGCATACTGATTTGTCATTTTAATTGATTGTTTCATAGCATAAAAAAAATTAGTCTGTTGTTTTATATTTTAATCAACTGAAAGTGTACTAGTCTGCTGTATTTACATCCAAACTATCCAATCCATTAGATTCAATTGAAAAGAGGTTTAAGCTTTCGAAAAAATTTTATAAAGCCAATTCAACACCCTCCCTTCTTGGCTAAAATTTTCCATTTCAAAACTAACATGAGGGACATAAAATGAAGTTGAAATTTATGACAACAAGACAAGTCAATAAGGATCAACATAGGTTGAAGGAGAAAATAGAAAAAGAAAGACTAGAAAAAGAAGCAATAAAAACTGCAGAAGGAAGGGAATATGAAGAAAAAGAAATGGAAGTAAAGAAAAATATGACGGAAAGTTTATCGTCAATGTTTTTTCTTCTACAGTTTGTGATGTCATTTTACAGGAACAAAAGGATAAACATGTGAATGAACCACACCAACTTCCATGTTTGAAAAGGAAGCTTGTTCATAATGCTTTATTATGCATTTGGTTTGCTGATGAGAAGCAAATTCGTTAAACACAACGCATGGAATTATTTATTGTTACATATCAAGGTGGGGTAGTGTTGGCAAGAAAAGTGGTCCACGAATTGCAACCATTGGAAAGTAACAAATATCAAGTTGAATTTGATCCTTGAGGAAGAGAATTAGTTTCAAGTTGTGGAAAAATAAAGTCTTTCACAAGATCATAATAAACTTATATTAAAACTAGTGTCTTAAGATTCGGGACGAATCTCCTCGAAGAAGGAGGGTATGATGTGAATTGCATATGGGCCAAATGGGGGATGACTAATGCGCCACGTTGATGTAGTTTCTTTTATTTAAATAAGAGCCCAATGCTTTGAAAATTTGGCTGACCAAATGGTGTTTTGGCTTAACCAATTAATGGGCTTTAGTTTTTGTCCTACACCTAGGCGGCTTAGTCCGACTATAGCTATAAGATCCATCCACATAGCTGCTAAGGACAGAAATAATCACCATACATATGCCAAGCAAATGAAAGTAACCAGCCTAAATCGCTATAAGAGCAGCCCGTCTAGGTCACTAAAGAAGTAGTGGGCATAAACCGGTAGAAACTAAACGAGAACTTAGCATAACGTTACCAGCAAAACCCATAAGGCCCGCGATTGTCGTGCTAAGTGACCTGGACCAAGGCCCAGGCCCACCTAAGGCCCAAACAGAGGCCCGACCCATGACATGGCCAGACATAATTAATAATCTATAAATATGTATGCACCCCAGCAATTAAAGGTACGCATTCATTATTCCCTTAATTACGAGGTTTGACTTTTTGAGAGTTCTTTTGCTGACTTGAGCGCCAGAGTCTCTTCCGCAGGTAACCCTTCTCGGGTCCAAACCGGTCCACACCGAGATACCCACAAGTGAGATATAGCAGCCGGAAGGAAGCCTGCTGAGGAGATTGCGGGTTGAGGTAAGGTAATACTTGTGTCTTCCATATCTTATTTGTTCTCCGTAGGAATAATTGGCGTCCACCATGGGGCACGAGATAACATTTTACGGACCAACCCGCATTCTGTCGAAGATGGTTTCTACCCGCAATAGAGCAGAAGTTAACAAGCAAGCTGAAGCAGGTCCTGCAGCACCTGCTAATATCACTCTGGAGTTGGCCGCTATCCTAGATGGTCAAGCCAAGATGCAACATGAACTGGCTGATTTGAAGAAACGCAGTGCTGATGAGATAGAGGCACTACGACTGGAGAACTCATGGCTAAGGCGAAAGATTGAGGCCGATCCCACTCAAAAGGGAAAGGCTAACGAAACATCCGATGTTGTGGGGTCCCCAGCTTTCCAGCGTACCAAAGAAGAAAGCGAGTACAATCCTACCCCATACACCTTCACCACTACTCAACAAACTCCCATCCTCTGAACCTATCATACACACTTCCATCCCACTCTTCTAGGAAACACTGCGACTCCTACCCCCGCCGCCACCCTTCCCACTACCCACATCCCACCTCACAACATACCTTCCTCCCTACCTAGCACCCACATCCCACCCTACAACATGCCTCCCACCTTCCCTACCACCCATATCCCCCCTCATAACTTTACTTCCACTTTTCCCACCCTCGTTCACCATCCCATCCCCCCTCACCCGCTCCTATCCACACAACCCAGACGCCGTCATCCTTTTACGGACTTCATCGCTAACACCCCTCTCCCTACCCTGTGGGAACCTTTCACTCTGGAGCGCTATACAAGTGAGATCCACTCGGACGAGCACCTCAAGGTCTATATCACCCACGTCGCCCTCTACACTTCTCATGATGCCATTTTCTGCAAGGCCTTCCCTACCACCCTTAAAGGCCCTACCCTCGAATGGTTTACCACCCTTCTGCCATACTCCATCGACTACTTCGACACCCTCTCCCACATGTTTACCACTCACTTCGCCGGCAACCGCCCACAACAAACTACAACCATCTCCCTTCTTGGCGTCAAACAGGAACAAGACGAGACGCTCCGGGCTTTCATTGACCGCTTCAGTAAGGCTGCCCTTCGCACACCACACCTCAATTAGGAAATGATACTTCAGTGCATGGCACTCACTCTCAAACTCGGCCCCTTCGTCAACAATGTCTACCTCCACCCACCCACCTCCATGCATGAGTTGAAACTCCGCACCGCCGCCTACGTCCGCATGGAGGAGATGCAAACTCTCCATACAAAATTCTACAAATAATATACACCCTCTGCAACAACCTCCCTTACACAACCTTCCCGACCTGACCCGAGACCCTGAGAACCCTGAGAACCTCACTTCACCAGATATGCACCCTTAAAGGTTCCTCGATCCTATCTCCTTGACGAAGCCCTACAGGCCGACCTCATCCCACCACCTCACAAGACGACCACTCTCACCAATGCGGACATGACTAAATATTGTCGCTATCACGGAAACCACGACCACACCACAAAGGAATGCAAAGCACTCCAAGACAAGATTCAAAAATTGGTTTGTACTGGCCATTTCCGCCATTTCATTCGTCGAGACGACCACCCTCCAAGATCCGATCACCCTACACGTTATGACCACCGATGCCCTCCCCGCGATTCTCGCCACGACAAACGTCCAAGTCAGCCCACAACCGCAACCCCCAACCTGCTCGCACTAATATCACCCCGACCGACCCCCCACTACTCGACACCATTAAAACCATCTCTAGTGGCTATGGTAGTGGCGGATCTACCTCATCCGTCAGAAAGAGACACCTCTGCCATATACAATCCATCAATCATATCACCCACTCCCGCCACAGACGCTGCATGCCCCCCACAACCTTCACAAACGACGACTTTCATGGCCTTGAACACTAGCAGGATGACCCTATGGTCATCACGGTTGTGTTGGAAAATATGGCATCAAGAAAGTCCTCACTGACCAAGGCAGTTCCGTCAACATCCTCTATTAAGCAACGTATCAAAAGCTCCAGCTCCCCACCACCGCCATGGTTCCATACGATGAACCCATATATGGATTCTCAAGGGAAGAGGTCTCCACCCGTGGCTACATCGACCTCCATACCATTTTCCACGATGGCTCTCAAACCAAGACAATCCCTATCCGTTTCCTCGTCGTTGACGCGCCCACATCCCATAATGTCCTCCTCGGCTGACCATCCCTCAACACTCTTGGCGCAGTCGTATCCACACATCATTTGGCCATGAAATTTCCATCCCCATCCGGCAACATCTTTACAATCCACGACGACCAGCAACTCACGCGCGAATGCTACATGCCCAGCTAGTGAGGGATTATCTTGTTCCGTTTTAAGATTATTGAATATGGTGTGAGTTGATTAAGAATGCTAAGTGAAATCCCCACTGGACATTAAGATAGCAAGCTATCTAGATGTGAAGGTTCATTTCACAAAGCTCAAGAGAAGAAAATGATGGATTTATTCAAAACAAAAAGGAAATGGAAATCACATAAACCATAGCAAACAAAGAACAATAAAAGGAAGAAGAAAACATAATATGGAAAGGAAAGAAATGGTAAAAATGTGAGAAGCACACCACTACAAGGCTAGGCTAGAAGCCATGGCAACCTTGAAGATGGGTGGATGTGTGCCGCCACTTGCTATGCAAGATAACGCTTAAAAGTATTCACTCCCAAGGGAGGAAACTCTCACAAACGGTTGAGACACAAGAGTGTTTTTACTTCAAAATGTTCAAACCTTTTACATGTCTAGGAGCACCCCTTATATAGAAGAGTTTAGGGTCCTCTATGCAAATAAAAGATACCTAAGGATGTCTCTACAAAAACCTAACCCTAGCTTCTAGAAACTAGGTCAAATAAGGTTAACAAAATGAGAGATAAAAGAGCTAACTATGGTGTGTGCGAGGCTAATTTCGTTCTAGCACAAAAGGAGACCAAGAATGTGTCTCATATGTCTATAAAAAGTGGCTATAGTGTGCTAAAAACAAAGGAGACCAAAGGTACATAGGTACACTTGCTTGATGTCTTTTTCATTATGCTTTATGCCTTTGCTTTACTCTCTCCTCCACATCATTTATGCTCCCCAATCACCATGCGCCACCTAACATTGCTTTCTTACTCCTAATTAACCTACAAAGCAAATAAACATAGATTAGCATGTTGGCTTAAGTCAAGTCAACTATAGTCAACAAGTCAAACCTAGTCAAAGGTCAACAAGTCAACTAAAGTTGATTCAACTAAGTCAACTTAGGGAATCAAAAATAACAAACACAAATGAAAGGGATGAAGAATTAGTGAAATTCCTTTCTAAACATGCTTAGTGATGAAGGATTGACCCCAACCAAGGATGAAGGCACATGCTTAAGAAGACTAAGCATTTTTAGAAAGGAAGAATAGAAAAAGAAGCACTAAAAACTGTAGAAGGACGGGAAAATGAAGAAAAAGAAATGGAAGTAGAGAAATATGTGATGGAAAGTTTATTTGTCAATATTTTTTCTTCTACATGATGTAATTTTACAAGAACAAAAGGATAAGCATGTGAATGAAGCACACCAACTTCCATGTTTGAAAAGGAAGCTTGTTCATAGTGCTTTATTATGCATTTGGTCAGCTGATGAGAAGCAAATTCGTCAAACACAATGCATGGAATTATTTATTGTTACATATCAAGGTGGGGTAGTGTTGGCAAAAAAAGTGTTGCACGAATTGCAACCAATGGAAAGTAACAAATATCAAGTTGAATTTGATCTTAGAGGACGAAAATTAGTTTCAAGTTGTGGAAAAATAAAGTCCTTCACAAGATCATAATAAACTTATATACAAACTAGTGTTTTAAGATTCGGGACAAATCTTCTTGAACAAGGAGGGTATGATGTGAATTGCATTAGAGCCAAATGGAGGATGACTAATATGCCATGTTGATGAGATTTCTTTTATTTAAATAAGGGCCCGATGCTTTGTAAATTTGACTGACCAAATTGTGTTTTGGCTTAACCAATTAATTTGCTTTAGTTTTGCTTTATTTTCAACTTGTAATAAGGGTCGATATGCCAACCTAAGAACCAACATTTGAAAGATCAAGAGGACCTTTGCTGAAACTTTATGGATGACTTTTGGTAGCCTTAAATTCAGTTACAATCAACCATTAATTAGCGGATCATTATTAGCTTGAGTGCATCCTTAATAGCTTTAAGTGAGTTGTAATTGAAATTTATGTGTCTTTTGTAATTATGATGGTTAAAGCTCCTATATAAGGTGAACCATTTTCATAAATGAAGGCAAGCTGAGTTTTATTCAGAAAATATAAGAGTTTTATCTCTTCTATCCTAGTGAGAGTGATTCTCCTAAGTTCTTGAGTGATTCAAGAATCCCCGAGTTTTATCAAAGGTCCTTTATCCGTTTGTGTGTTTAAACTCTTAGGCTTATCTTCCATTCTTGGAAGTGTGATGTCGATCAATTTCCTCTCCATCTTCTAATATGTTTCCATTTTCTCGTGTTAAATAATTTCTCAAATTTTTTGCTTATTAGCATTCCAACCTTGATAGATCAGTAAAACGAATCACATCATTTGGTATTTAGAGACTGGATATTTAGATTTGGAATCGGAATGGAAGTTTATATACAAGGTTTTAATCAAAGGCAACCCATGTTTAGTTGCAATTTATTACGGAAGAGACAACATTGTTGTGATCCAAAGATTGGTGGAGAAACTCCAATTATGTACAACCTTTCATGTGAATCAAGCATGGATCAAATTCAGTACATGGCAATGTGTGAAAGAAGTATTATGTGATTGTCATGACCACACCGTGAGTATACAGTCACGGTCCTCCACAACCGTCATGGCTGATCATTGTTGGTCGAAGACTAGCCCATGGCACAATACCACCAAACACCCTCATGACCGGTCACTCTTGGCCGAGGACTAGCCCATGGCACACAGCCACCAAACACCTTTAGGGCCGGACACGCCAGGCCGAGGACTAGCCCATGGCACACAACCACCAAACAACTTATGACTAAGTAATTAGCCTCACAAAAAATGCGACCCTCAGCATCTCCATTAGGTTGATTACTTCCTAGCACCACAATGAAATAAACCACACCTAATCACGACCATTCGAGAACCAAGCGGACAAGAAGGCAAGCTGAGTTTTATTCAGAAAGCTGAGATCCGTATAACCGCATACCGAATACTGAGCACTCCATGGTTGTTATTGATAACATCTAAAGGACCAATTGGCAATTCAGTCCTTAGATTTTGACCTAAAGGTAATTAGAAAAAGGGAATCCATGCCCAAGGCCCATTACCGTAGGACCCACAGGTCCAAAAAGGTATAAATAGCACATTATTCTAGGCACTAATTACGCATTAATAAGATTCTGACATCACCAATGATAACTTAGGCATCAAAGTTTCTTTTGTTGGTTTCGCTACGTCGTCCTTGAGGTTCATCTGAGCAAGAGAAGATTCACATGCAACCGGATACAAGAGCCCTTCAGCAAGTTTGCGGGATACAGTTTGGTCCCAACAAGAACAATGATATTGCTCTGATGGACTCTTGTAATCTTCTTTTGGGATGGGCATGGCTTCGTTTTAAAACACTCAGTCTTGATAAACGTCCCTTTTATTTGAGGCATGTGGGACATAGAATGAAGTTGAAATTTATGACACCAAGACAAGTCAGTAAGGATCAAAATAGGTTGAAGGAGAAAATAGAAAAAGAAAGAATAAAAAAAGAAGCAATAAAAATTGGAGAAGGAAGGTAAAATGAAGAAAAAGAAATGGAAGTAGAGAAAAATATGATGGAAATTTTATTTGTCAATGTTTTTTCTTCTACAGTGTGACGTCATTTTACAGGATCAAAAGGATAAGCATGTGAATGAAACACACCAACTTCCATGTTTGAAAAGAAAGCTTATTCATAGTGCTTTATTATGCATTTGGTCTCCTGATGAGAACCAAATTCGTCAAACACAATGCATGGAATTATTTATTATTACATATCAAGGTGGGGTAGTGTTGGCAACAAAAGTGCTCCATGGATTGCAACCATTGGAAAGTAACAAAGATGAATATATTCTTCTTGAATTTGATCCTCGAGGAAGAGAATTATTTTCAAGTTGTGGAAAAATAAAGTCCTTAACAAGATCATAGTAAACTTATATACAAACTAGTGTCTTAAGATTCGGGACAAATCTTGTCGAAGAAGGAGGGTATGATGTGAATTGCATATGGGCCAAATGAAGGATGACTAAGGCACCATGTTGATGCAGTTTCTTTTACTTAAATAAGGGGCCAATGCTCTGTAAAATTGGCTGACCAAATTATGTTTTGGCTTAACCAATTAATGGGCTTTAGTTTTGCTTTATTTTCAAGTTGTAATAAGGGTCCATATGCCAAATTAAGAACCAACCTTTGGAAGATCAAGAGGACCTTTACTGAAAGTTTGTGGATAATTTTTGGTAGCCTTAAATTTAGTTACAATAAACCATTATGTAGCAGATCAGTATTAGGTTGATTGGATCATTAATAGCTTTAATTGGTTTGTAATTGAAATTTTTGTGTGTTTTGTAATTCTAATGGTTAAAGCTCCTATATAACCGAACCATTTTAATCAATGAAGGCAATCTGAGTTTTATTCAGAAAATATAAGAGTTTATCTCTTTTATCTTAGAGAGAGTGAGTCTCCTATGTTCTTTAGTGATTCAGAGCCTAACTATCTAGATTTGGAATAGGAATGAAAGTTTATTATACAATGTGTTTAATCGAAGGCCATCCATGTTTAGTTGCATTCGATTACGGAAGCGACAACAATGTTGTGAGCCAAAGATTGGTGGAAAATCTCTAGTTACCAACAACCTTTCATCTGAATCAAGCATGGATCAAATTCAGTACTTGGCAATGTGTGAAAGAAGTATTATGTGATATTGCTCCCATGGACTCTTGTCATGTTCTGTTGGGATGGGCATGGCTTCGGTTTAAAACACTCAATCTTGATGAATGTTCCATTTATTTGAGGCACGAGGGACATAAAAAGAAGTTGAAATTTATGACCTAAAAAAGTCAGTAAGGATCAAAAAAGTTGTTTAAAAAATCTTTTTGAAAATTCCCACTGGACATTAAGATAGCATGCTATTTAGATGTGAAGGTTCATTTCTCAAGCTCATGAAAGGAAGAAGAGAGTTGGATTCAAGTTAACACACACACGGATTCACAACACTTAAAGAACAAAATGAAAGAAGAAACATTAAAAATGGAAAGCATAGAAGATGAGTAATGGGTGAAGCACTCCACTCATAGGGGGTGATAGAGGCCGTACCCCACCAAATTAAAACACTTTAAATGTAGTATGTGATAGTTGAACCAAGTCGTCTCCCAATGACCAATATTTTCATTCAAAGCTTCAATTTCCAAATGAACACAACAATAACACAGCGGGGATTGGCAAATTTCGATTCACAACAAACTTCAATTCGCATATAAATTGAATAGTTATATGAACACGCAATGATTCCTTGATTCAATTGAAAGTCCACCAATCACAGATTACCAGATTAATTGTTCTATTCGAATTTGCTCTCATGAATCCTAAGTAATCAACTAAGCGAAAATTACCATGGATTCATTGTCATTAAGCGCAACAAATTTCAGACAGTTAACACCCACAGATTTAAGCAAGTTGTGAGAGAACTCATAAACATTAAGCATGAATACTAGCCATTAATGTGCACACACGAATTTGAGATAAAGCATGCATCAAATACGTGTTTATCATCTAAACACAACCTGAAACAAAGGTAATTTCGAATGGAATCCAAAAAAAAACGACCAATAATCTCATGGTTTCATTTCAATTTCGTTAAGTAATCAATGCAATAGGGTTAGCTAGACATCAAAATGGAAGAATCAAACACTGACTTAAGAGCAAAAACCCTAACTTATGAATTCTGAAAACACAATTTAAGAGCAAAAACAGAGATTTCAAAGCTTCAATGGAATGCAAAGCAGTGCTATCATATATAAATGCGAAAACCCCATTAATGGGTACTGTTCCAAGTCTATAAAACCCACAAAACGAACTACCCAAGCATGAAAACGAATTCATAACGTAAAACCCTCATTGGGTGCTGTCAAATGTGCATAAAAACGATGAAAATGAGCCAAAAACATGAAAAACCGCAAGGGGCACCTCCATGGAAGCTCGGAGAGCGAAAATGGACTTTGGAGAAATGTAGAAGATGAAGTGTGCGGCTCTTGCATGAACAAGAAACCTAATTCTCGTGGTCTCATCACTCTGCCTCTTATTATTTACAAAACTACCATTATGAGCTGCAGAATTAAAAAAATGCCACTCTGGGCCTTAAATTTTGGCCCATTCACTCTGATGATGTGGAAATGATGTGGCAACGATGTGGCAAGTCTCTTCAACTGAATATTAATGTCCAAGCTCCAAAATTTGCTTAATCCAAATATCTAAAAATAATTAAAAAGGAAAATTAGGCCAAATAATGCGAAATTAACCCAAATTTGGAATAGTGGCCCAATAAAGCCCAACAAATGAAAACACTTTAAAGGTGAACAATTAAGTACTGAACAACTGTCAAATGAGTACATAAGGGCTACTGGAATGAAGGAAAATAATGACTCATCAGATGAGTGATGGTGCCACCACTTGCAAGCAAGATAAGGCAAAGGTGAGTTCACTTCTAGGAAGGAGAGCTCACGAAATTTGGTGGTTGAATACACAAACTTTATAACAAAATGATCAACCCTTTTACAAGACAAGGAGCACCCTATAAATAGGAGTTCATAGGGGTCCTTTAGCCAATACAAAAACATTAAAAGGGACTAACTAACAAACCCTAAAAACTTAAGCCATGTAATTCTCGGCCAATTGAAGTAATGTGGTTGGTGGATGCATTCCCATGAGGATTCTAGGCCAAAAAGGAAGGAGACCAAGTAGCCTTCTAAAGAATAAACCAAAAAGACAAAAGGAGACAAGGTAATGTCTACTTTTGCTTTTACTTTATGCTTTTTGCTTTCCTATCTCTTCCACTTCATCCTTAGGCTCCAATCATCATGTGCCACCTAGCCATGCACTACTTTCTCTTAATTACCTACAAAACAAGACAAACAAGGATTAGCATGTTGGTTTAAGTTAATCTAATTTTGGTCAAAGGTCAACTTTGGGTCAAAGTCAACAAGTCAACCAAAATAAGTCGACTAGAAACCAACTTAGGGAATTCAAACTAAAGTGATGGAAAACAAAGATAAAGGTGATAGAATAAAAGACTCCCCTCTAGACATGCTTATAGTGATCCTTCTTGAGGGAGCTTCTAAGGAGGTGCTATGGTGGGTCACGCTTTCATCATCCTCCCCTTCTTGGAGAGAGTTCGACCACGAATTCTTAAACCCTACATCAAAAGGAGAAAGGTCACAAACATTGAATGAGTTACTTATGTTGTAGCTTGGGGGTAAGTCTAACTCATAAGCATTGTTGTTAATCCTCCTAATGACTTGAAAGGGGCCATCCCCTCTAGGGAGAAGTTTAGACTTCCTTTGAGTAGAGAATCTCTCCTTTCTCAAGTGAAGCCATACCCAATCTCCCTCTTGGAAGATGACTTCCTTTCTTCCCTTTTTACCATCCTCTTGTTGTTTCTTAACTCTCCTTTAAATGGTTTCCTTGACTTGCGAATGCAAGTCTTGGATGTACTTGGCTTTGATCTCATCATCTTGGCAAGTCCATGCCTCATGAGTGGGTAGGGGAAGGAGGTCTAAAGGAGTTAGGGGATTGAACCCATACACAACCTCAAAAGGGGAAGGAGAAGTAGTGGAATACACAACTCTATTGTAGGCAAACTCTATGTGGGGAAGAAGTTCCTCCCACTCTCTAATATTTTGAATTATCATAACCACCTCAGTTTGGCCATCACTTTTGGGGTGGCAAGTGGTGGAGAAAAGAAGTTTGGTGCCAACTTTACCCCAAAAATGGCTCAGGAACTTGGAGTCCCTATCACTCACAATGGACCTAGGTAGGCTATGTAGTCTCACAACTTCCTGGAAGAAAAGATTTGCAATATAAGTTGCATCATTAATCTTATAGCAAGGAATGAAATGGGCCATCTTAGAGAACCTATCCCCAACCACAAAAATGGAATCCCTACTTTTTTTTGTCCTTGGGAGGCCTAAGACAAAATCCATAGAAATGTCAACCCAAGGCTTGGAAGGGATGGGCAAGGGGGTATAAAGACCATGGGGTTGGACTCTAGACTTGGCTTTCATGCATGCTATGCAACTCTTGCAATGCTTATCTGCATGCTTCCTCATATGAGGCCAATAGAAATTCTCCTTTAAGACTTCCAAAGTCTTGTTTGGCCCAAAATGCCCCATTAAACCTCCCTCATGTGCCTCTCTAATGAGTGATGCCCTTAAAGAACCTTGGGGAATGCAAAGTCTCTTACCCTTGAAAAGATATTGATTGAGAAGATAAAAGTCTTTGTAAGCCCCTTGGTGGCATTCACTAAGAATGGAGGAGAAATCAACATCCTTTGGATACAATTCCTTAATATGATCAAAACTAATAAATTTAGTTTCAAGAATGGAAAGGAGGGAATGCCTTCTTGAAAGCGCATCCGCCACGATATTAGCCTTTCCTTGCTTATGTTTGATCACATATGGAATTGTTCTAAGAACTCTACCCACCTAGCATGTCTCTTGTTTAACTTGCCTTGGCGTTTCAAAAATTTGAGTGACTCATGGTCACTATGTATCACAAACTCCTTTGAAAGAAGATAGTGTTTCCAAGTTTGCAAAGTCCTCACAAGAGCATAAAGCTCTTTGTCATAGGTGGAGTAGTTAATGTGACTCCCTTTGAGTTTCTCACTAAAATAGGATATGGGGTGTCCTTCTTGGAGAAGCACGACACTAAATACCTACATTCGATGCATCACACTCAATTTCAAAAGTTTTGGAGAAGTTAGGGAAGGCTAAGAGTGGTGCATTGATCAATTTTTGTTTTAAAGTTTCAAAATCCTTTTCTTGATCTTTGCCCCACTTATAGACCACACCTTTCTTGACCCATTCATTGAGTGGGGCGGCTATGGTGCTAAAGTTTGGCACAAATCTCCTATAAAAACTAGCCAACCCATGGAAGGACCTAAGCTCACTCACATTATTTTGAAACCTAGGAAGATCACATTATCCATCCCAAACACACATTTTCCATGTTAGCATACAAGGATGTCTTCCTTAAGGTTTCTAGCACACTCCTCAAATGATGCAAGTGGTCATCTTGAGACATACTATAAATGAGAATGTCATCAAAGTACACCACAACAAACTTCCCTAATAACTCTCTAAGAACATGGTGCACGAGTCCATTGAATGTACTAGGCGCATTGATCAAGCCAAAAGGCATGACTAACCACTCATATAACCCAAACTTAGTCTTATAAGAGGTTTTCCATTCATCACCTTCTTTGATTCTAATTTGATTGTACCCACTTTTCAAATCTATTTTGGAAAATATGGTGCACCATGTAACTCATCAATTAAATCATCTAACCTAGGAATGGGGTGCCTATACTTGATGGTTATGTTGTTGATAGCCCTACAATTATGCACATTCTCCATGTTCCATGCTTTTAGGGACAAGAATCACGAGCATTGCACAAGGACTCATGCTATGTTGCACCCACCCTTTTTCTAACAACTCATTCACTTGTTTTTGGGTTTCCTTAGCCTCCTCGGGACTAGTCCTATAGACTGGCCTATTAGGCAAAGATGAGCCTTATATAAAAGCAATTTGGTGTTCTATACCTCTTAGGGGTGGGAGATCCTTTGGAGGTTCTTGAAAAACATCTTTGAACTCATCTAAGACTAATGACAAGTCTTGGGGACATCTAGAGTGAGGGTTTTGGAAAGAGGGGGAAGATTCACTAGGATAAGCTAAGAAGATAGGTTTTTGGGCAAGCATGATGAAGGATTGACCCCAACCAAGGATGGAGGCACATGCTTAAGAAGACTAAGCATGTTTAGAAAGGAAGTTCACTAATCCTTCATCCCTTTCATTTGTGTTTGTTATTTTTGATTCCCTGTTGATGAAGGATTGACCCCAACCAAGGATGAAGGCACAAGCTTAAGAAGACTAAGCATGTTTAGAAAGGAAGTTCACTAATCCTTCATCCCTTTCATTTGTGTTTGTTATTTTTGATTCCCTAAGTTGACTTAGTTGAATCAACT